>Ga0209023_10006140_pt1 | contig 12810 bp, 9 predicted proteins | sample LakOneMetagenome_FD_187468 | JGI IMG/M metagenome (GOLD analysis project Ga0209023, IMG submission 187468) | Freshwater and sediment microbial communities from Lake Erie, Canada (SPAdes) (version 2) | ecosystem: Environmental > Aquatic > Freshwater > Lentic | place: Lake Erie, Canada | collected... | reverse complement strand
GGGCACCGTTTGAGGCATCAGTAAGTTAACCGCCTGCCACCCCGGCAGTTGCCTTTACCCCAAGCTGGCCGCCAGAAATAGAAAGAAAACCTGTGCTGACAAGGACTATTGTATCGCTTGTTCGTTTTTGCACGCGTCATGCATGGCTGGTCCTCGTGGCTGGCTTGGCTCTGGCTGCGGCGGCGGGCGTCTACTCCCACCGGAACTTTGCCATCAATACCGATGTTGCGAAGCTGATTTCTCCCGATTTGGATTGGCGAAAGCGCGAAATTGACTACGAAAAGGCCTTTCCGGGCCGAAATGACGCGATTCTGGCCGTTGTAGAAGCTCCGACTCCGGAACAGGCCCGGCAGGCTGCCGATGCCCTTGAGAAGAAGTTGCAGCCACAGACCGACAGGTTCATTTCCATCCGCCGGCCGGGCGGGGGCGCCTTTTTCGACAATAACGGACTTTTGTTCTTGCCGACCTCCGAGGTTGCCAAGCAGACCAGCCAGTTGGCCTCCGCAGCCCCGATTTTCGACATCCTGGTGGACGACCCCAGCCTGCGCGGCCTGACGGGTGTTCTGGAATTCGGCCTCGCGGGAGCCGCCCGGGGGCAGTACCCGAAGGACGCCATGGCCCGCCCGCTCAACCAGGTGGCGGATACCGTCGAGAAGCTGCTGGCGGACAAGCCGGCTCCATTCTCATGGCGGGAACTCTCAAGCAGCGAGCCGCTGACGGACTCCGACAAGCGGGTCCTGCTCCTGATCCGGCCGGTCCTTGATTTCAATGCGCTGGAACCGGGCGGTGCGGCCACCGACGCGATCCGCAAGGCGGCCGCGGACACCAATCTGGCCAAGGACTTTGGCGCACGCGTCCGTCTGACCGGCCCAGTGCCGATCGCGAACGACGAGTTCGCGACGGTGCAGGAGGGGGCGCTTGTCACCCATCTCGGCACGGTGCTGATCGTGCTGTTCATCCTGTGGTGCGCGCTGAAATCGTCCAAGATCATCGGCGCTGTTTTCGTCACCCTCATCATCGGCCTGTCGGTGACAACGGCCGTGGGCCTGATGCTGGTGGGCGCGTTCAATCTGATCTCGATTGCGTTCTTCGTGCTGTTCGTCGGACTCGGCGTCGACTTCGGCATTCAGTACAGCGTGAGATACCGCGCCGAACGTCACGAGCTCGACAGTCTCGATCCTGCGCTGGAAAAGGCTGCGGAATACTCAGCCGTGCCGCTGACGCTGGCGGCGGTCGCGACAGCGGCGGGCTTCCTGTCGTTCCTGCCGACCGACTATAAGGGCGTGTCTGAGCTTGGAAAGATTGCCGGCGCGGGCATGATCATCGCGTTCATTGCAGCGATTACCGTGCTGCCAGCGTTGCTGAAGATCATGAATCCTCCCGGCGAAGCCGAACCGCTCGGATTCAAGTTCCTGGCGCCGGTGGACCGTTTCCTCGAAGACCACCGCGTTGGCGTTGTCGTCGCGACGCTCGGCGTGGCGGTGATCGGATTGCCGCTGTTGTATTTCCTGCAGTTCGACTTCAACCCGATGAACCTGCGCAGTGCGAAGGTCGAGTCTGTTGCGACCTATCTCGATCTGCGCCGCGACCCCAACACCGGCACCAACGCGGTTGAAGTGCTGGCGCCCTCGGTTGCGAAGGCGAAGGAGATTCAGGAAAGCCTCGCAAAACTTCCTGAAGTGTCGCGCACGATCTCGCTCGATACGTTCATTCCGGACGATCAGCCGGCCAAGCTTGCCATCATCCGCAAGGCGGCTGCGCAGCTCAATCCGATCCTGAACGAGGGCCAGCGTGGAACGGCGCCATCGGATGAGGAAAATGTCGCCGCGCTGAAGGGCTCGGTGGAAAGCCTGCGCAAGACTGCAGGCGATGACAAGGGTCCGGGAGCTGTCGCGGCGCGGCGGCTTGCCGATGCGTTGGCCAAGCTCGCGCAATCCAGCAAGGCGATGCGCGAGAAGGCCGAAGCCACCTTCATCTCGCCGCTGAATGTCGCGCTGGATCAGGTGCGTGGGTTGCTGAAAGCGCAGCCGGTCAGCGTGAAAACGCTTCCGCCCGACATCTTGCAGGACTGGACGGCGGCTGATGGCCGAACGCGTGTTGAGGTCCAGCCGAAGGGCGATCCTAACGACAACGATACGCTGCGCGCCTTCGCTGCTGCTGTGTTGAAGGTTCAGCCCGAGGCGATCGGCGGGCCGATCTCGATTCTGAAATCCGGCGACACCATCGTCAGGGCCTTCATCCACGCCGGCTTCTGGGCGCTGCTATCGATTGCGATCCTGCTCTGGATCGTGCTCCGCCGGATCGGCGACGTGCTGCTGACGCTGGTGCCGTTGGTACTCGCGGGCGTGGTAACGCTCGAGATTTGTGTGTTGATCGGGCTGCCGATGAACTTCGCCAACATCATCGCATTGCCGCTGTTGCTCGGCATTGGTGTGGCGTTCAAGATTTACTACGTCACCGCATGGCGGGCAGGACAGACCGAACTGCTGCAGTCCCCGCTGACGCGCGCGATCTTCTATAGTGCCCTGACCACTGCGACGGCCTTCGGTAGCCTTTGGCTGTCGAGCCATCCCGGCACGTCGAGCATGGGCAAGTTGCTGGCGCTGTCGCTGGTGACCACGCTGGCTGCCGCAGTGCTCTTCCAGCCGGCGCTGATGGGACGGCCCCGCGACCATAAATAAATGCGATCCGATCAGGCAGATCGAATCGCATTTGATGTGTCATCGCTCGTGATTTAACCGCGAACCGGAAACCGGTTCGCGGTTGACACTTTAGCGGGGTGCGTTGGCGATTTCCGGAAGCAGGCAGACTTCGGAGGTGGCCTGGTCGCCAGCCTTCGCCCCTTTCGGCGCGGCAGCTTTGGGGGTGCCTACGGGGGCAGGGAACGGCGACGGGGCCGCTGTCGGCTTGGGGGCTGGCGGGGCGCCAGTTGTCTTGGGGGCGGCTGCGCCGGCCTTGGCGCCGGGCGTGGCCGAACCCTCGGCCACACGGGTCCAGGTCTGGCCACCGCACAGGATCATGGCGACACAGCCTTCCACGCGGAGTGAATTTGGGGACTTGAGCTGGATGTTGGCGTCGTATGTCTTGCCGCTGGTGGCGTCGTAGATTTGGCCTTCCCACTTGTCCTTCTCGTCATCCGCTTTCTTCATGTTTAGAAGAACAGGGATGCCAAGGGTTGGACGTGTCCGCTTCGCTTTGTCGGGATTCTTGCTGTCGAGGTTGCCGGGGATTTGTTCGGATGCAATGACCCCCCAAAGCCGGGAGTTGCAGTCGACGATCCGAATCGTCGCCTTGTCTTCCTCAACCTTCCATTCACCCAGCGGGTCGGCAGCATATGCAGCACCGGCCGCCGCCAGTAAGAACATTCCACTAAGCGCTATTTTTCGCATGAATCCTCGCGTGCATTGCAACCAACTAAACACAAAAGCCGTTCGTAGTTCCAGAGATTGACAAAACGACGCATACACTAATTTCAGTTGACTAGACGCCCGGCAAACGAAGTATGTATGACATCATGCAGTCAAATCTAGACATTTCGGAGATGTTCGCGGATCGCCAATTCCAGCGTACCACTCTGCATACGCGGTATCTGAACGAACAGCTCGTCCGGGTCCTCAAGACCATCGGGTACGATGTCGGCTTTCAGCGCGGGCAGGGCCAGTATCTGTTTGACCGCGACAACGAACGCTATCTGGATCTCCTCAGCGGGTTTGGTGTCTTCGCACTTGGCCGCAATCATCCGACCGTCAAGAACGCGCTCAAGAGTGTTCTCGACAGCGATCTGCCCAACCTCGTTCAGCTCGACCTGTCGACACTGGCCGGTATCCTGGCCGAGCGCCTGATCGCGCATGTGCCTTATCTCGACAAGGTGTTTTTTGCGAATTCAGGGACGGAATGTGTCGAAGCTGCGATCAAGTTCGCACGCGGCGCGACCGGCCGGACCGGGATCGTCTATTGCGATCATGCCTATCACGGTCTGTCCTATGGCTCGCTGTCGCTGACGGGCGACAAGAATTTCCGCGACGGATTCGGCCCGCTTTTGCCGGACTGCACGTCCATTCCGTTCAATGACCTTGCCGCGCTTGAGAAGGCGCTGTCATCGCGCCAGGTCGCGGCCTTCATCGTCGAGCCGATTCAGGGCAAGGGCGTGAACATGCCCGACGACGGTTATCTCGCCGGAGCGGCTGCACTCTGCAAACGCTATGGTACGATTTTTGTCGCCGACGAAATCCAGACCGGCATGGGCCGCACGGGTCGCTTCCTTGCGGTTGAGCACTGGAATGTCGAGCCCGACATGGTGCTGCTGTCGAAGTCGCTTTCCGGTGGTCATGTTCCGGTCGGCGCGGTGCTGACGCGCAAGGCGATCTTCGACAAGATTTTCGATCGCATGGATCGCGCCGTCGTACATGGATCGACGTTCTCCAAGAACGATCTTGCCATGGCGGCGGGCATTGCGACGCTGGAAGTCCTCAAGCAGGAAAAGGTGATCGAGAACGCGGCGGCGCGCGGCGCCGAGCTTCTCTCGACTCTTTCCGCGATGATTCCGCGCTATGAGCTTCTCAAGAACGTGCGCGGCAAGGGATTGATGATCGGTGTTGAGTTTGGCCCGCCGAAGTCGCTCAAGCTGAAGGCCTCGTGGACGATGCTGGAAGCGGCGAGCAAGGGCCTGTTCTGTCAGCTCATCACCATCCCGCTGTTCAAGGATCACAAGATTCTCAGCCAGGTGTCCGGCCACGCCAGCCACACCATCAAGCTGCTGCCGGCCCTGACGATCACCCAGGACGACTGCAACTGGATCACGAACTCATTCGATCAGGTGATCGAAGCCAGCCATCGCGTGCCCGGCGCGATCTGGTCGCTGGGTAAGACGCTGGTCGACAACGCAGCAAGAAAATCAGCCTGACACGGGACACGGGTCAGGCTGATCGGATCGGTCTATTTGCTATAAAATCAGGAAGAACGCGCCGGCTTACTGACCGTGGCTCTTGAGAACCGCGTCGCATTTCTTGCTGATCTTCGGACGGTTTGCCTGCAGGCAGCCGAGAATCACGAAGTCGCCATCGTTCATCACCTGACGGCAATGACGTGAAACGTCAGGAGCGCAGGCTTTCTGTTCTTCCGGTGTGCCGCCGCGTTGCGGGGCCGGGGCCTGTGCAAATGCGCCGACGGTTGCCGAGACGAGCAGAGTGGTTGCAAGAAGTGCTTTGAACATCGTTATCCCTTGTCAAGATTCAGCGTTCGCATTGACTGAACTATAGGTCCAACACATCAGAACGCCAGATACAAGTCATTCGCGTCGGGATCAGGGCGACGTATTTCGGTCAGTGTGGCGTCGATGCACGGTTTCTTCGCTCCAGCAATAGGGTGGGGCGAATTGTTGCCACAATTGCTGCAGGCGCCGGTTATGGCCGGTTCGGCTTTGGTCGAATTCTAGCGAGCCGATATTTTAGGTGGTGTCAGCGGATTCCGCTGCACCAAGGTGAACGCGATAGACAGCGTCGGAATCAGGATTGCGAGAGCGATCACCATGATCTGCCATTGCGATACGGGCATAATGCCGCCACCTGGCGTCGCAAGGACAAATCCTCCGAGAATCAACAATATCCTGATCGGCCATTCCAGAGCGCCCGTGCGCCGCAAGTCTCCAACAAACGCCTGATATCCTTGGATGCCGCCGCAGATGAATAGGGTGCCGATCCCGGCCAGGGCCATCAGACCCAGCGCCGCGAAATAGGGGGCGTCACCCTGTAGAACGAGCGCGGGATTGAGCACGAAGAAGAACGGAATGAAGTAGATGATGCTGCCGACCCACATCGATTCCCAGCCGGTCTTCATCGCGGGGGAACCCGCAATGCCTGCGGCTGCGAACGAGGCGATCGCGACGGGAGGGGTGATCGACGACAGCATGCCCCAGTAGAAGATGAACATATGCACGGCCATCTTGTTCAGGCCGGCTTTCTCAAGTGCGGGAGCGACGAGAATGGCGAGGAAGATATAGCAGGCGGTCGTCGTGAGTCCGAGCCCGAGCACGAGGCTTGTGAAGGCGCACATCGCCAGCAGCAGAAAGGCGTTGTCACCGGCAATTCTCAGAAGGTCGTTGGCGAGGCTGGAGATCACACCCGTCATCGAGAATGCACCGATCAGCAGGCCGCAACCGGCCAGAATTCCGACCAGTTCGACGAAGGTGCGTCCGTTGACTTCCAGGAATTTGTTGATGGTGCCGAAGGTCCAGCGGGTATCCTTCGAGAACAACTGGTTCAGCACAAGCAGAAGTGCGGTTGCATAGAACGGCGCATGACTCTCGCGTTTGAAATACAACAGCATCACGATCAGAAGCGCGATGACGAAAACGTAGTACCAGCCGTCCTTGATGGTGTCCCATACACGCGGCAACTCCGAGCGCGGAATGCCTGCGAGGTTATGACGAGCGGCGTAGGAGTCCACCTGCATGAAGAGGCCGAGATAGTAGAGCGCGGCCGGAATGATGGCAGCGAGCGCGACTTCGGCGTAGCTGACGTTCAGGAACTGCGCGATCACGAACGCTGTTGCGCCCATCACCGGAGGCGCGAGCACCGCGCCGGTCGAAGCGCAGGCCTCGATGGCCGCGGCATAAGATGCACGGAAACCGCTCTTCTTCATCACCGGAATGGTCATGGTGCCCGCGGTCAGCACGTTGGAAATGATCGAGCCCGACATCATGCCGAGAAGGCCGCTGGCGAAAATGCACACTTTGGCCGCGCCGCCGCGGAATGTTCCGCAGAGCGCAAAAGCGATGTTGATGAAGAACTTGCCGGCACCGGTCATCATCAGCGCGGTGCCGAACACCAGAAACCCGATCACCGTGTCGGCGAAGGCCTGGATCGGAATTCCCAGCAGGCTTTCGCCTGACAGAACGTGATAGGCAGTCGCCTGTTCAATGGTTGACTGCGTTCCGCGAAACGGACCCAGCCAGCTTGCTTCGGCAAAGAGCGGATAGACGGTGAAGGGGAGGACGCACAACAGCAGACTCCAGCCGCCGGTGCGACGCAGAGCTTCCATCAGCACAGCCCACATGACCAGACCGGCGGCGATCACCGGTGTCGGAGCGCCGGCGAATTCCCATCCCAGCGCGGCTGCCTGGCGGATGTTTGTCATCAGATAGATGGCGGCGCAAAAGGTCCCGACAAACAGAACGATGTCGTACCAGGGGATGCGGTCGAGCGAGGCGTTCTCCGATCCCGGGAAAATCAGGAATGTGAACGGCAGCATGAGCCCGATCAACAGGTAGAAATATTCGGTGTTGAGTTGGGTGTAATCGATAAAGAAGCGGAGGGCGAATTGCTGGTTGATACAGAGCAGGATCGTTGCGGCGGTGGCGACGATCAGAGCCCAGCGCCATCCGCCCTGAAGTGCGCGAACACGCGTGACCTCGGCTTCCTGCAATCCTCCCGTGCCGGCATGCGGATCGTCGAACACGACCTTCTTTTGCGCCGAGGCGATGGCGGCAGCCGCGCTGGATGCGGCTGCCGCGTTCTGGGTATTATCGGACGAAGCTGACATTGGCGGTACCGAAATAGGATGTTGACGACGTCCCCATAACGGGATCGAAACTTAGTCTTCGAATCCGTTCGGCATGTTGGCCTTGGCGAGCGCGGCCTTGCGCGCCGCCATCCATCCGGAGAGGAATGCAGCCGGCTCGCCCGGGGCGCTCGCGGTGTTGTAGGCCTTCCACGCGTCGGCCAGAACAACCTGCCGCTTGATCAGGTCGTTGTTGTACTTCTCGTCGGCGTCGGTCCACTGACCGGCTTCCTTCAGCGCCTTTGCAGCACCTGGATGATATGGAATCACCCACTGCTTGGTCTGCTTTTTGACATCGAGGCCGGACGCACCCGGTGCGGAATCCTTGTACGCGTCATAGCCGGTGATCATCGCCTTTGTGATGGCGTAGACCTGATCTGCGGGCTGCGTCGCATAGGTCGTGGCGATGGGGTAGGGATACGCAGCGAGCTTCAGGGGAGCCGCCGGCGTAATGCCCGCACCGCAAGTCGTCACGTGCGGGTTGAAGAAGGCGCCGACTTTCTTGACGCGCTCCCATGCGGCCTTGTCTTCCGGCGGAAGCTCGGGCCAGACCAGACCGCGCGGCGAGGTTTCGACTTCCTTGGCGGGGCCGGTCACCGTCGAAGCGAACGCGCCGTCGGCATCGTTGTTGACGAGGCCTTTCCACATCGCGCCATAGCTCGCGAACTCGACGATCTTGACGTCTTTCTGGGTGAGGCCGCCATAGGCGATGATCGCGAGCGCGTTCTGGTTGAGGGCAGGAGAGCCGACGACAAAGCCAAGCCGTTTGCCCTTGAAGTCTTTCCATTCCTTCACGCCGGTGTCTTTGGTGACGCCAACCGACAGGCCGTTGCAGTCAATGGTCGAGAGGGTCATCTGCAGGGCTTGCGGTCCCCACTCCTTGACGCCGAATTCGAACACGCCTTCCTGCGCGAAATAGACACCGGTGCCCATCCAGGCGATGACCGCGCGATTTGTGCGCAGCGGCGCGAGACGGGCCACGTCATTGCCAGCCGGCAGCACGCGGATGTCGGAGCCGTACTTGTCCTTCATCATCTTGCCGACGCCGACAGCGATGTTGAAGCCGGATGTGCCGGTATCATAGGCTGTAAAGGCCATTGTAGGAGGCAGTTTGATGTCCTGCGCAAGTGCAGGCGAAACCGCAGTACCCGCAAGAATCATGGTTGCAAGAGCAGTGATATGCCGCGTCATGAGATCCCCTCCATTTGCTTTCGCTATGCGAAATGCGTTTTTGATTTGGCCGGATCATGTCATCGTGCAGGAGCGAGTGCAACGCCTGCAAGTCGACTAAGGTGGACTGGACAGTTTGTCGCGGAAACGCCGCGTGTCACGCTTCGAGCGTCGCGATCGCCTGTCCTTCGGCAACGACGTCATCGACATTCACGAGAATCGATTTGATTCGTCCCGCAGCCGGCGATGCGACCGGAATTTCCATCTTCATCGCTTCGACAAAAACAATGTCGTCACCGGCGCCGACATCGCCGCCGGCGCTGGCTGCAATTGCACATACGCGTCCGGCAACCTCGGTGATGATCTTGATGTCGGCCATTGGAATTCCCCCATCCGCTTGAAGCAGAGCACGCACGCTCTGCAAGCGCGGCTTCTTTATTGTGACGAAGGATTGCCCGAGGTAGCGTGTTCTGCAAGAGGAAACTTTATTCTGCAGAACAGAACGGAAGTTCGTTCGCAGTGCGCACGCCAAGGAGACAAGATGAACTGGAAGCCTGAACTTGACGAACTCGCGCGGCGCGAGGCTTTCGCAAAAGAAATGGGCGGCGCCGACAAGGTCAAGCGACAGCACGATCAGGGCCGGCTTACGGTGCGCGAACGTATCGACAAGCTGGTCGATCCGACAAGTTTTCATGAGATGGGCGCGATCTCAGGCACAGCGGAATATGACGAGAAGAATGAACTGAAGACACTGACGCCGGCCAACTGCGTGTTCGGCCGCGGCAGGATCGACAATCGTCCTGTCGTGGTTGTCGGCGATGACTTCACCGTGCGCGGCGGCTCTGCGGATGCGTCGATCTCTGCGAAGCCGACGATGGCAGAGCAGATGGCGCACGATTTTCGGCTGCCGATCATTCGCGTAATTGAAGGCTCCGGTGGCGGCGGTTCGGTGAAGACCATCGAAACCAAAGGTGCGGCGAACCTGCCGGGCGGCGTCGGCGGCACCACCTGGTACTGGTACACAACGACGAACATGGCGCGTGTGCCGGTGGTGGGTCTCGGCCTTGGCTCCGTGGCGGGCCTCGGTGCGGCGCGTCTCGCAGCCAGCCATTATTCTGTCATGACCAAAGCGTCGGCGATGTTCGTTGCTGGTCCCCCGGTGGTCGCGCGGTTGGGACAGTCACTCGACAAGCAGGAACTTGGCGGCTGGCAGATTCAGACCAAGGCGGGTGGTGTCGATCACGCCGTCGATACCGAAGAAGAAGCGTTCGAATGCGCGCGGAAGTTTCTGTCGTACCTGCCGTCATCGGTGTTCGACCTGCCGCCAACGACTCCATGCACTGACGATCCGGAGCGCGCCGACGAAGCGTTGCTCAAGGCCGTGCCGCGCAGCCGCAAGCAGGTCTACAAGATGCGCCCCATCATCGAGTCGGTAGTGGATCGCGGCTCCTTCTTCGAGATGGGCCAGAACTATGGCCGGTCGATCATCACCGGACTTGCGCGCCTGCAGGGGCGGGCGGTTCTGTTGCTGGCGAGCGATCCGTTCATCTATGGGGGATCATGGGCGTCCGACACCTGTCAGAAGGTGGTGCGCGCGGTTGATCTGGCAGAAACATTTCACCTGCCGGTGGTCTATCTGATGGATTGTCCCGGTTTCGCAATCGGCCTCGATGCCGAGAAGACGGCGACGATCCGTCATGGCGTGCGCGCGATGACGGCGGTCAATCAGACCACGGTGCCGTGGTGCACGATCATCATCCGCAACTCCTTCGGTGTTGCGGGTGTTGTTCACCAGCCGGCGGGACGGTTCTCGATGCGTTATGCGTGGCCGTCGGCCTACTGGGGATCGTTGCCGCTTGAGGGTGGCATCGAGGCTGCCTATCGCGCGGATATCGACGCTGCGGAAGATCCCAAGGCCAAGCTGGCCGAAATCGAGGACCGGCTTAACAAGCTGCGCTCGCCGTTCCGTTCGGCGGAGAAGTTCTGGGTCGAGGAGATCATCGATCCGCGCAAGACGCGTTCGCTGCTTTGTGAATTCGCGCGTCTTGCCGAGCCGCTGCGTACGCCGGGCGTGGCAAAGATGGCGTTGCGGCCCTAATATTGCAGTCTCTGTGTTGTCATGGCCGGGCTTGTCCCGGCCATCTCGATTACCGAGGCTCTGTGCTCAATCCATCGGGATCACCGGGACAAGCCCGGTGATGACAGTCGAATGTGTTGTGCTGTTGGCGCGTCAGGCACGCAAGTGCTCGCACCTCAGGATGACGTCAGAGTCTGTTGTGCTACCGTACAACAGACTCTGACGATTATTTCCCATCCTCCAAAATCATCGCCGCGCCTTTCTCCGCGATCATCGCGGTCGGCGTGTTGGTGTTGCCAGACGTAATCGTCGGCATCACCGACGCATCGACAACGCGCAATCCGCCGAGGCCATGAAAGCGCAGGCGCTCATCCACAACGGCGAGAGGGTCGCTCGCGCTGCCCATCTTCGCAGTGCCGACCGGATGGAAAATCGTGGTGCCGATATCGCCGGCCGCTTTTGCCAGCGCCGCATCATCGTCACCGACGGACGGGCCGGGGAGATATTCGCTCGGATGATAGGCCGCGAGCGCGTGCTGCTTCATCAGCCGGCGCGTGACGCGAATGGCGTCGGCTGCAACCTGCCGGTCGTCCGGCGTTGATAGATAATTCGGCGCGATGGCGGGGGCCTGATCCGGCGCATCGGATTTGATCCGGATGGTCCCGCGCGAGCTTGGCCGCAGGTTGCAGGCAGCAATCGTGATCGCAGGGAAGCGGTGCAGCGGCTCGCCGAACTTGTCCAGCGACAACGGCTGGACATGAAACTGGATGTTGGCGCGCTCCTGCCGCGGATCGGAGCGGGTGAAGATGCCTAACTGCGACGGCGCCATGGTCAGCGGGCCGCGGCGGCGCAAGAGATAATCCACACCCATCCAGCCGCGGCGGAACAGGTTGTAATAAGTCTCGTTCAGCGTGCGCACGCCGTCGACCTTGTAGATCGCGCGCTGCTGCAGATGGTCCTGCAGATTGCGGCCGACACCCTGACGATCCAGCACAGTGTCGATGCCGAGCGGCGACAGCCATTCCTGGGGGCCGATACCTGAGCGATGCAGCACTTGCACCGATCCGATCGAGCCGGAGCAGAGGATCACTTCGCCTTGCGTCCGGGCTTCAAAGGTTTCTCCGCCTTGGGCGAAGCGCACGCCAACCGCGCGTCCGTTCTCGACGATCACCTTGTCGACCAGCACGTTGGTTTCCAGCCGCAGGTTCTGCCGCGAGAGGGCAGGCTTCAGGAATCCACGCGCCGAGGACCAGCGCCGTCCGCGCTTCTGGTTGACATGGAAATAGCCAATGCCCTCGTTGTCGCCGGTGTTGAAATCCGGCGTCTTGCGAATTCCCATTTCGTGCGCGGCTTCTCCAACCGCATCGAGGACTGCCCATGACAGGCGTGGCGCCTCGATCCGCCATCCGCCGCCGACACCATGATGTTCGCTTTCGCCGAGGAAATGATCTTCGAGTTTCTTGAACGCGGGAAGCACATCGTCCCAGCCCCAGCCGGTCATGCCAAGCTGCCGCCAGTGATCGTAATCGGCAGCCTGTCCACGCATGGAGATCATGGCGTTGATCGCGGACGAACCGCCGATCACCTTGCCGCGCGGATAGGCGAGCGCGCGACCATTGAGGCCCGCCTCGGGTTCGGTCTTGAACATCCAGTCGGAGCGGGGGTTGCCGATGGCGAACAGATAACCAACCGGAATATGAAACCAGATCCAGTTGTCCCTGCCGCCCGCTTCCAGAATCAGCACGCGTTTTCGGGGATCGGCCGACAGGCGATTGGCGACGATGCAGCCGGCGGTGCCCGCGCCAACAACGATATAGTCGAAATCTCCCTCGAGTCGCTTCGCCATCCCTGCGCTTCTTTCGTTAGATTGCAGATTTTTCTTCTTATGACCTCGGGCAGGACGGCCTGTACAGTCCGATCCTGTGCAATTGACGTTTGCATGGATGTTGGGTCGGCCCCGTGCCCGTGCTAGCTTTGTCACTCTCAAGCTGTTTTACGAGGTTTAC
>Ga0209023_10006139_pt1 | contig 12812 bp, 13 predicted proteins | sample LakOneMetagenome_FD_187468 | JGI IMG/M metagenome (GOLD analysis project Ga0209023, IMG submission 187468) | Freshwater and sediment microbial communities from Lake Erie, Canada (SPAdes) (version 2) | ecosystem: Environmental > Aquatic > Freshwater > Lentic | place: Lake Erie, Canada... | reverse complement strand
CTTGTCGGCGCCGGTCGCCCCGGAGCCTTTCTGGACTGTCGTGAAGTTGCCGCCGACATACATCGTGTTGCCGATCTGGGCGAAGGCCTGCACCTCGGTGGCGTTCTCGCTGGTGCCGCCTGCACCTTGCCCGGTCACGCCCCAGGTCGCCGGGAGCGCGCCGCTGCGGGGAGCGGCCTTGATCGTCTGCGGGGAGGTGCCCGAGTCGGGGATGGCCGCGTACGTCAGGTCGCCGGTCAGCAGCTTCGGCCGGATGAAGACCTGGCTGAACGGGGTGCCGTACGCGCCGCCGGAGGCGCTGGAGTAGATGTAGCTGCTCGAGGAGGTCGAGCCGGTGCCGTTCTGGCCGAAGTTGAAGCCCCGAACGTAGTTGTTCTTGCTGTTCTCGTAGGTCCAGATCCGGTTGTAGCCGGTGTCGGACCCGAACTCGTACGTCGTCGTGTTGCTGAAGGTGCTGCTGCCGAGGCTCGCCGAGGCGATCGGAAGTCCGGCACCGAAGGCCCAGGTCCAGCGGTCTCGCGAGTTCGCGCGGTACTTCAACCGGTCTTCCTGCCAGGTCGTGCCGGCCTGGTTGGTCGCCCGGCGGATGCGTACGCCGTCGGAGAACGAGTCGAACCGGCGTCCGCCGAGCAGCCCATTGATCACGGTGGAGTCGAGCTGGCGCGGAGAGAAGGCGGCGGTGCCCGTGACGGTCGTCGCCACATCGGCGGGCGTGCCCTTGCCGTTGTAGTTGTAGGTCCAGTTCTCACGGCCGCGGCCGATCAGCTCCCACCCGCCACCGTCGGTGGTCTGGTCGCAGTAGATCTCGGTCGGCACCTGCAGCTGCGGAGTCAGGATCCAGTAGACGCCGTCCGGCGCGTTGGGCGTCGCGGTCTTGATCTCCCAGCAGGACGCTGCCGCAGTGGCCTGCGTCGTGCCGTCACTAAGCGTCGCGGCCGAAGCCGGGGCGGCGAGCCCACCAATTGCGACAACCGTCGCGAAGGCAGCCAACAGAGCACGCCGAATGGCGCGGGGAAACAGTGTACGCACGCTGAGATCCTTGTGGGTTTGACGGGTGTACGGGACGCGGTCGTGCCACGTCTACTCCTACAAAGAGGACGAATGCCACGATTCATGACGCACTTTCGCGTCGCCAACTTAGGCGTCGCGGCGAAGGAACAGCGCGTATGAGGCGGCGAGCAGGACGCTGACGAAGACCGCCATGACGATGCCGCCGCCGACCGGGCCGAACGGCACATAGCCGAGGAATGCCAGCAGGTCGTCGAGCGAGGCGCGGGTGTACATCTTTCCGCCGGCGTCGTACGGCAGGAACTTGAGGATCTTCACGATCCCCGTGGTGCCCTGCGGATCGTCTGACGCGGTCTTGATCGCCAGGACGATCGCGCGGATGATCTGCTCGGCCACGGTCGGCACCAGCATCAACAGGGCCACTGCGGCGGTCTGGTTGCGGGTCAGCGCGGCGTACGCCAGACCCGACAGGGCGAACAGGGTCGCAAACGTCACCGTGCCACTCGTGAGGTTGAGCAATTCGTGGGCCGACGGCATCTCGAGGCCGAACACGAGTGCACTGGCCAGGGCGATCGCAATGCAGGCGAGCGCCGCGAGCCCGGCGAGCAGCGCGGTCGAGATGACCTTGGCGACGAAGACCGTGCTGCGGTTGGGCAGCGCGGTGAGCGTTGCCCGGATCATCCCGTGTCGGTACTCGTGCCCGGTCGAGAACACCCCGAGCAGGCCGATGATGTAGGCGATGAACAGGGGCGCGAAGCCGGTGGACGCCCCGATCGTGGCCAGGACATCGAAGGCGTTGTCGCCCGTCGGCGGATGCGTGGAGACCGACATCCGCCAGGCGATGATCATGCTCATGATCAGCTGGAAGGACATCGCCAGCCCGATCAACCAGTAGGTCGACCGGATCGTGCGCAGGCGGACGTACTCATAGCGCAGCGCGTCGATCATGCGTGCCCGCCATCGTCGACACCGGAGCCGCGGAACTCCTCGGACAGCCCGGTGGCCTCGAGGAATGCCTCTTCGAGGGTGGCGGCCCGGGTGACGAGCTGGTGCACCCGGGCACCGGCCGTATGCGCCGCGTCACCGATCTGCTCGGCAGTGACCCCGCGGACGGTGAGAGTCGAGTCCTCATGCGTGACCGCGGCACCCAGTGCATCCAGCGCAGGACCCAGCAGATCGAGGTCGGGGCTGCGCACCTCAACCGCCCCGAGGCTGCTGTGCGAGATGAAGTCGTCGACCGCGCCATTGGCCAGCATCTTGCCGCGGCCGATCACGACCAGCTCGTCGGCGAGCACCGCCATCTCCTGGAGCAGATGGCTGGAGACGAACACCGAACGTCCCTCGCCGGCCAGATGCTTGAGCAGATTGCGCAGCCAGGTGATGCCCTGCGGGTCGAGGCCATTGCTCGGCTCGTCGAGGATCAGGGTGTCGGGATCGCCGAGAAGCGCCGCCGCAATGCCGAGCCGCTGTCCCATGCCGAGGCTGAACTTGCGTGGCTTGCCCTCACTGACACTGGTCAGGCCGACCAGCTCGATGACCTCGTCGACCCGGCTGTTCGGGATGCGGTTGGCGGCGGCGAGCATCCTGAGGTGGTTGCGCGCCTTGCGGGTGGGGTGGAACGGCTTGGCCTCCAGCAGGGTGCCGACGTGCCGCATCGGGTGAACGAGCTCGGAGAATGCCTTGCCGTCGAATGTCGTACGGCCGTCGCCACGATCGAGGCCGAGCATGAGTCGCATCGTGGTGGACTTGCCCGATCCGTTGGGGCCGAGGAAGCCCGTGACGCTGCCGGGATGGACGACGAACGAGAGCTCATCGACCGCACGATTGGCGCCATAGGACTTGCCCAATGCGTGTGCCTCGATCAACGCCATGCCATAACCCTGCCATGGGGTACCGAGCGGGCAGAATGGGCGCATGATCGAGCAGGAGGCGTTGGACGCCTTGTGGGACTTCGGCGCACCGGCCGAGAGCGAGTCACGGTTCCGGGACGCCTCCGAAGAGAGCGCCGATCGCGATGAGCTGTTGACCCAGGCTGCTAGGGCGCTCGGGCTGCAGGATCGGTTCGACGAGGGGCACGCACTGCTCGACACGGTCGAGGCCGACACCGCGGTCGTACGCACGAGGGTGGCGCTCGAGCGTGGCCGACTGCACCGGTCGGCGGGCGACGCTGCGGCCTCGGTGCCACTGTTCGAGCTCGCGGCGGTGACGGCCGGCGGGGCCGGGCTGACCTTCCTCCAGGTCGACGCCCTGCACATGCTGGCGATGGCCGATCCCTCGAACGCCGACGCCCACACCGCCGCCGCGATCGAGATCGCCGACTCCGCAACCGATGACCGCACCCGCCGCTGGAGCATCGCCCTGCACAACAACCTCGGCTGGCACCTGCACGACACCGGCCAGCTAGAGCCGGCGCTTGCGGAGTTCGAGCTGGCCCTCGACGCCAGCCGCGCATACGGCACCGCCGAACAGGTGCACGTCGCCCGGTGGTCGGTTGCCCGATGCCTCAGATCGCTCGGGCGACTCGACGAGGCGCGAGCGATCCAACAAGAGCTGCACGACACCGACCCGCCCGACGAGTACGTCGAGGAGGAGCTCGAGGCGCTGGGTTAGTCCTGGGCATACCGTGCAGGTATGAACCAAGGTTTCCGGCCGATCGAGGACGGGGTCGCGACCGACCTGCGCGGAGAGATGACGTACGCGAGCTATCTCCACCTGCCCGAGCTGTTGTCGGCCCAGCAACCCGTCTCCGACCACCACGACGAGATGCTCTTCATCATCCAGCACCAGGTCACCGAGCTGTGGCTCAAGCAGCTGATCCACGAGCTGCGGTCGGCGATGGCGCTGATCGCCGCCGATGACATCTCGCCGGCGCTCAAGCGACTGGCCCGGGTCAAGGCGATCCAGCGGCAGATGTTCGAGCAGTGGGCCGTGCTGGAGACACTGACCCCGGTCGAGTACGTCCAGTTCCGTGACTCCCTCGGCAAGGCCTCGGGATTCCAGTCACCGCAGTACCGCACGGTCGAGTTCCTGCTCGGCAACAAGAATCCGCAGATGATCAACGTCTTCGATCACGATCCCGCGTTGCACGACGCCCTGCTCGCCGATCTCGAGGCGCCCAGCCTGTATGACGAGTTCCTCCGGTTCCTGGCGCGCCGCGGGCACGCGATCCCGGCCGAGGTCCTGGAGCGCGATGTCACCCAGCCGTACGTCGCCAATGACGGCGTCACTGAGGTGCTGAGGCGGATCTACGCGGACCCCGACACCTACTGGGACGCCTACGAGATGTGCGAGGAGCTCGTCGATGTCGAGGGGAGCTTCCAGCTGTGGCGCTTCCGCCACCTCAAGACGGTGGCGCGGATCATCGGCTTCAAACGGGGCACCGGCGGATCCTCCGGGGTCACCTTCCTGCAGAAGGCCCTCGAGCTGACCTTCTTCCCGGAACTGTTGGACGTACGCACCCACATCGGCGCGCCCTAGCTCACGGCGTGTCGTCGTCCGTCCACGCAATGTCCTCGCGCACGACCCGAGCCGGCACGCCGGCGACTGCGGTGTGGGCGGGGACCTTCTGGCCACGGACCAGGCTGCCGTGTCCCACGACGGCACCGTCTCCGACATCTGAGTGACCGGTGATGACGGCGTCGCGACCCAGCCACACGTGTCGGCCGAGCCGGATGTGCGCGCCGTACGGATTGAGGCGTTCCCCGGTCGTGCGGTCTTCCAGTCGATGCATGTCGTCGGTCGCGATGTAGACGTTGGCGGCCCACAGCTGGTCCGCATCTGCCACGATGCTGCCGCCATTGCGCGCATCGACGATCGCACTCCGCGTCGCGATGACCGGACCGTGGAGCACGATCCGCGAGCCGCCGCCGCAGTAGAGGTCGCCGGCGGTCATCGAGCAGTCCTGGTCGATGAAGACCGTGGCGCCGTCGCCACCCACCGACAGGGAGTGCAGCCAACGCATCGGCGAGCCAATCGCGATCAGGACATCACGCACGGGATAGGTGGTCAGCAGGCTGATCGTCTTGTCGGGGAGGAAGGCCCCGTCGGCGAGATAGAGCGCGTTCCCGTCCTCGTGCCACCAGCGGGGGAACGGCTTCTTCACCGCCCGCCAGGTGGTCGCATCCAACGACGCCGCCTCGACACCCGCGGCGCGCAGCCGGTCCCGGTGCGCGGCCGTCATCGCCGCACCGCGTGTCACCTTCACCGCCGCATCATGGCAGATCGGACGCCGGCGGGCATGGCAAAGGCCCCGAACCTTTCGGTCCGGGGCCCCGCCTGATGGTGCTGGAACTTCCTAGAAGCCCATGCCGCCCATGTCACCCATGTCCGGTGCGCCACCGCCGGCCGGAGCAGGCTCCGGCTTGTCGGCGACGACAGCCTCGGTGGTGAGGAACAGCGCCGCGATCGAGGCTGCGTTCTGCAGCGCCGAGCGCGTGACCTTGGCCGGGTCGATGATGCCCGCGGCGATCAGGTCGACGTACTCACCGGTCGCGGCGTTGAGGCCGTGACCATCGGGGAGGTTGGCGACCTTCTCAGCGACGACTCCACCTTCGAGGCCGGCGTTGATCGCGATCTGCTTGAGCGGAGCCGAAGCGGCAACGCGCACGATGTTGGCGCCCGTCGCCTCGTCGCCCTCGAGCGAGAGCTTCTCGAACACCGCGGCAGTGGCCTGCACGAGTGCGACGCCACCACCGGCGACGATGCCCTCTTCGACGGCGGCCTTCGCGTTGCGAACGGCGTCCTCGATGCGGTGCTTGCGCTCCTTGAGCTCGACCTCGGTGGCTGCGCCGACCTTGATGACGGCGACGCCGCCGGCCAGCTTGGCGAGACGCTCCTGGAGCTTCTCCCGGTCGTAGTCCGAATCGCTGTTCTCGATCTCGGCCTTGATCTGGTTGACGCGGCCCTGGATCTGGTCCTCGGAACCGCCGCCCTCGACGATCGTGGTCTCGTCCTTGGTCGTGACGACCTTGCGAGCCGTGCCGAGCAGCGTCAGGTCAGCGGTCTCGAGCTTGAGGCCGACTTCCTCGCTGATGACCTCTCCACCCGTGAGGATGGCGATGTCGGCGAGCATGGCCTTGCGGCGGTCACCGAAGCCGGGCGCCTTGATCGCGACGGACTTGAACGTGCCGCGCATCTTGTTGACGATCAGCGTCGCGAGAGCCTCGCCCTCGACGTCCTCGGCGATGATGACCAGCGGCTTGCTGGTCGCCATGACCTTCTCGAGGACGGGTACGAGGTCCTTGACCGAGGTGATCTTGGAGTTGGCGATGAGGATGTAGGGGTCCTCGATCACGGTCTCCATGCGCTCGGGGTCGGTGACGAAGTAGCCCGACAGGTGACCCTTGTCGAAGCGCATGCCTTCGGTGAGCTCGAGGTCAATGCCGAAGGTGTTGGACTCCTCGACGGTGATGACGCCCTCTTTGCCGACCTTGTCCATGGCCTCGGCGATGATCTCGCCGACCGTCGCGTCCGCGGCGGAGATCGAGGCGGTGGCCGCGATCTGCTCCTTGGTCTCGACGTCCTTGGCCATTCCGAGCAGCTGGGCGCTGATCGCCTCGACGGCGGTTTCGATGCCCTTCTTGAGGCTCATCGGGTTGGCGCCGGCTGCGACATTGCGCAGACCTTCGCGGACCAGGGCCTGGGCGAGCACGGTGGCGGTGGTGGTGCCGTCGCCGGCGACGTCGTCAGTCTTCTTGGCGACCTCCTTGACGAGCTCGGCACCGATCTTCTCGTAGGGGTCCTCGAGCTCGATCTCCTTGGCGATGCTGACACCGTCATTGGTGATCGTGGGGGCTCCCCACTTCTTCTCCAGGACGACGTTGCGACCCTTGGGGCCGAGCGTCACCTTCACGGCGTCTGCGAGCTGGTTCATACCGCGCTCGAGGCCGCGACGGGCTTCCTCGTTGAAAGCAATGGTTTTTGCCATGTGTACGTTTCTCCGACTTGGTTGTCGACGTGGAGATCAGGCGATGCCCGCGACGGACGGCCGCGGCGTTCGGCGAACCCTTCTCGCCTCGGCCCACGACCTCATCGGTCTGATCGAGTTCTTAGCACTCTCATCATACGAGTGCTAATCAACGTCACGCAATCAGGTCGCCGGATGCGGGGGGCCGACGGCGTAGGTCAGCTCGGCGAACTGGCCCCGCTGCTCGACTGAGAGCAGGGTCAGACGGTCCGAATGCAGCTCGCGCGGCAACAGCGGAGCGCCGGCGCCGAGCGTGACGGGTGCGACCGTCGCGGTGATCCGATCGAGGAGTCCGGCATCGGCGAACTGGCCGACGAGATCACCGCCACCCATCAACCAGATGTCCTTGTCGTGGGCGGCCGCCACCATCTCGGCGTGCACCGCCTCGACCGGATTGTGGGTGAACCGGATGTCGACACCCGCGACGACCGGCAGATCTCGGTGCGTGAACACCCACGTGGGCCGGTCGGCGTACCACGCGGTCCAGTGCTCGGGATGCTCAACGAGTGACTCATGCTCGACGACCCACTCGTACGTCGTGGAGCCCATCGCCAGTGCACCGATGCCGGCGAGGAAGTCACCGATGCCCGACTCAGCCTCGTCAGCGCCCGGGACCTCGAAGAGCCACTCGAGAGAGTTGTCGGTCGTGGCCAGGAAGCCGTCGAGAGTCGTCGCGGTGTTGTAGATCGTCGCCATACGTCGACGCTAGCGGTGAGGTCAGACCGAGAACAGCAGGAACAGGCCGGTGAATGTGTACGCCACCATCAGCAGCAGCATCGCCAGCTGTCCGGAGAGGCGGTGGGCACGGGGCAGCACGGCGAGCGCGCGATCGTGGGCGGCGATGACCGCGAACACGTGGCCCGTGACCACGAATGTCACCTTCAGCGCCGCCAGGACGGCGGTGTGCTGCGACAGGAAGTAGACCGTCGCCGGGTCGCCTATCGGATGCCAGCCCCGTCCCAGCGGGTCGAGCAGGGCGATGAACGTCGACTGCCCCTTCTCCAGGAAGTACGTCACGTAGTGGGCGAAGATGTAGCCGACCACGATCGGCGCCAGCGAGTGGGCGAGCAGCCCCGGGAGTGCCCGGCGTTCGGCGTGCGCGACTCCCCCGGTGGCGCTGGCCGCGAGCGTGAACAGGGTGCCGACCACGACGCAGAACACGAGCAGGGTCAGCGAGTGCTGCAGCCCCGACAGAGTCTTGCTCTGCCAGAACTGCGACGCCGAGAAGCTGTCGTACGCCGTCGAGCCGAGCAGGGTGGCGAGCACCGCGACAAGGCCGGGGGCGGACGGAATGCTCGGCAGAGTCCGCAATGGATTGTGCAGGACCCACCGGCCGTCACGAACGAACGGTGACAGCTTGGCCACGATCGCGCTGTAGACGTCGAACGGATCGGCGCGGTCGAACCACCGCGGTCCGAACACCAATCCGCCGACCAGCATCGCGCCGATGTAGATCAGGACCCACACGCGTACGGCATGGATGTCACCCGGGTCAGGGGAGGCCAGCTCGAGCCAGGCGAAGGCGAACAGCCCCGCCGCCGCCGGCCAGTAGCCGAGTCGCGCGGGATAGGTCGCGAACCCGTCGGGCCGCCTGATCAGCCGGCCGATCAGCGCCTGGATCGTGCGCCACGGCGACAGATCGCGCCACACGTGCCCGGCGAGCAGCGCCAGCGGCACGAGCCCGACCCACACGAAGATGTAGAACCCACCGAGTCCGCCGTTCGTGGTGTCGGACCGGCCGAGGAACAGCGCGCCCAGGAACCACGCCGTCACGAGCGCGCCGACGACGGCCAGCCAAGCGCGCCGCGGGCGGGGTGCCCCCGGCTCGGGCTCGGAGGAGAACTGCGGCTCCTTCCAGGCCAGCGCCAGGACCCCGAACGAGATCGTCAGCGCCCATGACGCGCCGACCATCGCGTACAGGAAGGGGATCGGCAGATCCGTCGAGCCACCGAGACCGTGGGTCTGCAAGGTCTGACCGAGCACCGAGGTCGGGCTCACTGACGTACGACGAGCTGCGCGATCGTCACGTCGAGGTGATGCGCCTCGACGGCGACCTGACCCGGGACCTTGATGCTGAAGGAGTACGTCTTGTCATCGCCCGGCGACAGCTCGTACTCGTGCTCCGGCTCGGAGTGCACGTGCACCTCTTCGGCGGCGTCGCTGGTGACGTGCAGCCTGATCTTCTGGCCGACCTTGACGTTGACCCGCTCACCCTGCGGGGTGACCTTGCCGTCCTTGATCACGATGTTGACCGTGACCGGCTGAGACGGGTCGGATCCGAGTCCGCCGTCGGACTCCGATCCACCTGCGGTGCATCCGCTGAGCAGCAGGACGCTGGCGAACACGGCGGCCAACAGCTTCATTCGTCTCCTCCTCGTTCGGTGGGCTCGGGCTCGAAGGCGCGCTCGATGAGCTCACGTTCGGAGCGCTCATCCATCCGGTCCTTGCGGGCGATGTAGAGCACGACTGCGACGACCACGACAGCCGGCACGACGGCCGGGATGGCCAACAGCAGGGCGTGGTGGGCCAACAGCTGGTCCCCTGCTGGAGTCATGACGTCAGGGTAGGTGTTTGATCCTTCGTCAGGGCCGCTTCGTGCTCTTCGATCCGGCGACCCACGCGGGTGACGGCGACCGAGATGCCCAGGATGATCGCAAGGCTGCACAGCAGCACCACCATGTTGGCGGCACCCCACAGCCAGCCGGGCGTGTCCGTCTTGCGTTCACGCTGCAGGATCAGGCTCTCCGGCCCGAACGCGCGGGTGAAGGTCGCCGACGCCGGGACTTCAGGGACATTGAGCGGGGCATCGGCCGGCAGGTAGATCGGGACGGCCGACAACATGCGCCCGTCCTGGACGCGCAGCAGTGTCTTCCAGTTGCCGTCGATCGGCATGGCCTTCGTCGACTCCCAGGTGTTCTGGCTCATACGACGCAGGCGGTCGGTCACGACGCCCGGGCCGCCTCCCTGCCAGGCGGTGATCTGCACCCAGGTGGGGTGCTTGTCGATCAGATTGGCGGGCGAGACCGTCACCTTGGCGGTGACCTCGGGGAAGTCGGGCGTGCCGACCTGGGTCAGCGCGAACGATGCCGACGCACCCTTGGGAACAGTCGCGTGCAGACCGTTGCCGACCGTCACCGCGATGACGACGACGGAGGCGACGACGATCGCCCGGCAGATGTTGCGGGCCGGGAGCTTGCCCTGGAGCCCGAGCGCGAACAGCGATCCGCACAGGCCCGAGGCGATCGCGACCGGGATGGCCATCGCGAAGCCTTCGGCCCACATGTCCTGGGTCCACGGGAACTGGAACACGCGGCCGATCCAGAGCTGCTCGATGACCAGACCGACGGTGCCGATCAGCAGGCCGCCGGCGGCACCGAACCACAGTGGCTTCTCCAGAATCGACTTGCCGCCGAGCTTGGTGACCGCGAGCAGCTCGACCAGGACGGCGCTGCCGAGGTAGAGCGGGAACACGTGGTGCGCCTCGCCCATCACATCGGTGACGATGAACGAGATGATGCCGCGCATCAGCAGGAAGAACACTGCGGCGGCGATGGCCGCGCCCGGGCCCACGTACAGCCGGGCCGCGATCAGCGGGATGCCGGCGGCGGCCACGATGAGCAGCGGCTGCAGCACCATGCGGAACTGCGCGATGCCGAAATCGAACTCACCCTGGAACACCGAAAGGCCGATCAACATCGCCCCGAAGCCGATCGACAAAGTGGCTGTACGCAGCCAGGTCGGCACCTCGAGTCCGTGCTGGCGGGTGGCGAACTCGGCTTCACGGTTGAGCAGGATGATGCCCGCGGTGGACAGGCCCGCACCGCCGATCAACATCAGGTGGGTGGGACCCCAGAGGGTGACGTCCTGGCCGAAGATCCGATGCCAGACGTCATCGAGCGGGAAGCCGATCAGCGCATACAAGCCACAACCGGCGATGAAGATGCCGCTGACCGGGGCGTACCACTGCCGGGTGATGCGCACCGATGCGATGCCGGGCTTCTCACCGTCGCGGGGGTAGACGACCGCCGACATACCCGCGATGAACAGGGCGAAGAGCCCGTAGAGGATCAGGTAGTGCGCGGGATTGGCGAGCGGGCCGGCGTCGCGGCCGCGCCCGGCGTGCAGGCTGACGTCCCACATGAAGCCCAGCAACGCGACGATCAGCGAGCTGCCGACGAACAGCACGGGGATCGTGACCCAGCCCGGTTCACCCGTGCGGGAGCCGAGGCGCTTGCCCAGACGGTCGAACCACTCGATGCGATGAGTGCGGTGCTGCCAACCGATGAACATCAGCACCATCGTGACGATGCCGGCGGCGATGGACAGGCCGATGACCTGGCCGAGGGCGGCGCCACCTGCCGGAGCGGTCACGGGCGGGGACGCAGTGAAAAGGGAGTCTGCAAGGGACATACTGGGAGTATGCCAATGGGTATGTGACATTGCAAGTGTCACATAGGTGACTCCCACCACCCTCGGGCCGGGCGCGGCAGAAATGCGCTCCGCATACAAAAAGTAGCCCGGCTCCGCGTGGAACCGGGCTACTTCGCGGGACTACTGCCCGACGACCTCGTGGGCTTCTCGGCCCTTCGGACCATCGACCACTTCGAATTCGACCTTCTGGCCGTCTTCGAGAGTCTTGTAGCCGTCGGACGCGATCTTGGACCAGTGGACGAAGACGTCGTCCTGGCCTTCGATCTCGATGAAGCCATAACCCTTGTCAGCGTTGAACCACTTGACGGTGCCTTGCACCATGCCGCCACTCCCACCTGCTCCTGCAAAGACCCACCTGCCGAGGCCTCTGTATGAACAGAGCGTATACGGCGCTGCCACCGCAGGCCACGGCTGGGCGTTGGTCAGCAGCCGCCGGCGACAGCCGGAATTATCGAGACCTGGGTGCCGTCGGGGGTCGGAGTGTCGAGGCCGCTCGCGAACCGGACGTCCTCCTCGGCGACATAGATGTTGACGAAGCGGCGCAGGGCACCCTGCTCGTCGACGACCCGCGACTTGATGCCGGGGAAGCTCGCCTCCAGCGAGTCGAGCACCTCGGTCAGCGTGGTTCCCTCGGCGGTGACCTGAGACTGGTCCTGGGTGTACGTGCGCAGGATCGTGGGGATTCTGACGTTGATGCTCACTGTGCTCCTTGGCTGTCTGGGTGACTCAAGCGCTAGATGATCCGGCGATGCCGGCGGCGACGAAGGCCGCGTACGTCGGGGCGATGGTGGCGGCGGGGCCGACGAGCTTGGACACCGCGTCGAGGGTCTTGAGTCCGTGGCCGGTGTTGATGACGACGGTCTCGAGCTCGGGGTCGAGCTGGCCGGTCTCGACGAGCTTCTTGAGGACACCGATCGTGGTGCCACCTGCCGTCTCAGTGAAGATGCCCTCGGTGCGGGCCAGCAGCACGATCGCATCGCGGACCTCGTCGTCGGAGATGTCAGCGACGGCTCCACCGGTCTCACGGCAGATGTCGAGGACATACACACCGTCGGCGGGGTTGCCGATCGCGAGGGACTTGGCGATCGTGTCGGGCTTGACCGGGCGTACGGCGTCCCAGCCCTCGCGGAATGCCTCGGAGACCGGCGAGCAACCCGTGGCTTGCGCGCCGAAGACCTTGTAGGGCTTGTCCTCGACCAGGCCGAGCTTGACCAGCTCCTGGAACGCCTTGTGCACCTTGGTCAGCTGCGATCCGGAGGCGACGGGGATCACGATCTGGTCGGGCAGCCGCCAGCCGAGCTGTTCGGCGATCTCATAGCCCAGCGTCTTCGACCCTTCGGCGTAGAACGGTCGCACGTTGACGTTGACGAATGCCCAGCCGTCCTCCTCGCCGGCGATCTCGCTGGCG
>Ga0209023_10006138_pt1 | contig 12812 bp, 15 predicted proteins | sample LakOneMetagenome_FD_187468 | JGI IMG/M metagenome (GOLD analysis project Ga0209023, IMG submission 187468) | Freshwater and sediment microbial communities from Lake Erie, Canada (SPAdes) (version 2) | ecosystem: Environmental > Aquatic > Freshwater > Lentic | place: Lake Erie, Canada... | reverse complement strand
GGTGAACAAGTACGTCGAGGCGTTCAACAACGGCGGGGACATTCCCGGTACCGCCGCCCCGGCGATCGAGGCGCTCAACCACAGTGCCGATGAGGTGACCGGTGCCGTCAACGACAAGCTGTCGGCTGAGCTCAAGGAGGCCTTCGGCGCTTACGCCGAAGCCGCCCGCGGTGTGGCGAACGCGATTTCGACCAAGGCGCCGATCGCGATCTACAACGCACGCAAGGACGAGCTCAACCGGGCCAGGCAGAAGGGGATGGAACTGTGCCGAGCATTCTGAACAGCAGCGGTCGCCCTTCCCGGGTGACTTACGCACAACTGACTCGCGGTGCTGTGCAACGATGATGCCCAGCACAAGACGCGCTGATGATCGAAGGAGGTCACACGGTGGTCGCGGCGGATAGCGCCCCGAGCTTCGCCCGCAAACTGGGCATCGGAAGCAAGCAGTTGGTCCAGGAGTTCGGCTGGGACGAGGACGCCGACGATGACATCCGTGTCGACGTCGAAGAGGCCTGCGGCAGCGAACTGCTCGACGAAGACACCGACGAGGTGGTCGATGTGGTGCTGCTGTGGTGGCGCGACGGTGACGGCGACCTGGTCGACACCTTGATGGACGCGATCACCGCACTCGCCGACGACGGCGTGATCTGGGTGTTGACGCCCAAGACCGGAAAGTCCGGGCACGTACAGCCCGCTGAGATCGCCGAAGCGGCGCCGACGGCCGGCCTGATGCCGACATCGTCGGTCAACCTCGGGGACTGGAGTGCCAGTCGCCTGGTGCAGCCCAAGTCGCGGGCGGGAAAGCGTTGATGCTCGGCGTGGGCGCCGAAGCTCCTGACTTCACCCTGCGGGATCAGAACCAGCAGCAGGTCACGCTGAGCGCCTTCCGGGGCGACAAGAATGTCCTGTTGGTGTTCTTCCCGTTGGCGTTCACCGGAATCTGCCAGGGCGAGCTGGACCAGTTGCGCGACCACCTGCCCAGCTACACAGGCGACGACAGTGTGGCCCTGGCGATCTCGGTGGGTCCGCCGCCCACCCACAAGATCTGGGCGACCGAGAGCGGGTTCCTGTTCCCGGTGCTGTCCGACTTCTGGCCGCACGGCGCCGTCGCCGAGTCCTACGGGGTGTTCAACTCCGAGACCGGCTTCCCCAACCGCGGCACCTTCGTCATCGACAAGTCCGGGATCATCCGGTTCGCCGAGATGAAGGAGCCCGGCGAGGCCCGCGACCAGTCGCTGTGGCTCGACGCGCTGGGTGCGCTCAAGTCCTGACGTTGTCAACGCGAGTGCGCGTGTTTGCACGTCGACACGCCGCCGTCGGCGGCATTCTGTGCACGCTCGTCGCGGGAGTTGTGACCGTTTTGGGCCTGGGGTACCGATCCGGGTAACCTGCCCGAGGCAGGGGCGCGTAGCTCAGGGGTAGAGCTCTGGTTTTACACACCAGCGGTCGGCGGTTCGAAACCGTCCGCGCCCACCGGATGTCAACGCTTTAGTGTGCGTGAGCGTGGCCGGCTTCCTCTTGTCCCGCCTCGTGGGTATGCGGGTGGCTGTGCACGGTCCCGTCGGCGTGGGTGTGCTCATGGTCGTGCTCGACGTGGTCGTGCTCGTGACCCTGGCAATCCTTGTTGTGTGACATAGCTTTTCATCTCCCTTGTTCGATACTTCGTTGTGCTGGGGCTAGGGCGGGGCGGTGGTGCGGCGGCACCCCGGGGCCGGCATGCTCGGCATTGAAGACGGCGTCGGTGACCAATTGGCAGATGTGCTCGTTCTCCATGCTGTAGAACACCGTGGTGCCTTCGCGGCGGGTGCGCACCAGTCGTGCCATCCGCAGCTTCGCAAGGTGTTGTGACACCGAGGGAGCCGGCTTGCCGACGTGCTCGGCGAGTTCGTTGACCGACATCTCGCGGCTGGTCAGGGCCCACAGCACCTGCACCCGGGTGGCGTCTGCCAGCATCCGGAACACCTCGACGATCAGGCCGACCTGGTCGTCGGGGAGACGCTCCACCCCACCAGTATCTGCATGCATACGCAGATAATAAGTCTTGGGGTGGGCGGGGTGTCAATCCCCGGCTCGTGGGTAATGTCCAGCGAGGTCGTCAGCCCAACAGCGGAGGTAACCCGATGTCGACGCAGTCCATGCGCCAGCCCATCCATTCCGGGCATCTGACCGTGGGTGCGCTCAAGCGCAACAAGGACAACCCGGTGCTGTTCCTGGGCGACACCACCTTGACCGGCGGCCAGCTCGCCGAGCGCATCAGCCAGTACATCCAGGCATTCGAGTCGCTGGGCGCCGAGACCGTCGGCCTGTTGTCGCTGAACCGTCCCGAGGTGCTGATGATCATCGGCGCCGGCCAGATCCGGGGATACCGGCGCACCGCCCTGCACCCGCTGGGATCGCTCGACGACCATGCCTACGTGCTCACCGACGCCGCCGTCAGCGCCCTGATCATCGACCCCACCCCGGCATTCGTGGAGCGCGCGCTGGGCCTGCTGGAGAAGGTGCCGACGCTGCGGCAGGTGCTGACCATCGGGCCGGTGCCCCCCGAGCTCGAAGGCAAGGCCATCGACCTGGCCGCGCAGGCGGCCCAGTTCGACCCGCAGCCGCTGGTGGCCGCCGACCTGCCGGGTGATCACATCGGCGGCCTCACCTACACCGGAGGCACCACCGGCAAACCCAAGGGAGTCATCGGCACCGTCTCGTCCATCACCGCGATGACGACGACCCAGCTCGCCGAGTGGGAATGGCCGGAGCACCCGAAGTTCCTGATGTGCACGCCGCTGTCGCACGCGGGCGCGGCGTTCTTCGTGCCCACCGTCGTCAAGGGCGGTCAATTGGTGGTGCTGACCAAGTTCGATCCGGCCGAGGTGCTCCGCGTCATCGAGGAACAGAAGATCACGGCCACCATGCTGGTGCCCTCGATGATCTACGCGCTGATGGATCACCCGGATTCGCACACCCGCGACCTGTCCTCACTGGAGACGGTCTACTACGGCGCCTCGGCGATGAACCCCGTCCGGCTCCAGGAGGCCATCGACCGGTTCGGCCCGATCTTCGCCCAGTACTACGGCCAGTCCGAGGCGCCGATGGTGATCACCTACCTGGCCAAGGGCGATCACGACGCGAAGCGGCTCACCTCCTGCGGGCGTCCGACGCTGTTCGCCCGAGTGGCGCTTTTGGGCGACGACGGCAACCCGGTGGCCCAGGGTGAGGTCGGCGAGATCTGCGTGTCCGGGCCGCTGCTGTCGGGCGGCTACTGGAATCTTCCGCAGGCCACCGCCGACACTTTCAAAGACGGCTGGATGCACACCGGCGACCTGGCCCGCGAGGACGAAGACGGCTTCTACTACATCGTGGACCGCACCAAGGACATGATCGTCACCGGCGGCTTCAACGTGTTCCCCCGCGAAGTCGAGGACGTCATCGCCGAACACCCGTCGGTGGCGCAGGTCTGTGTGATCGGAACCCCCGACGAGAAGTGGGGCGAGGCCGTGACCGCCATCGTGGTGCTGCGCCCGGGCGCCGACGCCGACGACGCCGCGGTGGCCACGATGACGGGCGAGATCCAGTCAGCGGTCAAGGAACGCAAGGGTTCGGTCCAGTCGCCCAAACAGGTCATCATCGCCGAATCGGTGCCGGTGACCGCGTTGGGCAAACCGGACAAGAAGGCACTGCGCGCTCAGTTCTGGTCCGGCTCAGAACGTTCCGTCGGCTGAGGTCAGCGCAGCGCGGCAGCCAGCTGCCGCCACTGCTCACGCGGGAAGGCATTCGGGTTAGCGTCCAGTAGCTGCACGCAGACGTGGTCGGCACCGGCTTCCCGGTGCTCGGCGATCCTGGTCACGACGTCCTGTGGGTCGCCCCAGGCGATGATCGAGTCGAACAACCGATCGCTGACATCCGCGATGTCGTCTTCGGAGAACCCTGAGCGCAGCAGATTGTTGGCGTAGTTGGGCAACCCGAGGTAGGTCTTGAGCCAGCCGGTGCCGATCGCGCGGGCCTGCTCGCGGTCGGCGCACAGGATCGCGGTCTGCTCGGGCAGCAGCAGTGGCCCGTCGCCCAGCTGGGCGCGGGCGTACCGGGTGTGTTCGGGGGTGGTCAGGTATGGGTGGGCGCCGCGGCTGCGGTCGGCGGCCAGCGCCAGCATCTTCGGGCCCAGCGCGGCCAACACCCGGGACTGCACCGGAACGGGCTTCTCGGCGGCATCCAGGCCGTCGAGGAAGGTGCTCATCGCCCGCAACGGCCGGCGGTACCGTCCGGGATCACCCGCGTCCACCAGCGGGGCATGGCTGACGCCGATCCCCATCAGGAACCGGTCACCGTGCGTGGCGGTCAGCGCCGCGAAGGACGCCGCCACCTCGGCCGGAGCGTGCATCCACAGGTTCAGGATGCCGGTGGCGATCACCGTGTTTCGGGTGGCGGCCAGCAGATTGCTGACCGCGTCGAACACCGGACCGCCGACATCGGGGATCCACAGTGCGCTGTAGCCCAGCTCCTCGCACTCGGCGGCCGCGTCAGCGGCTTCGCCCTGGTCGCCATAGCGCAGCGGCGCGCTCCAGATCCCCACACCCGAGATGTTCACCATCTGCCCAGCCTGCCACTTCAACCCGGCCCGTTCGGGGCTGGCCTACCGGCGCCGCCCGTACCGGTCGGCGAGTTTCTGCTCGACGGTCATCGCCTGCGCGGGCTGGTCGGGCTCGGTGTGATCCGCCAAAGCCTTCTCTGCCCGTCGGGCCCGCAGCTCGGCGAACGCGAAGTAGCCCAGGCCGATAGGCGCCAGGATTCCGAATGCGATCCACTGGATTCCGTAGGACAAGAACGGCCCGGCGTCGCGGCGCGGCAGTGCGATCACACCCAGCCCGCCCGGTTGGTCATCGACCAACTGTAGGTAGGAACCGGTCAAAGCCACCTTGGTCAACGTCGCGATCTGATCGGTGTTGATCGAGTAGACCTGATGAAAACCGTTCTCGGTGAAGGGATTCTTGCCCGGAACCGCCGGTTGCGAGTCCCGCAGCCGGGCGGTGACGGTGACGTCGTCGGCCGGTGGCGCGGGAATCTCCGGTATGCGGGTGCCGCCGTCGTCGGTGCGCACGAAGCCTCGGTTCACCAGCACCGTGGGCCCGCCGGTGACCGCGAACGGTGTCAGAACCTCATAGGCCGGGACCCCGTCGATCACTCGCAGTCGCGCCAGCACCTGCGCCTCGGGCAGGTAGTGGCCGCGCGCGGTCACCGGCCGCCACTGCTCCTCCGGCGCCGACGAATCCTGATGGGCCAGAAGCGTTGTCACCGGCACGGGTTCGGCAGTCAGGGCGTGTTCGAGTTGGCTGTTGGCCCGCGACGTGGTGGTGTTCTTGCCCAACTGCCACGGCGCCAGCACGGTGAAGCACAGATACGCGAAGGCCAGCACCACCGCCGCCAGAGCCAGCCAGCTCGGACGCAGCAGGAACGCCAGCCGGCGCATCAGCCCAACCGCTCGTCGACCCAGGCGTGCAGACCGGGTAAGGCTGCCGAGATGACGGTGAACGACTCCTCGAAATCCTCCAGGCCGCCGTAGTACGGGTCGTCGACGTCGGGGGCGACCGCGCCCGAGCGCGGGTCGAAGGATCGCAGCATTCGGATCCGCTCGGCCGGCGCACCGAGATCCTGCAACAGCCGGATGTGGTTGCGGGCCAATGCCACCACCAGGTCGGCGGCCGCGTGATCGTCGCCGAACTGTGCGGCGAAGTGGTCGGTGGGGTAGCCGTGGGCGCGCAGCACCCGGTTGGTGCGCTCGTCGGCACCCTTGCCGATGTGCCAGTCGGCGGTGCCGGCACTGCTCACCCGCACCGCGGCGCCCAGGCCCCGTCTGGTGATCTGATGGGCGAACATCTTCTCGGCCATCGGCGAGCGGCAGATGTTGCCGGTGCACACGAACGTCACGTGCAGTAGCACCTCAGACACCGAGCACCTCGCGAAGTTCGGTGATGTCGCCGACCCGGGTCGTCGCGGCATCGATGGCATCATCTCGCCCGTAACCCCAGCCGACCAGGACGGTGTCGATGCCGTGCGCGGCCGCGCCGTCGGCGTCGTGCCGCCGGTCGCCGACCATCAGCACTCGCTCGGGCAGGGGTTCCAACTGTTGCAGGGCGTGGGCCACGACGTCGGACTTCGCCGCGCGGGTGCCGTCGACGCTGGCGCCGGCGACCACCTCGAAGAACCCGTCGAGCCCGAAATGGGCCAGGATCTTGCGTGCGGTCGGCTCGGCCTTGGAGGTGGCCACAGCCAGCCGGACCCCGGCGGCCAGCAGGTCTTCCAGCAGCGGCACGATCCCGTCAAAGACGCTGTTCATCGCCCAGCCTCGGGTGGTGTAGTCGGCCCGGTAGGCGGCTATCGCGGCCTCCGCCTGATCGCCCAGTCCCATCGCGGCAAGCGTGTGGTGCATCGGCGGGCCGACCAGTCGCTGCGCCAGATCGCCCCCGGGCACCGGCGCGCCGATATGCGCCAGTGCGTGGCGGAAGCTGGCGACGATCCCGGCTGCCGAGTCGGTCAGGGTGCCGTCCAGGTCGAAGATGACCAGTTCGGCGACATCGGTGGTAGTGCGTGTCACGAGCCCATTGTCCCCGACGCGCGCGGTGCGGTTGCCAGGTGGCGCACTACTGTTGCACGGGTGACTGCGCGGCTGACTGACGTCATCGACGTCCTGGATGCTGCCTACCCGCCGCAATTGGCCAGCAGCTGGGATTCGGTGGGGCTGGTGTGCGGGGACCCCGACGACGTGGTGGGCTCGGTGACGATCGCAGTGGACGCCACCGCGGCCGTGGTCGACGAGGTGCCCGACGGCGGCCTGCTGCTGGCGCATCACCCACTGTTGCTGCGCGGCGTGGACACCGTGGCCGCGAGTACCCCCAAGGGGTCCCTGATACATCGGCTGATTCGCTCCGGGCGTTCGCTGTTCACCGCGCACACCAATGCCGACGCCGCCTCGCCCGGGGTGTCGGACGCACTGGCGGAGACCCTCGGGCTGACCGTGCGGGCCGTGCTGGACCCGGCGGCCGCCGAACCCGACACCGACAAGTGGGTGATCTACGTCCCCGTCGAGCACGCCGACGCGGTGCGGGCCGCGGTGTTCGCGGCCGGCGCTGGAGCGATCGGCGATTATTCGCAGTGCAGTTGGAGCACGACCGGTATCGGCCAGTTCCTGCCCGGCCAGGCCGCGATGCCCGCGATCGGTCGCGCCGGTGTTGTGGAGCAGGTCAGCGAGCAGCGCATCGAGGTGGTGGCGCCGGCACGCGCGCGCGGCCGGATCCATGCGGCGATGCAGTCGGCGCATCCCTACGAGGAGCCGGCCTTCGACATCTTCGCGATGCAGCCGTTGCCGGCGGGGGTCGGGATCGGCCGGATCGGCACCCTGGACTCCGCGGAGCCGCTGAGTGCTTTTGTGGCCCGGGTCGCCGAGCGGCTACCGGCGACGACGTGGGGAGTGCGGGCCGCCGGAGACCCGGATCTGCCGGTGTCGCGGGTGGCGGTCTGCGGTGGTTCCGGAGATTCACTGTTGGGCGCGGCGGCGACGTCCGACGCCCAGGTCTACCTGACCGCAGACCTGCGTCATCACCCGGCCGACGAGCACTCCCGACGCTCAGCGATGGCACTGGTCGACGTGGCGCACTGGGCCAGTGAATACCCGTGGTGCGCACAGGCCGCCGAGGTGATCCGCTCGCATTTCGGCGCCACCCTTCCGGTGCGCGTCAGCGCACTGCGCACCGACCCCTGGAACCTGGCCTGCGAAGGAGAACGGCGATGAAGGCCGAACTGGCACAGCAGCGTTTACTTCTGGAGTTGGCGGAGCTCGACGTCGAACTGTCCCGGCTGGCGCACCGAGCGGGCCATCTCCCCGAGCAGCAGGACCGTGAGCGCATCCAGGCCGACCACACCGCGGCCGCCGACCGGCTGGCCGCGCTGGAATTGGCGTTGGAGGACCTGGATGCTCAAGCCGGGCGTCTGGAGTCCGAGATCAACGCGGTGCGTCAGCGCGAGGACCGCGACCGCGCCCTGCTGGATTCGGGGCAGACCCACGCCAAGCAGGTGACCGATCTGCAGCACGAACTGGAGACGCTGCAACGGCGCCAATCCAGCCTGGAGGACTCGCTTTTGGAGTTGATGGAGCAGCGCGAGCAGCTTCAGGCCCAGGCCACCTCCGAGTCGAACGTGGTCGCCGAACTGGAGGCGGAGCTGACCCGGGTGCAACAGACCCTGGACACCGCCGCAGCGGAGATCGAAACCACCCGCGGGCAGCGTTCCGCCCGCCGCGACGAGCTGGCCGGCACCGTCGAGGACGAACTGCTGGCGCTCTACGAGCGTCAGCGTGCCTCCGGCGGGATCGGTGCGGGACTGCTGCGCGGCGGCCAGTGCGGCGCCTGCCGGATCGAGATCGACCGCGGCGAGCTGGCACGGATCTCGGCGGCCCCGCCCGAGGAGGTGCTGCGCTGCACGGAGTGCAGTGCGATTCTGCTGCGGGTCAAGGACCTCGGATAGTGCGTCGCCGGTGAAGGTCCTGGGATGAAGGTCGTAGTCGAGGCCGACGGCGGGTCGCGCGGCAATCCGGGGCCGGCGGGCTACGGAGCGGTGGTGTGGTCGGCGGATCGGGCCGAGGTGCTGGCCGAGGCCAACGAGTCGATCGGGGTGGCCACCAACAACGTCGCCGAATATCGGGGTCTGATAGCGGGATTGGTCGAGGCGGTCCGGCTGGGTGCCGCCGAGGTCGCGGTGTTCATGGACTCCAAGCTGGTGGTCGAACAGATGGCCGGGCGGTGGAAGGTCAAGCATCCCGACCTGATCACGTTGCACACCGAGGCTCGCGGACTGGCCTCGCAGTTCGACCACGTTCGCTACTCCTGGATTCCGCGGGAGAAGAACTCGCACGCCGACCGGCTGGCCAACGAGGCGATGGACGCCGCGGCAGGTATCGAGAAGCCCGCGAAGCCCGAGAAGTCTGAAAAGTCTTTGGCGCCAACGGCGCCCGGTTGGACCGGCGCGGTCGGAACGCCCACCCGGCTGTTGCTGCTGCGGCACGGGCAGACCGAACTGTCGGTGCAGCGCCGCTACTCCGGGCGAGGCAACCCGGCATTGACCGACACCGGCCGGGCGCAGGCCGGCGCGGCCGCACGCTACCTGGCGCAGCGCGGCGGGATCGCGGCGGTCATCAGCTCGCCGCTGCAGCGGTGCCGGGAAACGGCAAGCGCGGCAGCGAAACTGCTGCGCCTGGACGTCGGTGTCGATGACGGCCTGACCGAGACCGACTTCGGGGCGTGGGAGGGTCTGACGTTCTCCGAAGCCGCCGAGCGCGATCCGGAACTGCACCGGCGCTGGCTGCGCGACACCGCCACCGAGCCCCCCGGCGGCGAGAGCTTCGACGCGGTGCAGCAGCGGGTGGTGGCTGCACGTGACCGGATCGTCGCCGAGCACAACGGTTCCACCGTGTTGGTGGTCTCGCACGTGACGCCGATCAAGACGATGCTGCGGCTGGCGCTCGACGCCGGCCCGGGCATCCTGTACCGACTGCACCTCGACCTGGCCTCGCTGAGCATCGCCGAATTCTATGGCGACGGACTGGCATCGGTGCGGCTGGTCAACCAGACGGCCTACCTTTAGCGTCCACCCCGCGCTTCACTCGTGCAGGTGCACCCGTTCACCGCCGGCGCCGAAAATCATGATCGCCTCGGCCGGGCCGTCGACGGCGTCGAACCAGTGCGGCGTCCAGGTGGAGAACTCGACGGCCTCGCCCGGCTCGATCAGGAAATCCTCCTCGCCTAGCATCAATCGGAGCCGGCCGGACAGCAGGTACATCCATTCGTGCCCCTCGTGCACGGGCAGCTCCGCCGGTCGGCGGCGCCGCACACCAACTCGGATCTTGAAGGCGTGCAGACCGCCGGCCGGGCCGTGCCGGGTCAGCGGCCAGTAGGTGATGCCGTGGTGAGTCTGGGAAGCCCCCCGCACCCGCGGATCCGGCTGCTCGGGGGCGCGCAGCAGCTCATCGGTGCTGACCGAGAGGGCTTGGGCCAACCGGGACAGGTGATCGAGCGCCAGCCGCCGCTTGCCGGATTCCAGCCGGCTCAGCGTCGACAGGTCGATGCGGGCTCGGTCGGCCACGTCCTGCAACGTCAGCCCCTGCTGGGTGCGCAACTCACGTAACCGTCGTCGCACCCGCAGCTCGACGCTGGCCTCGTCGACATTTGCCTGCATGGCAAGCCAGCTTGCCAGCTGGTTGTGGGCCGCGCAATCAGATGTACATGGCCGGATCGATATAGCTCGTTGGATCTACAAGGGGTTCGTGCTGATTCGCGTTGCGGGCGCGCACCACGGCGGGAATGCCGGTGGCGATCGAATTCGGCGGCACGTCATGGGTGACCACCGAGTTGGCGCCCACCGCGGAATCGTCGCCGATGTGTAAGGGCCCGAGCACCTTCGCGCCGGCGCCGATGGTCACCCGATCGCCGACCGTCGGGTGGCGCTTGCCGTGGTTCAGCGAGCGGCCGCCCAGCGTCACGCCGTGGTAGAGCATTACGTCATCGCCGATCTCGGTAGTCTCGCCGATCACCACGCCCATCCCGTGGTCGATGAAGAACCGCTTGCCGATGGTCGCGCCCGGGTGGATCTCGACGCCGGTGACCAAGCGCGTCGCCTGCGACAGCAGACGAGCGGCGCCACGCAGCGCTGGCCGGGACCAGAGCCGGTGTGCCACCCGGTGCGACCAGATGGCATGCAGACCCGAATAGACCAGCGCGTTCTCCACGTCTCCACGCGCCGCCGGATCGTGGGCCCGCGCGTTGCGCAGATCTTCGCGGACAGTCAACAGCAAGCTCATGGTGTGATTATTCCCTGATGTTCTCGAACAGCGGCGTCGAGATGTAGCGCTCACCGAAATCCGGGGCGATCACGACGATGAGCTTGCCGGCATTCGCCGGACGTTTGGCCAATTCGATTGCGGCCCAGACATTTGCACCTGTGGAGATTCCGCCGAGGATGCCTTCCTCGGTACCGAGCGCACGCGCGACTCGCAGGGCGTCGTCGGAGGCGACATCGATGATCTCGTCGTAGACGTTGCGATCGAGCACCTCGGGCACGAAGTTGGGCCCGAGGCCCTGCAGCCCGTGCGGCCCGGGTTTGCCGCCGTTGAGAATGGCGGAGTCTTTCGGTTCGACGCCGATGATGCTCACTTCGGGCTTGTGGGCCTTGAGGCCGTGACCCACACCGGTCAGCGTTCCGCCGGTGCCGATCCCGGCGACGAAGAAGTCGACGGCGCCGGCGGTGTCCGACCAGATCTCCTCGGCCGTCGTCGTCGCATGGATCTGCGGATTGGCGGGGTTGGCGAACTGATCGGCCGCGACGGCGTTGCGGGTTTCGGCGATGATCGCCTTGGCCTTGGCCACCGCACCGGACATGCCCTCGGCACCGGGCGTCAACACGATCTCGGCGCCGAAGGCCCGCAGCATCACCCGGCGCTCGGTGGACATGGTGTCGGGCATGGTGAGGATGACCTTGTAGCCACGTGCGGCACCCACCATCGCCAGCGCGATACCGGTGTTGCCGCTGGTCGCCTCGACGATCGTCCCGCCGGGCCGCAGTTCGCCGGATTGCTCGGCGGCGTCGATGATGGCCACCCCGATGCGGTCCTTGACGCTGTTGGCCGGGTTGTAAAACTCGAGCTTGACCACGACCTCGGCGCCGAGGCCCTCGGTCAACCGGTTGAGCCGGACGAGCGGCGTGTGCCCGACCAGCTCGGTGACGTTGTCGTAGATCCTGTGCATTAGGAGCCCTTATCTCTTGCTGCTCGTCCAGGGGTACGCGCTGCACCGGGTGGATCGCCCCGCCCCCGATGTTATGCGCCGCCCTCCGCGATGCGTCGCACAGCCCGGAGGAACTCGAAGCCGACCGTGACCCGAGCAAGCGCCGGCCCGTCTCGAAATTTGCCAGTATGGCAAAGGAGCTTGCCGAATTCTGGACGGGGACCGCATGCTCGGGTGCATGACCGACAGCTGGGATTGCATCGTGGTGGGTGGCGGAGCGGCCGGGCTCAGCGCCGGTTTGGTGTTGGGCCGGGCGCGACGCAAGATTCTGCTGATCGACGCGGGGGAGCAGAGCAATCTGGCCGCGCACGGCATCGGCGGCCTGCTGGGCCACGACGGTCGCCCGCCGGAGGAGTTGTACGCGCGCGGCCGGGGTGAGCTCGCGACCTACGGCGTCGCGATTCGCAGCGGCGCGGTGTCCGATATCGGGCGGGCGGACGAGGATTTCGTCGTGCACCTGACCGACGGAACCGCCGAGCGGACCCGCCGGGTGTTGCTGGCCACCGGGATGACCTATTCGCCGCCGGATCTGCCCGGCGCCGACAAACTATGGGGGCATTCGGTTTTCCACTGCCCGTTCTGCCACGGCTGGGAGGTTGCCGATCAACCGCTGGCGGTGTTGGGGCGCGGCGACCGAGCCCTGCACCAGGCGCTGCTGCTGCGGTGCTGGAGTGCGGACATCGTGGTGCTCACCGACGGTCCCGCAGAATTCGACGACGCCGACTTTGCCCGGTTGGCCGGTGCCGGCATCAGGGTCGACGAGCGGACGGTCACCGGGCTGGACGGCGCCGACGGTCAGCTGGCGGCGGTGGTGTTCGCCGACGGCAGCCGGCTGCCGCGGCGCGGACTGCTGGCCGGTGTCACCATGGGGCAGCGTGACCGGCTGGCCGAGCGGCTCGGCGTCGCCGCGGCGGCGCCCACCCCGGTCGCCGAAGACCCCGTGGGCGTCGATCCGCTATGCCGGACCTCGATTCCCGGGGTGTTCGCCGCCGGGGA
>Ga0209023_10006136_pt1 | contig 12817 bp, 7 predicted proteins | sample LakOneMetagenome_FD_187468 | JGI IMG/M metagenome (GOLD analysis project Ga0209023, IMG submission 187468) | Freshwater and sediment microbial communities from Lake Erie, Canada (SPAdes) (version 2) | ecosystem: Environmental > Aquatic > Freshwater > Lentic | place: Lake Erie, Canada | collected... | reverse complement strand
TCGTCCATGGAGATCAGCACGCCGTTCTTGCGGCCGCCGATGTCGCCCTTGTGCGCCTCGTAGCTGTCAAAGATGTTGCTGATGAGGCCCGAGCCACGCGTCAGGTTCAGGAATTCGTTGGTGAAGCCGATCAGGCCCCGCGCAGGAATGCGGTACTCCAGGCGCACGCGGCCACGGCCGTCCGGCTCCATGTTCACCAGCTCGCCCTTGCGCTCGCCCAGGGCTTGCATCACGCCGCCTTGGTGGCCTTCTTCGATGTCGGCAGTCACCAGCTCGATAGGCTCGTGCTTTTCGCCGTTCACGTCCTTGAACACCACGCGGGGCTTGGACACGGCCAGCTCGTAGCCTTCACGGCGCATGTTTTCCAAGAGGATGGTCAGGTGAAGTTCACCGCGGCCCATCACTTCGAAGATACCTTCTTCGTCGGTTTCCTTCACACGCAGTGCCACGTTGTGCTGGAGTTCCTTTTGCAGGCGGTCCCAGATCTGGCGGCTGGTCACGAACTTGCCTTCGCGGCCTGCCAGTGGCGAGGTGTTCACGCAGAAGTTCATGGTCAGCGTGGGCTCGTCCACCTTCAGCATGGGCAGCGGCGAGGGGTTGGCCGGGTCGGTCACGGTCACGCCGATACCGATGTCTTCGATGCCGTTGATCAGCACGATGTCGCCAGGGCCGGCCAGCGGCGTCTGCATGCGATCCAGGCCCTGGAACGTCAGCACCTGGTTGACACGGCCCTTGACGGCCTTGCCATCGGGGCCTTCCATGACGACCACGTCCATCATGGGCTTGATGGTGCCCTGGCTGATGCGGCCCACGCCGATGCGGCCCACGAACGTGGAGAAGTCCAGCGCCGAGATCTGCAGCTGCAGGGGGGCATTGGCATCACCCGAGTTCGGGGGAACGTGCTTGAGGATGGTGTTGAACAGGGCCGACATGTCGGGGCCCCACTGCTCGCCAGGAGCGCCTTCTTCGAGCGACGACCAGCCGTTGATGCCCGAGGCATACACCACGGGGAAGTCCAGTTGCTCGTCGGTGGCACCCAGCTTGTCGAACAGGTCGAACGCGGCGTTCACGACCTTGTCGGGGTTGGCACCGGGCTTGTCCACCTTGTTGACCACCAGGATGGGGCGCAGGCCCAGGGCCAGGGCCTTCTTGGTCACGAAACGCGTCTGGGGCATGGGGCCCTCTTGCGCGTCGATCAGCAGCACCACGCTGTCCACCATGGACAGGGCACGTTCCACTTCGCCGCCGAAGTCCGCGTGACCGGGGGTGTCCACGATGTTGATGTGGGTGCCTTCCCAGCTCACGGCGCAGTTCTTGGCCAGGATGGTGATGCCACGCTCTTTTTCAATCGCGTTGTTGTCCATCACGGTGTCGACCACTTTTTCGTGGTCGGCAAACGTGCCGGACTGGCGCAGCAGTTGGTCGACCATGGTGGTTTTGCCATGGTCAACGTGGGCGATGATGGCGATGTTGCGGATCTGTTTCGTCATAGTTTTTCCAATGTGCCTTGCCGTGCCCTGTCCCTCATGCGGGATGTGGCGCGGGATGCGGCGTGCCTTCCAAAATTTGTTGAATTTCCAGCGGACTCAGGAGCCTGTCGGGCACCAGCTCCCCGCCAACGATGTGGCCCACCCCCAGCAGCGCTGGGGGCGCGTCGCCAAACACCGCCACGGCACCGGCGTCTGGCCAGGTACCACGGCGGCGTACGCCCGATAGGAAGCGAGCGGCATTCTCGCTATCCAGCGTGACACGCACATGTTGTGCCAAAAGTGATTCCGGCGGCTCGAGCTGAGCAAGCCGCGCACCCTCCTCCATGGCTTCGAGCTCTGCCAGCGTGACGCAGCGCTCCACACCGATACCACCGGTATCGATGCGCCGAAGAAAGGTCAGGTGAGCCCCCACGCCCAGCGCGGCGCCCACGTCTTCGCCCAGCGTGCGAATGTAGGTGCCCTTGCTGCAGCGCACCACCATCCGGACGGCGATGGCGTCCAGGTTGTCGGCCAGCAGGGTGAGGGACAGCGCGTGGATCACCACGTCGCGTGCGGGCCGGTCCACCTCGATGCCGGCGCGGGCATATTCGTACAGCGCCTTGCCGTCCTTCTTGAGGGCGCTGTGCATGGGCGGTACTTGTTTGATGGGGCCAGTGAACTGCTGCTGCACGGCGGCCAGGCGCTCGGGCGTGAGGTCTGCCAACACCACGGTGCGGCGCTCCACCACATCGCCCTCGGCATCGCCGGTGGTGGTGGTGGTACCCAGCAGCGCCACAGCCTCATAGGTCTTGGGCGCGTCGAGCTGCAGCTGGCTGAACTTGGTGGCCGCGCCAAAGCACAGCGGCAGCACTCCGGTGGCCAGCGGGTCGAGCGTGCCCGTATGGCCCGCTTTTTCGGCGCGCAGCAGCCATTTCGCCTTTTGCAAGGCGTCGTTGCTCGACAGGCCGAGCGGTTTATCCAGCAGCAACACCCCGTGCACAGGGCGCCGCTGCACCCTGGTGCGAGGCGCGTGCATGGATTATTCCTCTTTCGCGCGCGAAGACACAGCCTTGGCGATCAAGGCGTTCATGTCGGCCGCACGCTCGGAGGTGCGGTCGAACACGAAGTGCAGCGTAGGCACGGTGTGGATGTGCAGGCGCTTGAACAATCCGTTGCGCAGGAAGCCCGCAGCCTGGTTGAGCGCAGCCTGCGTTTCCACAGGGTCGCCCGTCAGCAGGCTGAAGAACACCTTGGCGTGTGCGTAGTCGGGAGTCACCTCCACGCCTTGCAGCGTCACCATGCCCACGCGCGGGTCCTTCAACTCGCGCGCGATCAACTCCGTCAGATCGCGCTGGATCTGATCGGCGACCTTGAAGGCACGGTTGGGGGTGGCAGATTTCTTCGCTGGCATGTCAGTATTCCTTCGCCGGTTGCTGTTCCAGCATCGCGTGGTTCTCACGCGGCGCAGGCCAGCGCCCCCGCACAAGGGCCGCCCCGCAGTGCTGGGGGCGTCCCCCTCCCGCCTCGCGCCGCGAGGCGAGAGAGGGGGAAGGCGCGAAGCGACTCAGGGGGTGTCTCATAGAGTCCGGGCGATTTCCTTGATGTCGAAGAATTCGAGGTGATCGCCTTCCTTGATGTCGTTGTAGTTCTTGAGCTTGATACCGCACTCAAAACCTTCCTTGACATCGCGGACATCGTCCTTGAGGCGCTTGATCGAATCGACTTCACCGGTGTAGACCACCACGTTGTCGCGCAGCAGGCGGAAGCGTGCGTTGCGATGGACCATGCCCGAGGTGATGTACGAACCGGCAATCGTGCCGATCTTGGTCGCCACGAACACCGTGCGGATCTCGGCCGTACCGATGATTTCCTCGCGCTGCTCTGGAGCCAGCATGCCGGACATCGCCACACGCAACTCGTCCACAGCGTCGTAAATGATGCTGTAGTAGTGCAGATCCACGCCATTGTTCTCGGCCAGCTTGCGCGCACCGGCATCGGCCCGCACGTTAAAGCCGATCACGATGGCCTTGGAGGCGATCGCCAGGTTAATGTCGGACTCGCTGATGGCGCCCACTGCGGCGTACACCAGTTGCACCTTGACTTCGTCGGTCGACAGCTTGAGCAGCGACTGCGCCAGCGCTTCCTGCGAACCCTGCACGTCAGCCTTGACGATGATGGGCAGCATCTTCACTTCGCCCGCCGTCATGTCGGCAAACATGTTATCCAGCTTGGCAGCTTGTTGCTTGGCCAGCTTGGTGTTGCGGAACTTGCCGGCACGGTAGGTGGAGATTTCGCGGGCACGGCGTTCGTCCGTGAGCACCATGAATTCGTCGCCTGCCTGCGGCACTTCCGTCAGACCCTGGATTTCCACCGGGATCGACGGGCCTGCCGTCTTGGCCACCTTGCCGTTTTCGTCCAGCATGGCGCGCACGCGGCCATAGGTCTGGCCTGCCAGCACGATGTCGCCCACCTTGAGGGTACCGGACTGCACCAGCACGGTCGCCACAGGGCCGCGGCCCTTGTCGAGCTGCGCTTCGATCACGAGGCCCTTGGCCAGCGAGTCGACCGGTGCCTTGAGTTCCAGCACTTCGGCCTGCAGCAGCACTTGCTCGAGCAGGACGTCGATGCCCATGCCGGTCTTGGAGGACACCGGCACGAATGGCGAATCGCCACCGTATTCTTCCGGCACCACCTGCTCCACCACCAGCTCTTGCTTGACGCGTTCGAAGTTGGCGTCGGGCTTGTCGGCCTTGGTGATGGCCACCACGATAGGAACACCCGCCGCCTTGGCGTGCTTGATGGCTTCCTTGGTCTGGGGCATGACGCCGTCGTCCGCTGCCACCACCAGAATCACGATGTCGGTGGCCTGGGCACCGCGGGCACGCATGGCCGTGAAGGCCTCGTGACCAGGGGTATCGAGGAACGACACCATGCCGCGTGGCGTTTCCACGTGGTAGGCGCCGATGTGCTGCGTGATGCCGCCGGCTTCGCCCGCGGCCACCTTGGCACGGCGGATGTAGTCGAGCAGCGAGGTCTTGCCATGGTCCACGTGGCCCATGACGGTGACCACAGGGGCGCGTGGCAACAGCTCGACGTCCTTCTGGCTCGTATCGTCGTCGGTGAAGGCTTCTGGGTCGTCCAGCGCCGCCACCACCGCCTTGTGGCCCATTTCTTCCACCATGATCATGGCGGTGTCCTGGTCCAGCGGCTGGTTGATGGTGACCATCTGGCCCATCTTCATCAGGGCCTTGATGACTTCGTTGGCCTTGATCGACATCTTGTGCGCCAGCTCCGCCACCGTGATGGTTTCGGGAACGTGCACTTCGATGATGCGCGCCTCCACCGGAGCCGCCTGCTGGTGGTCGTCACGGTGGTCGCGGTTGTCGCCGCGACGGCCGCGCGGGCCACCGCGCCAGTTGTTGCGGCCGACACCGCCGCTGCTGTCGCCGCGGGTCTTGATTTCTTTCTTCTTGGCAGCGTCGCCAGCCCAGCTGGACGACAGCTTGGCCGACTTGACTTCCTTGCCTGCACCGGGCGCACCGGCACCTGCTGCGGCAGGGGCGCCCGCACGGGCAACGCCTGTGCCGACAGCCGGCTTGTGCAGCGTGCCCTTCTTCGCGTCGCCCACGGCAGCGGGCTTGGCCACTGGCTTGGGTTCTTCGGGCTTCTTGGCGACCATGACCGCCTTCTTGGGCGTAGCCATCATGGAGCGGATGGCGGCAGCTTCGGCCTCGGCCTTGCGGCGGCGGGCGTCCAGGTCGGCAGCGCGTGCGGTTTCTTCGTCGGCACGGGCCTTGGATTCAGCGGCGGCCTTTTCGCGGGCTTCGGTCTGGGCGGCATTGCGGGCAGCGGCCTCGGCAGCTTGTTCGCGGGTGGCTTCCTGCTTGACGGCAGAGGCCTGGGCCTTCTTTTCGGCTTCCTGGGCTGCGTAGGCAGCGGCACGCTCTTCGGCTTCGCGGTCGCGCTTTTCGCGGGCTTCGCGCTCGGCACGCTTTTCGGCGAGCTCGGTCTCCTGGATGCGGATCAGCTCGGCCTGGCCACGGGCTTCTTCCTCGCGGCGGGCCAGTTCGATGTCCTCGCTGGAGGCAGCAGCTTCTTCGGCGGCTTGCGCTGCAGATTCGGCCGTGGTCCCGACATCTTCATCGCGCTGGATGAAGGTGCGCTTCTTGCGCACTTCCACCTGGATGGTGCGCGCCTTGCCGGTGGCATCGGCCTGCTTGATCTCGCTGGTGGATTTCTTCACCAGCGTGATCTTCTTGCGGTCGGCCGAAGCCGTGCCATGGCTGGCCTGCAGATAGGCGAGCAGCTTTTGCTTGTCCGACTCGGTCAGTGCATCCGACGGGGCGGCCTTGCCCACGCCAGCAGCCTTGAGCTGGTCGAGCAGGGTTTCAGGCGATTTCTTGAGTTCGTTAGCGAACTCGGCGACAGTATTACTGGACATATATGGTTCGTGCCTCCCTGACCTTTACTCTTGCTGCCCCGCGAACCAATGTTCGCGCGCCTTCAGGATCAAGGCTTTGGCATCTTCTTCAGACTGTCCGGTCAGGTCGGTCAGTTCATCTAGGCCCAAATCGGCCAGGTCGTCACGTGTATGCACACCGCCGTCGGCCAGCTTGCCGATCAACTCGGGGGTGAGGCCTTCAAGGTCGCGCAGGTCCTGGGAGACCTCATCCACGCTTTCCTCGCGGGCGATTTCCATCGTGAGCAGCGCATCCTTGGCACGGGCGCGCAGCTCGTTGACGGTGTCTTCGTCGAAGCTTTCGATCTCCAGCATTTCCTGCAGGGGCACATAGGCCACTTCTTCGAGGCTGTTGAAGCCTTCGGAGATCAGGATGTCGGCGATTTCCTCGTCCACATCCAGCTTTTCCATGAACAGCTTGCGGGCCGTGTCGGTCTCGGTGGCCTGCTTTTGCGCGCTTTCGGCGGCGTCCATGATGTTGATCTTCCAGCCGGTCAGATCGGACGCGAGGCGCACGTTCTGACCGCCGCGGCCGATGGCGATGGCGAGGTTTTCCTCGTCCACCACCACGTCCATGGCGTGCTTTTCTTCATCGACCACGATGGAGGACACGTTGGCCGGGGCCAGCGCGCCGATGACGAACTGGGCGGGGTCTTCGGACCACAGCACGATGTCCACGCGCTCGCCGGCGAGCTCGTTGGTCACGGCGTTCACACGGGTGCCGCGCACGCCGACGCAGGTGCCGATGGGGTCCACGCGCTTGTCGTGCGACAGCACGGCGATCTTGGCGCGGGAGCCGGAGTCACGGGCGCAGGATTTGATCTCGAGCAGGCCTTGCTCGATCTCGGGCACTTCCTGGCGGAAGAGCTCGATCATGAACTCGGGGGCCGAGCGCGACAGGATGATGGGTGCGCCACGCAGCGTCAGGTCCACTTCCATGATCATGGCCCGCACGCGGTCGCCGCTGCGCAGGTTTTCCTTGGGGATCATTTCGCTGCGGCGCAGGCGGCCTTCCACACGGCCGGACTCGACAATGATGTCGCCCTTGTCCATGCGCTTGACGGTGCCGGTGAAGATGCGTTCGCCGCGCGACATGAAGTCGTTGAGCAGCATTTCGCGCTCTGCGTCCCGGATCTTCTGCAGGATGACCTGCTTGGCCGCCATGGCGCCGATGCGGCCGATGGGCACGGAATCGACACCTTCTTCGATGTATTCGCCGACTTCGATGTCCGGGATGCGATCCTTCGCGTCCATCAGCAGTTCTTCGGCTTCAGGGTTCTGCAGGCCGGCATCATCGGGCACCACCAGCCAGCGGCGGAAAGTCTCGTAGTTGCCGCTGTCGCGATCAACGGACACGCGAATGTCCACCTCGCCCTGGTACAGCTTCTTGGTAGCCTGGGCCAGGGCAGACTCCACGGCGCCCAGGACCACGTCCAGCTCCACGTTCTTCTCGCGTGAAATGGCCTCAACCAACATCAACAATTCGCGATTCATGCGACGACTCTCCTATTTCAATCACCTGAGGGCAGTGGCAGCGCGCTGCAGCCCCACCTCGTTTGTTCGATCGTTCGGCGGCTCAGGCGGGCGCTGCTGGCCCAGCCTTGCCTGCACGCCCCTTGAAGTCCACGATGGGCGCCAGACGGGCATCCCTGATTTCATCCAGGGAGAAGCCCAGAGCCTGCAGCGGCGCGGGCACGCGCTTCTTGCTGACCTTGGCTCCCGGCTTCACGGCGGGCTCTTCGCTCCACACGATCTGCCAGCCCCCTGCCTCGGCCCGCTCCAGCGTGCCGCGAAATTTCTTGCGGGTGGCATTGACCTGCCCGCTCGCTGCGGCGCCGATGGGCGCCTTCAAAGTGATGTCGATGACCGAGCCTGCAAAACGCACGAAGTCCTGTTCGTGGCGCAGGGGGCGGTCGATGCCGGGTGAGGACACCTCAAGGCGCTTGTACTCGACGCCATCGACCTCCAGCGCAAATTGCAGCTGGCGGGTGACCTTCTCGCAATCCTCGACCGTGATGAACTGATCGAGCAGGGGCGCGGGCGCATCGGCGGCCGGCTGCACCCAGGGCAAGTCGATGGTGATGCGCAGCAGACCACCGGCGGAGCGTTCGATCTCCACCAGGTCATACCCCAGGCCCGTCACTATTTGTTCAACGACTTGCTGCAATGCCACGTGTTCAGTTCAATCCCGGATAAACCACAAGATCTGGCGCAAACCGGGATCAGGCACCTGGCCCACCCATGGACACACGGCGTGTGCACCCATTTTTTTGCGTCAGTCCAAAACAAAAAACCCGATAACCCCCGGAGACTCTTCTCCGACAGCTTCGAGCTCCAAAAGCGTTCGACCAAAAAAAACGGGCGGTTGGTACCCGCCCGTTTGGTCGTGAGACTCGTATTGTAGCGTGCAAAGTGTTGATTTGCAAAGGCGCGCAGCCGCAAAACTGTTGTGAACGCACCCCGAATCCGGCAAAAACCAGCATTCATGCGGCTGTCAGCGCGGTGCACGCCATGGACGGCAAATACCCACAGCCAAAACAGCACGTGGCGCGCTCCCCACACGCGCCAGCCGCTATCACTGCGATAGCGGGGCCAGCAGCTCGGCCAGGTCGGCTTCGGTGAACAGTGGCTCCTTGCGCGCCGCGGCGCCGCCGTACAGGCTGCCGGCCAGCTGCGCCTTCTTGTCCTGCAGCGCCAGGATGCGCTCTTCGATGGTGCCCTGCGCCACCAGCTTGATGACCCACACGCTCTGCGTCTGGCCGATGCGGTGGGCGCGGTCGGTGGCCTGGGCTTCGGCCGCGGGGTTCCACCAGGGGTCGAAGTGGATCACGGTGTCGGCCTGCGGCAGGTTCAGCCCCACCCCGCCCGCTTTCAGGCTGATGAGAAACAGCGGCACCTGCCCGCTGGTGAACTGGTCGATGACCGCGTCGCGCTTCTGGCTTTGCCCGGTGAGCTTGACCCAGGGCAGGCCGCGCTTTTTCAGCTCGGCCTCGATCAGCGTGAGCATGCTGGTGAACTGCGAGAACACCAGCACCCGCCGCCCCTCGGCCAGCATCTCGGGCAGCATCACCATCAGCTGCTCCAGCTTGGCCGATGCGCTGACGGCCCGCGCGGCCTCGAGCGGCAGCAGCTTCGGGTGGCAGCACACCTGGCGCAGCTTGAGCAGCGCATCCAGCACGGTGATCTGCGACTTGGCCAGCCCCTTGGTGTGCAGGGCTTCGCGCACGGTTTTCTCCATGCCCAGGCGGATGGTCTCGTACAGGTCGGCCTGCGCGCCGGCCAGCTCCACGGGCATCACGGTCTCGACCTTGGGCGGCAGCTCGCCGGCCACCAGCGCCTTGGTGCGCCGCAGCATGAACGGCGTGATGCGCGCGCGCAACTGCGCCATGCGCGCGCCGTCGCCCTGCTTTTCGATCGGCGTGCGAAACACCTGCTTGAAGCGCTGCTGGCTGCCCAGAAACCCCGGCATCAGGAAGTGGAACAGGCTCCAGATCTCGCCCAGGTGGTTTTCCATGGGCGTGCCCGACAGGCACAGGCGGTGGCGCGCCTTGAGCTCGCCCACCACCTGTGCCGCCTGGGTGCTGGCGTTCTTGATGTTCTGCGCCTCGTCCAGCACCACCAGGTGCCACGGCTGCGCCAGCCACCGGTCGCGGTCGCGCTGCAGCAGCGAATACGGGGCGATGACCAGGTCGTGCTCGGCCACAGCGTCGGCCACCGCATGGCGGCCCGCGCCATGCAGCACCAGGCAGCGCAGGCCGGGGCAAAAGCGCGCGGCCTCGCGCTGCCAGTTGCCCATCAGGCTCACGGGCGCAATGACGAGCGCGGGGTCGGTCAGGCGCCCGGCGTCTTTTTCGACCTGGATGTGAGCCAGGGTCTGCAGCGTCTTGCCCAGGCCCATGTCGTCGGCCAGCACCCCGGCCAGGCCGTGGGCGCGCAAGAACTGCAGCCAGTTCAGGCCCTGCTGCTGGTACGGCCGCAGGGTGGCGCGCACGCCGGCGGGCAGCGGCACCTCGGGCAAGGCACTGGCGCCCTGCAGCTGGGCTACCACGGCGCGCAGCGCATGGGCGCCCTGCCACAGCACGCCCTGGCCCAGCGCGGCGCTGGTGCGCAGGGCGTCCAGGCGCGACAGCTTCAGGCTGTCGGCAGTGAAGTCGTGCACCCGGTCACCCACCAGATCCAGCAGCGCAGCCATCCAGGGGCGCAAGGTGTCGGTCGGCAGGCGCACGAAGCCCGGGCCCTGCAGCGATGGCAGGTAGACATAGGGCGGCAGCTGCGGCGGGCCGGTGGCGGCATCCAGCGGCTGGTCGGCCGCGGCGGCGATCAGGTCGGGCAGCCAGGGCAGGATGTTGTGGCGCACGCCGTTCACCTCCATGCCCAGCGACAACGCGAACCAGGGGGAGGTGGCCTCGTCGGCCTCGTCACCCTCCCCGCCTTTGCCACCGCCTGCACCTTCTGGCTGCAGCGCAATGGCCAGCGTGTCGGCATGGGTGATCCAGCCGTCCAGCGCCGCATCCACCGTAACGGCAAAGCCCGCGTCGCGCAGCACCGCAAAACCGTTGTCGGCCCAGTGCATCCAGGCGGTTTGCGGCTGCTCGCCGGGAATGCCGAACAGGCCGTCGTCGGTGCCCAGCAGGCCCAGGTGGAGCAGGCGCTCGATGGCCGAGAGCTCGGCCTCTGCATCGCGCTGCAGCAGCACCTGGACGCCGTCGGCCCCGGGGACCATCACGGCCAGGTCCTGCCCCGCCCACCAGCCCACGTGGCCTTGGTAGTCGAACTGCAATTGCGCGGTGATGAGCCCCATGTCGGGCACGTCTGCAGGCGGCGTGGGCCCCAGATGCAGCCGCGCCAGGGGCTTCACGCCCTGCACCCGGGCCAGGGGCGCCCCCACCGGCGGCAGCGGCAGTACGCCGCCCAGGCGGGTGGCCAGGTCGGCCTGGTGCTTTTGCAGCGCCGCGGTGCTCAGCGCCGGCGCCTTGAGCAGCATGGCCAGTTGCGCCGCGCTCAGGCCCTGCATATCGACCGTGCCGCACAGGCCGTTGGCAGCATCCAGGTACAGGGGCGGGGTGTTGCTGCACAGCGTGGCCGTCGTGCCGGGCAGGCCGGGGCGCAGCGCCCAGGTGGTGTCGCCACCGGCCGCTGCCGAGGCAGGAGCTTCGTGCCACGCCCAGGTCAGTGACAGCGGTGGCCCCCAGGCCAGGGGTGCGCCCACCATGGAGCCGCCCGCATCGGCAAACAGGCGGCCGGTGCTGGCCGCCTGCTGCAGCGCCAACACGCCCACCGAGCCCTCCAGCACCGCCACCGGCCCGGCGCTGTAGGCCGAGTAGTAGCCCAGCCCGCGCGGCATGGCGCGCAGCAGCTGCAGCACCTGGCGGTCGGCGTCGCTCGCGCGGTCGTACACCGCCTGCCCCGGGGCGGGCTGGGTGCGCACCGGCTTGGGCTTGGCCCAGCCGCCGGTCACCTTGGGGTAGGAGACCACGGCTTCGAGCTGCATTTGCTGCAGCGTGGCGCGGGGCAGCCCCACGGTGGAGACCAGATACAGGTATTGCTCGGGCCGGTCCCCCTGCGGATCGGAGGGTGCGGTGGCCGACGCGCCCGCCGCGCGGTCCCACTCGCGCAGCCAGTGCACCAGCCGCGCTTCGGCCTCGGTGCGGGCCAGCGCTTCCTTGCGCTGCTGCAGGGCCTTCAGCGCGTCTGCAGTCTGGGTGGCCTGCGTGGCCGTGGCCGGCGGCTCGCCCCCCAGGTGCACGGATTTGAGCGCCAGCGCCACCGCGTGTTTGCAATCGGCCCCCACCGGGCAGCTGCATTCGCCCCACCACGACTGGACCACGCCGGCGTCGGACATGGTGAGCTGGACACGCACGGCATACGGCACCGGCTGGCTGCCCAGCACCTCGCCTTCCAGCGCCCACCCATCCATGCCATCCGGCTTGACGGCGATGCGCAGCACGGCCCCCTGGCGGTGCAGCTCTGCCCCTCGCGACCAGGTGCCTTTGTCGCACTGGGCCTGCAATGAGCCGATCTGGAACCAGGGGGGACGGGGTGTAGGCACAAAATCCAAGCAAAAAATGGCTCTACCGCTTGTTCATCAAGCGCCAGCAGCTATAAAAACAGAAGCATTACGTAAAATCAGAAGAGAAGGTCGCCAGGGCGCCTACCGGCTGCGCGCCGCGCGCACGCGCTCGAAGACTTCTTGCGCCTCGCCGCCTGTACCGCCTGCACCACCCGCCTGGGGCGACGCCGCCTGCAGGCTGGCGAGCAGCCGCCCCAGCACCGGCGCCTGCGGCAGCAGCGGCCCGAGGAACAGCGCGCGCTCGCCGTCGGCGATCAGCAGCGTGGGGAAGGTTTCCACATCCAGGTCCCCGGCGATCTCCGCGTCGTCCTCGATGTCCACCCATTCGAAGCGCACGTCCGAGTGCGCGCGGGCCAGTTCGTCGAACAGGGGGCGGTACACGCCGCAGGTGCCGCACCAGGCAGCGCACAGGCACACGGCCCACCAGCCGCCCGGGGTGGCGGCGGCCGGGCTCTGCGGTGTGGGGTCTGGCAACGGGGCCGGGCTTTGCATCGACGGGGGCTCCTCTGGGGGTGGGGCGGCGCGGCGGGCGCTGCCGGCAGACCCTGCCACCGCACTACCGCACCATCGCGCCTCTACATGCCGCGCCGTTCGCGGGCGCGATAAACCTCGATGGTACCCACACCGGGCGCCCGGTTGCCCCAGCTGTTGCGCACAAACGTGGTCACCGCCGCCACGTCCTCGTCGCCCAGCGTTTGCTGAAACGGCGGCATGCCGTGCGGGCGCGGGTTGCCGGCCGTGGCGGGCAGGTAGCCGCCCTGCAGCACCACGCGCACCACGTTGGTCGGGTCGGCCAGCAGCACGGCGCGGTTGCCCGCC
>Ga0209023_10006135_pt1 | contig 12819 bp, 10 predicted proteins | sample LakOneMetagenome_FD_187468 | JGI IMG/M metagenome (GOLD analysis project Ga0209023, IMG submission 187468) | Freshwater and sediment microbial communities from Lake Erie, Canada (SPAdes) (version 2) | ecosystem: Environmental > Aquatic > Freshwater > Lentic | place: Lake Erie, Canada... | reverse complement strand
TTCCGATCTTCATCCCGAACGGCATCGACCTGTCCACGATCGCGCCGCGCACCGATTTGCGCGTCGACGACGGACTCGTGCGCATCGTCTCCATTGGCAGGCTTGTCGAGTGGAAACAAAACGACGTGCTGATCGCCGCCGTCGCCGCATTGGCGGACGATCCACGGTGGGCGCTCGACATCTGGGGAGACGGACCCGATCGCGATCGACTGGCCGCAATGATTCCTCCTGCGCTCGCCGAGCGTGTGGTGTTGCGCGGTTGGTGTCACGACGTCAACACCGCACTTGGCACGGCCGACATCTTTGCGATGGCCAGTCGGTCCGAGGCCCATCCGATGGCGGTGCTTGAAGCCATGGCCGGCGGTGTGCCCGTGATCTGCGCCCCGGCGGGATCGCTTGCCGACGTCGTTGAGGGTGGCGCGGGCATTCTGGTGGATCCGCCGACGCATGCGGCATGGGTGTCGGCGCTCGCCGTATTGATCGACGATCCTGCCCGGCGAAGCGCGCTTGCCGCTGCGGGCCGGGCACGCGTGCTCGAGCGCTACACCGTCGAGACGAACACCGACGCCTATCTGGGGGTTTGGCGCGAGCTGTGCGCCGCCGGTCCTGTCACGTCGATCACCGCATCGTGAACGACCGCACCGACACGCCGCTGCGCGTCGTCTGGGTGGCGCCGTGGTTCAGCACGCTTGGCTCGTTGTGGGCCGACGGGCTGCGTGCACGTGGCCATCGCGCAATGGTCGTGACGACGCCGATGCACTTTGACCCGCCGCCCCGTCACACCGACGATCTGGTTTTGGACCATGCGTGGCGTTCAGGCGCGGGCATGCGCGAATTCGCATCCGCTCGTGCGGCGGTGCGTGCATTTCGTCCCGACGTGGTCGTCACCGAAATCGCCCGCGATCCGCGCTTCTTGGAACTGGCCCGCACGTCGGGAGCACCCGTCGTCTTCACGACGCACGATGCCGTGCCCCATGACGGCGCCCACCGGGTGCCGGCGCTGCGTGCGCTCAGCACCCGGTACTTCGCGCGCTTCGGATCTGCGGAGGTGGTGTTCAGCGCGGCCGTGGCGAACCAGCTCGGTCACCGTCGTCACCCGGTCCACATCGTCGGGCTGACGAGCGACCTCCAGCCGTCGATGGTGCCCACCGCCGCCCCGGCCGACGAGCGCCGGGACTTCTTCGTCGTCGGCCGCCTGAGCGAATACAAGAATTTGGGTCACGTCATCGCTGGATACGAACGCCATCGTTCCTCTGCCGGCTTTCGCGGGGACCGGCTGGTGGTTATCGGGGCCGGCGACCCGGGATGCGCGGTGCCCGACCATGTCGAGTGGATCAACCGGCGCTTCGACTTCGGCGATTTGGTGCCGCGCCTGGCGCGTGCCAAGGCGTCGCTGTGCGTCTATTCGTCGGCGTCGCAAAGTGGTGTTCAGGTTGTGTCGATGCAGTGCTCCACCGCCGTCGTCGTCAGCGACGCCGGCGGGCTTGCCGAATACCTTCCGCCCGGTGAGCAGCCCGTTGGACGCCGCGACGTCGGCGCGCTTGCGGCTGCGCTCGATCACCTGGCCGACCCTGAAGCCGCGGCATTCGCCGGAGCGCGCGCGAAAGCGACGTATGACGCGCGCTACGCTGTGGACGTGACAAGTGCCGAGTGGGAGCGGGTCCTTCGGCGGGTCATCCACGTCGCCCACGGGCGACATCGTTCGGCGCCGTAGGTCACGGCGTACCCCGAGACGCGCGAGGTGCCCTGCGGCTTATGACAACCCTGCTGGTTGCCAACGACGGCGGTCACATCATGCAGCTGCATACGCTGCGCCGACGCCTCGCGATTGACGGCGAGCCGATCTGGGTGACGCCGAAGACCCCGCAGACCGAGTCGCTGCTGGCCGGCGAGAACGTGTTTTGGACCGCCCCGTGCCCGACGCGCGATCTGCGAGCGATCGCGCGCAACGCGCGGCTCACCCGGTCGCTTGTGCGCCGGAAGGATGTTCGCCTCGCAGTCAGCACCGGCGCGGCGCTCGCCCTGGCCGTGCTGCCCCAGACCCGCCTTCGCGGAATTCGCACCGTGTACATCGAAAGCGCGACGCGTCTCGACGCCCCGTCACTGTCGGGCTCGCTCCTGGCGCGCATCCCCGGGATCGACACCTATTGCCAATCCCGCGGCATGGAGACCGGCAAGTGGCGGTATCTCGCGTCGCCCTGGGACCTCTACCTGGCACACGACGTCGATCAGCCGCGTCCGATTGCGCGGGTGGTCGTGAGCCTTGGCACCTCGGACCGGTACGGCTTTCGCCGGCTGCTCGACCATCTGATCCCGGCGATCCCCCCTGACGCGACGGTGCTGTGGCAAACCGGCTCCACGGACTGCACAGGGCTCGGCATCGATGCGCGCCCCCGGGTGCCCGCGGCGGAGTTGCAAGACGCCATGCGCACTGCGGATGTCGTGGTGGCGCATGCGGGGACCGGCGTGGCATTGGCCGCCCTCGAGGCGGGCAAATACCCGGTGCTGGTGCCGCGCCGCGTACACAACGGCGAACACGTCGACGACCATCAGACCGGCATTGCCCGGGAACTTGGCGGTCGAGGCCTCGCGGTGGTCCGCGAGGCCGACGAGGTTCGTCACGTGGACCTCGTGACAGCCGCTGCGAAGCGGATCACACGTCTCTCGAACGTCCCGATGCTTCGCATTTGAGGTCTGGAGGTATCCTCCAGAATCTCCAGAATTCGCAAAAAAATCACTTTTCTTGTCGTAAAGGGTTCTGGAACCTTCGCATCTGGCCGATTAGCCTGGAAGAGATCGTGCGCGGTGCGCCATACGAGGTGGCGCGACGTTCCGACACGACCGATCTGATCCCCCAGCCCTGAAGATCGCATGACGACTCGCGTTACAGATCACGAACCCGTCGCCGCCCGCGGAGTGGACTGGGACCTCTCCGATTTGGATGCGGCCGAATGGGACGAATCGTCCGAGAAGGGCCGCCACCGGATTGCGTTGGTCCACTGCGCCACGGACCTCGTCACGCTGGCCGGGGTGCTGCTTGTCGTCCTGCTCGGATCGAACATCTTGCATGGCGACCCGATCGGCGGCCGTCTCGGCAACTGGCGCCTGTATGCGGCGGCCATGTCGCTGGTCGTCACGCTCTGGTTCTTCCGGTTGTACGAGCCGAAGCGGCGGATCGCCGCAGCGCCGGAGAACGAGTGGACCAGGATCGTCACGGCCCTTGCCGTGCATGGATTCCTCCTCCAAATGTTTCTGCACCAACGCGGGATCCACGCCAAGTTTCGCGACAGTGAGATCCTCCTGTTCTTCATGGTGTCGATCGTCGCGATCCCGGCGACGCGACGCTTCGCGCGACGCGTGGTCGTCCCACGGGTGGCCGGTCGCCAGCGCACGATCATCATCGGCGCGGGGCGCGTGGGACAGGAACTCGCACACACGTTGCGGGCCAACAATCCGTTCGGACTTGAGATTCTGGGGTTCGTCGACAACGATCCGCCACCGCGCGTGGACGAAGTGTCCGAACTGCCGCTCCTCGGCGGCGAGGATGAGCTCGATGCCATCGTCAAGCGCACCGGGGCGGAGCGGGTGATCTTCACCTTTTCGCGGGCCAAGCCGCTGCGCGTGATCGAGATGATGCGGTGGTCGGATCTGCATCGCATCCATGTCTCGATCGTTCCGCGCTACTTCGAGCTGATGAGCACCGGCGTGGATTTGGACTCCATCAACGGCATCACCTTGATGGAGCTTCATCCGGCGCACCTGTCCGAGTCGGCGCTCCGCAAGAAGCGCGTCTTCGAATTCGGGCTGGTGCTGTTGACGATGCCGATCGTGCTTCCGGTCCTGGCGCTGATTGCGCTTGCGGTTCGCCTGGACAGCAAGGGGCCGATTTTGTTTCGTCAGCGTCGTGCCGGTCGTGACGGGCACGTGTTCGCCATCTTGAAGTTCCGGACCATGGTGGTCGGCGCGGAGGCGAAGCGCGAAGAGCTCCTTGAGCAGAACGAGGTCGACGGGCCGCTGTTCAAGATGAAGGACGATCCGCGCATCACCCGTGTCGGGCGATTCCTGCGACGCACCAGCCTGGACGAGCTCCCCCAGCTGTTCAACGTGCTTCGCGGTGAGATGAGTCTTGTCGGTCCACGGCCGTTCGTCGTGGCAGAGGACGCGGCAATCACCGGATGGGCACGGCGGCGTTTGGACCTGACGCCGGGTATCACCGGCCTGTGGCAGGTCAGTGGACGCAATGACTTGTCGTTCGACGAGATGATCAAGTTGGACTACCTGTATGTGACCCGCTGGTCGCTGTGGTGGGATATCCGAATCTTGTTGAAGACGATCCCGGCGGTGCTCAACCGCCACGGCGCCTACTGAGGGTGTCCTCATGAGCAGTCCGCTTCCACGGATCTCGCAGATGACGCGAGATCTCCAACGACGTGCACACCGGGCGATCCCCGGGGGTGCCCACACTTACGCCAAAGGGGACGACCAGTTCCCCGAGAGCGCACCGCCGTTTCTGGTGCGTGGGCGGGGATGCCACGTGTGGGATCTCGACGGAAACGCGTTCGTGGAGTACGCGATGGGTCTGCGATCGGTGACCCTCGGACACGCGTGGCCGTCGGTGCTCGAAGCGGCCGAGGCGCAGATGCGCCTTGGCCAAAACTTCGGTCGGCCAAGTCCGATCGAGGTGGAGTGCGCGGAGTCGCTCATCGACATGGTGCCCTCGGTCGAGATGGTGAAGTTCACGAAAGACGGCAGCACGGCCAACACCGCCGCGATCAAACTCGCGCGTGCCGCAACGGGGCGTACGCTCGTCGCCCTCTGCCATGACCACCCGTTCTTCTCATACGACGACTGGGCGATGGTCGTGACCGACGTCGACGCCGGCATACCGGCGCAGGTGGGTGAGACGACGCTCACATTTCCCTACGACGATATTCCCGCGCTGCAGGCTCTGGTGGATGCCAATCCGGACCAGATCGCGTGCCTCGTGCTCGAACCCGCGAAGTACGCCGACCCAACGCCGGGCTACCTGCAAGCCGTTCGCGATCTGTGCGATCGCCACGGGATCGTGATGATCCTGGACGAAAACATCAGCGGCTTTCGCTGGCATGCCGGCGGAGCGCAGGAGTACTACGGGGTGCGGCCGCATCTGACCACCTTCGGGAAGGCGATCGCGAACGGCTTCGCCCTTGCCGCCCTGGGCGGTGAGCGTGCGCTGATGGAGCTCGGCGGCCTCGACCACGACAAGGACCGGGTGTTCCTGCTGTCAACGACGCACGGTGCCGAGACGCATGCGCTGGCCGCAGCAGTCGCAACGATGGACGTCTACCGCACCGAACCGGTCATCGAACGTCTCGACGCCGCCGGCGATCGTTTGCAGCGAGGCTGCCGCGAGGTGATCGCACGCCGTGGGCTCACCGGACATGTCGGCGTGGACGGCAAGCCGTGTTGTCTGATCTACACCACGGCAGATGCCGATGGTCGGCCGAGCCAGTGGTTTCGCGCACTGTTCATGCAAGAGATGCTGCGTGGGGGCGTCATCGGTCCGTCGTTCATCGTGAGCTACTCACATGGCGACGACGACGTCGATCGCACGATCGCCGCTTTCGACGCGACATGCGAGGTGTACGCACGCGCGTTGGAGGACGGCGTTGAGCGGTTCTTGGTCGGCGGTCCGACCAAGAACGTCTATCGCCGCCGCAACTAGGCCCGGGCCACGCGCCGTCGCAGCCGGGTCGCGCACACGACGCTCGGCGCACATGTGCGCTGAGCGGGGCGTATAACACGACTACGCCCAGCAGCTCCGGGCACACTCGTGGACCGAAGGAGACCGATGGAAATCACCTCGTATGCGATCACACGACGCATCGACGCCCCCTTCACCGAGACGGTCGCCCGTGTCACCGAAGCGCTCGCATCGGAGGGTTTCGGTGTGCTCACGACCATCGACATGCAGACGACGATGCTGGCGAAGCTTGGTGTCGACGTGGGCGAGTACACGATTCTCGGCGCGTGCAACCCCCAGCTTGCGCATCGGGGCCTGGGTGTCGAGCCGGATCTCGGGGTGCTGCTGCCTTGCAACGTGGTCGTCCGTCGGGACGGCGACACGACCGTCGTGTCGGCGATGGAGCCGCTCGCGGCGCTCCATCTTGCCGCCAACCCGGAATTGGAGCCGCTTGCCACCGAGGCACGGGAGCGGATCGAGCGCGCGGTCGCCGGGGTCTGAACGTGCCGTTCCCGCACCGCCTCGGCGCGGGGTGCGGCACGCGACTTAGAGCACCGAGCGACGCCGCACGGCCGGCCGGCGTCGAACCCGTTTGCGGACGACGGCTGCGGCGCTCTTGGCATTCTCCGAGTCGTCGAGGATGCCGACCACGTGTCCACGACACAGGTGGCGAAGCGACCGGATCTGACCGCCGATCTCGCCCGTGGAGTCGACTCCTCGAACCAGCATGACCACCACTCCGTCGGCGCCGCCGGCGAGACGGGGAATGTCGGAGTCGGCGGACAGCGTTCGAACCACGACGGCCGGCGTCACCGTCGGCAGAAGGTCGGTGACCGAGTCCTGCAGCAGTCGGACGTCCTCGTCGAACGGGGTCACACGACCGCCGAGTACGAGGATGCGGTGGGGCTCACGCCCTTTGGCGAGGGCCGCTGCGGCATACCGCCAACCTTGGGCACGCGAGGCGTCGTCGTCACCCATCTCGGCAACCACCGGGGTGCGCAGTTCGAGTTCGATGCTGTCTCGGCTCGTGACCGTGTCGGTTTGGCGCGCACGGGCAATGACCACTGCGAGGGCGGCAAGGAGCCCCATCAGTGCTCCGGCGACGCCGGCGAACGGGCGCGAGACACGGCGGACGGCCGCCACGCCAGGTGGACGGTTCACTTCGACCGCGACGAGCGGCTGGCCTGCGGGCGACTTGGGTGCCGAATTCGAAACCACCTTGTCGAACTGCGCCAGTGCCGCGACGAGACCCTTTTGCGCATCCCCGTTCTCCGGGGTGGTGAGGCGCCACGTGATCACGTTCGCATCCGGGTCACGTGTCAATGCGAGCCCGCCTTCGGCGGCTCCCGGGTCGATGCCGGCCGCGGCTGCAGCGGCGTTCACCACGCTGGAGTCCTGACCGTATGCCAGATAGTTGGGCATCGTGACGCGGATCATCTGATTCACGCTGTAAATGGCATCGACGGGCAGGTCGATATTGCGGCTGGTCAACGTGGTCAGCGCGGTGCTCGATTGCGTGGCCGGGCGGGCGAGCGCGGCCGCCAATCCGAGCAGGGCGCCAAGTAATCCGAATGCGAGGATGAACGGGTAGCGTCGGCGCAGCGCGGCAACGATTGTTGGGAGTGATGTCAACGCGGGATCCCTCTCGTGGTTCGCTTCGCATCGTGCGTGTGCACCGTCATGCCGAGCGACCGATGGACGGTGTCGTTCGAGACCTGATTCTTCTTCGACAGATCAGTCTGCACGCACAACCCCTGACGCCTTCGGCCGTGCACGGTCCGTTTCGCGGACAACCTGATCACGGGGCATATTGCGATCGCCGATCCATACATCCAGACAGGCAAGGCCGGCTGCCACCGCGAAGTATGCCGGTCTGTAGATGAGATTCGTCTGGAATGCGGAGCTGAAGCCGAGTGCCGCAAGACCCGCGATGATCGTCATCGGCACGGTCAGGTCCCGGTAGCGCATGTTTCGGATACGCACGATCGCGCGGACGACGTAGACGATGAGCGTGATGAGTGCCACGATACCTGGCAGCCCGAACCAGAGCCAGATTCCCAGGTAGGTCTGGTGGATGAAGTGCTTCGGGACGTTCTCGGTGAAGTCCGTCTCGGCGTCGTAGGAGTATTGGTATGCCCCGTAGGCGCGTGGAAAACCGATCCCACTGATGGGGTGCTCCTTGATCTGCGCCCAGGCAGCCTCGTCTTCGAGCAGACGGTCCTGCAGGCTCGGATCCTTGGTCAGGCCGGAGTCGGTGACACTCACCGCGCGGACGGCCATCGCTTGCGCCGTCGGCCCGAGCGTGCCGGCATTTGCGACGCCCAGAAGGACGATCAGGGCGACGGCCATCAGCGCTCCGCGGCGGACCGCTGATGACACGCCGGCCCACCCCCATGTCAGCACAGGCAGGACCAGCCAGGCAGCCAACATCGGCGTCCACGTCGTGCGTGTCAGGCTGAATGCCTCGATCGCGAGCAAGATCGCGACGAGTGCCCACCGCACGTGTGCGAGGCGCCCTTCGCGCGGAAACTTGGCAAACGTCGCGAGCAAGACGGTCACGCACATGATGCGCAACACCGGCGGGTCGATCCGCGTGGTGTCGAAATCGACACCACGTGTGAAGACCAGGTTCAAGGACCGCCCGATCAATGGTTCGTATCCCACGGCCATGGCGATGAGCACCACGGAGCAACTGCCGACGGTGATGAAGACGAGGTCGCGAACGAGCGCTGACGAGCGACCCACGTAGACCTCGCGGATCAGGAAGTAGGCGAGGAGGGGTGCACAGTTGATGACGGTGTGGAAGCTCTCGCCCAAACTGTCGCCGGCTTTCAGCGCAACCAGTGTTCCCCAGACGATCGCGGCGAAGAAGACCAGGATCGGTACGGCGAAGAAGGGTGCGCTTCGGGTCGGAGCGTCGGTCGCCTGGTGGCGTCGCTGAAGACCCCACCCGATGATGCCCGCCGCCAGGCACAGATCACCCAAGGTGAGGTGCAGCGGTCCGACACGGAACGTTTGAACCGGTATCGCGACCGCCCCACCCCAAAGCAGCGCGACGCCGATGACGGCGAGCCGCGGCGATCGAACCATGGCGACGGCAAGGACTGCGCCGATGGCACCCATGATCGGCAACCGTTGCCCGCTGTAGATCGTCGCGGCCATCAGCAGGATGGCGACGAGCGGGATCGCGACCAAGGGTGCCGGCATTCGATCGGAGCGACCGGGCCCGACGGCGTGTGGCGTTCCCGTCGTCATCGTGACGTCGGCCGCGTGGTGGGCATCGTTGGTGTCGCTGCAAGCGGCCGCACGATCACGGCTACTTGGGCTTGGTGGTCCACTCAAGCCGATCGGTGAGCAACCCCTTGTCGCGCAGCGTCTCCAGCGCGACCAGGCGCATCAGCTGGGACGAACGGAATTCATTGTCGCCAAACGCCATTCGCTGGAGTCCGTCGACCAGGTCGCTGACGGCGTCGTCGAGGCCGACGAGCGGCTGATGGTCGGGTGCACGCTCGGCGAACTGCGCAAAGCTCACACGGTAGGAGCGCTTGTCCGGCGGAGCGTCCGGATTCACGGCCACCTCGGTGCCAGGGAGAATACGCGCCACCGCGTCGGCGAGTTCGCGCACCTGGTAGTTCCAGATGTCCGAACCCACGTTGATGGAGAGCGCGTCACCACCGTTGTCCGGCGTGCGGTCGATGGCCCAGTCGATCGCGCGTGCCATGTCGCGCACGTGGATGAGCGGCCGCCATGGTGTCCCGTCGCTCAGAATGTCGATCTTGCCACTGGTCAGTGCACCCGCGACGAAGTCGTTCAGCACAAGATCCAGGCGCAGCCGGTCGCTCATTCCGCACGCTGTTGCGAACCGCAGGTTGGTCACGATGAATCGCTCGTCGGCGAGTGCGGCAAGATCGTCCTCGGCAGCCGCCTTTGAGCGCGCGTACGCGGTGAGCGGGCCGAGCGTGCTCTGCTCGGTGCGCGGCGCATCGTCGGCCGCCCCGTAGATCGAGCAGCTCGACGCGTAGACGAATCGTCCGACGCCGAGGCGCTTCGCGCGCGTTGCGAGCGCTACTGCCGCGCGGTGGTTGATCTCCATCGTGACGTCTTCGAACCGATTGCCGATGGGGTCGTTCGAGATCGCCGCGAGGTTGATGATGACGTCGGTGCCCTCGATCACATGATCGGGCAGGTCCCGAAGATCCATGAAGTACTGGGCGTGCAACAGATGCTCCGGTGCGGCATCGACGCCGGTCAAGCAGTGCGCGAAGTACCCGGGATCGACACCTGCGATCCACGCGTCCGGTCGGGTCCGGCGCAGCTCGCGCGCGACGCCAGGGCCGACATATCCAAGATTTCCAGTGATGAGAATTTTCACGTTTCCACGATACCGTGACTCGGGCGATTCTCCGAAATCCATGTCGTAAGAAGGACGTGAAGTCTGCGCCGCGTCGGATGGGTGGATCGGGCGCACGGCTGGTGGGTCGTCCGGAACGTGGCAGGGGTCCGCCTCGCGATCTGCGATACCGGCAACCGAGGGCGGGTTGTCTGTGACGACGTTTGTGCCGATATCCGGTATCGACGTGTACTTGCTGGCACGCCTCGGGTCTCGCGCACTTCCGCGCGACCTCCCGGCAGCGCCCGTCGTCCACCTGCCTTGTCGTGACTTCGCACCCCTTCTCCCACACGCCCCGATCGGCCGATGACGGCACCAGCACCCCTGCGTGCGAGCGAATTGACGATCGCCGTCCACGCCGTTTGGGATGGATCGCACGGCGTCGTCGCGTGATCGGCCTGGTTGCGACGCTGCTGTTGACCGCGGCGGGCATCTGGTTTGCCCAGCGTGGGGTCGACCCCGGCGAGCTGGCGGCGACCTTCCGCGGCGTGCGGTGGACGTGGGTGGGAGCGGGCGCCTGCGCCACGGTCATCCAAATTTTGATGTTCGGTATCGCATGGCGCACGGGATTGCGGGCCGCCGGTGTCGGCGACGTCGCACTGCGTCATGTCATCAGCGCGACGTGGATTGGTCGAGCGGGCAACGCCGTCTTGCCTGCGCGAATGGGCGAAGTGGCGCGCGTCGTCATCATTCGTCGCCACCTCGCCGCCCAGGATGGCTCTGTTCCGCGGCTCGCCGGAACGCTCATCGCGCAGCGCATTCTCGGGGGGATGGCCACAGTGATCATCGTGGTGCTTGTCGCCATGACGATGCCACTTCCCGTGCCGGTTTCGGATCTCCTCGGCGTGGGCGCCGGACTGGGAGTCGTCGTCGTTCTCGCGATCGCCTTGCGCGGGCGCATCCGATTGGGTGCGCGCCTTGAAGGGATACTCCCCCGCCGGATGCGCGGGTGGGTCGGTTCCATCATCGATGGCGCCGAAATCTTGCGGCTTCGTGGTCCTGCACTGGCATCGGTGGGAATGCATCTCGTCGCGTGCATCGCGCAACTCACGACGGTGGCCTGCCTGCTTCGCGCCTTCGAGGTGGCGGCTCCCGCCTCCGCTCCGCTCGTCGTCGTTGCGATGGTGGCGCTCGCAGGGTTGCTTCCGACGTCGCCGGGCGGAATCGGTGTCGCCCAGGCGGCCATCGTCGCGCCGCTCGGCACCACATACGGAGTGGCGGCGGATCGCGCCCTGGGTTTCGCGCTCGGACTGCAGGCGACGGTGCTCATCGTGGCCGTTGCGGGTGGGCTTCTCGCGCTCACGCATCAACGCCTTTCAAGGATGACGGTCGCTGCCCCGGTCTGACGCCACGTCCATCCGCGCCGCCGCGGAGTGCGGGATGCGATGGGCTATGATCGACCGCACGACTGGGCGTGACGCGCGTGGGTAGGGGCGGCCCGCCGGCCGTCGGCGACTCATGACCTTGCATGCGCAAAACACACCGCGGCGCCCCCGCGTCCTGATCCTCGGCCCTGGGCCGAAGTCCCCGGGCGGCATGTGGTCGATGGTCGACACGGCCCTGCATTCGCCCCTTCGCGACCGCTATGACATGGCGCGCATCAGCACCCACCGCGAGGGACCTGCGGCGCTTCGTGTCGCCGTCGCCGCGCGTGCGGGCGCCCTGTTGCTCGCTCGCCTGATCGCCAGACGGCCCGACCTGCTGTGGATCCACATGTCCGCCCGCGGATCGGTGCAGCGCAAGGCCCTGCTCATGGCCATCGCGCGCCCCTTCCGGGTGCCCGTGATCGTCCACTCCCATGGATCGCAATTCGGGGATTACTACCGCGACACCACCAAGCCCCGCCGGGCCGTGGTCAGATGGGTGCTTCGCAATGCGGATCTGGTGATCGCGCTCGGTCCGAGTTGGGATGCGCGGATTCAGGAGATGACGCCGTGCACCGTCGCACAGGTGTTGAACCCCGTCGCTGTTCCGGCAACGATCGATCACGACGCCAAGGAGCCGGGGCTCATCGTGTGCACCGGCAGGCTCGGCGACCGCAAAGGATCGGCCACGCTTGTTCGCGCCTTCGCGCTTGTCGCCCAACGATTTCCGGCTGCGCGGCTGATCTTGGCCGGAGACGGGGACGCAGAACCGGTGCGGGAGCTTGCTCGCGAGCTCGCCGTCGAGCATCGCGTCGAGCTGCCCGGCTGGGTGTCATCGACCGACGTCACCCGCCTGCTAGGGCGAGCGAGCGCATTTGCGTTGCCGTCGCGCAACGAAGGGTTGCCCATCGCCATGTTGGAGGCGATGGCGCACGGCGTGCCCTGCATCGTGACGCCGGTCGGCGGAATTCCGGACGTCGTCACGAATGGGCACGACGCCCTGCTCGTGCCGCCGGACGACCCGACGTCCCTGGCAGCCGCCCTCACCACCATCTTGGCCGACGAGTCGCAGGCACGTGAGATGGGCGACGCCGGTCGTCGGATGGTGCAGTCGCGTTGCAGCACGCAGATCATCGCCGAACGGCTCGCAGACTGCTTCGATCAGGTTCTCGCCGACAACCGGTCGGACGCGTGACCCTTATGAATACGGGCATCGGTGACGATAGAGCGGTGTGGCCATGCCGAACACAGTGAATGTCGTTGTCGAGTTTGCCGGTGACCTCGACGTGCGGACGTGGGAATCCCGCCATGGGCGCGGCGAGGTTCCCGACCGCACGCCGTTC
>Ga0209023_10006134_pt1 | contig 12821 bp, 13 predicted proteins | sample LakOneMetagenome_FD_187468 | JGI IMG/M metagenome (GOLD analysis project Ga0209023, IMG submission 187468) | Freshwater and sediment microbial communities from Lake Erie, Canada (SPAdes) (version 2) | ecosystem: Environmental > Aquatic > Freshwater > Lentic | place: Lake Erie, Canada... | reverse complement strand
TGTCGATGCTGGTGTGAGCTGGGTCGTGGTCCTGCGGCAGGCGCCCGAGACCCCCACCCCCGTCCCCTCCCCGCAAGGGGGAGGGGAGTTGCCGCGGCATGAATCGGCAAACAGCCAGTCTTTCCCTGTCGCGGAAGCGATTGCGCCATCCCACCCCTCCCCCTTGCGGGGAGGGGCAGGGGTGGGGGCCATGCAGCCCACGAAACCTTCGCGACGAACAACGACCGCACTGCAAGCCGCGAACGCAAGGCGCATGCGGCGGGAGATGACCGAGCCCGAGCGCAGGCTGTGGCGCGAGATGCGTCAGCGGATTCCGATCGAGGGGACACATTTCCGCAGACAGGTTCCGATTGATCGCTACATCGTGGATTTCTGCGCCTTCGCTGCGAATGTCGTCGTCGAAGTTGATGGCAATCAGCATGGGGCGGATGACGCGATCGCCTATGATGCAATGCGCACCGCGCGCCTCAAACAACTTGGCTATCGAGTCCTCCGGTTTTCAAATCAAGATGTGATGACGAATATTGAAGCAGTCCTCGACACGATTTTCGCGAACCTCCCGGCGCCTGAGACCCTCACCCCCGGCCCCTCGCCGCAATTGGCGAAGGTAGAATTGGACGCGCCATCCCACCCCTCTCCCTTGCGGGGAGGGGCAGGGGCGGGGGCCAAGCCGATACACCGTTCTCCGCGCACGCGCGCCGCCAGAACACAGGAGCCCTGAATGGCCTACGACATCCTCATCATCGGCGGCGGCCCCGGCGGCTATGTCGCCGCTATCCGCGCGGCCCAGCTCGGTTTCAAGACCGCTGTCGTCGAGCGCGAGCATCTCGGCGGCATCTGCCTCAACTGGGGCTGCATTCCCACCAAGGCGCTGCTGCGCTCCGCTGAAATCCTGCACTATGCCGAGCACGCCAGCGCCTATGGCCTGAAGCTCGAAGGCAAGGTCACGCCCGATCCTGCGGCGGTCGTCGCGCGCTCGCGAAAAGTGTCGCAGCAGCTGAACGGCGGCGTCGCCTTCCTGCTGAAGAAGAACAAGGTCGACGTCATCTGGGGCGAGGCCGTCGTCACCAAGGTCGGCGAGGTCAAGGTGACCGCGTCGAAGAAGCCGGTCGTCCAGCCGCAGAACCCGATTCCGAAGGGCGTGCAGGGCGAGGGGACGTATACCGCCAAGCACATCATCGTCGCCACCGGCGCCCGCCCCCGCGCGCTGCCGGGCATCGAGCCGGACGGCAAACTGATCTGGACCTATTTCGAGGCGATGAAGCCCGAAAAATTCCCGAAATCGCTGCTCGTCATGGGGTCCGGCGCGATCGGCATCGAATTCGCGTCCTTCTATGCGCAGATGGGCGCGGAAGTGACGGTCGTCGAAGTGCTCCCGCAGGTCATGCCGGTCGAAGACGCCGAGATCGCCAAGGTCGCGCAGAAGCGGTTCGAAAAGCTCGGCCTCAAGATCATGCTGTCGACAAAGGTGACGAAGGTCGTGAAGTCAGCCGACAGCGTCACGGCGACGGTCGAGGACGACAAGGGCAAGAGCCAGACGATCACCGCCGAACGGATGATTTCCGCCGTCGGCGTCGTCGGCAATATCGAGAATCTCGGGCTGGAAGCGCTCGGCGTGAAGACCGATCGCGGCTGCGTCGTCATCGACGGCTATGGCCGCACCAACGTGCCGGGCATCTACGCCATCGGCGATGTCGCGGGCCCGCCGATGCTGGCGCACAAGGCCGAGCACGAGGGCGTGATCTGCGTCGAGACCATCAAGGGACTGCGCACGCACCCCATGGAAAAGACCATGATTCCGGGCTGCACCTACTGCAATCCGCAGGTGGCCTCCGTGGGCCTGACCGAGGCGAAGGCCAAGGCCGCAGGCTTCGAGGTCAAGGTCGGCCGCTTCAACTTCACCGGTAACGGCAAGGCGATCGCGCTCGGCGAGCCCGACGGCATGATCAAGACCGTGTTCGACGCCAAGACCGGCAAGCTCTTGGGCGCGCATATGGTCGGCGCGGAAGTCACCGAACTCATCCAGGGTTTCGTCGTCGCGATGAATTGCGAGACGACCGAGGAAGAGCTGATGCACACGGTCTTCCCGCATCCCACCCTGTCGGAGATGATGCACGAGAGCGTGCTCGACGCGTATGGGCGCGTCATTCACCAGTAGTTCGTTTCGCCGTCATTGCGAGCGTAGCGAAGCAATCCATCCAGCTGACAATCCACGGAGACGGATTGCTTCGTCGCGTTGCTCCTTGCAATGACGGAAAAGCTACGCGCGCTTGCGCCGCTCCCGCGCGTTGCGCAAAAGCCCCGCGCCGGCCGCGCCGATGATCAGCGCGAAATAGACGCCCACCGTCACTCGCCGCCACGCGTCGATCTCGGCCTTCTCCGTGCGGTCGGGCTTCGCCGGCGCGGGCGCTGATATTGTCACGCGGGTCATCGCGCCGAAGCCGACCGCGGAGAGAACCGGCAGACCGATCATCAGCACGACCAGCGCAGGTTGCAGGCGCCGCATCAGTTCGTAGCGGCGCAGCGTTATCCAAAGGCCGAGGCAGCCGTGGATCCAGCCGGGCGCGAGCAGGGCGATCTGCCATCCCTGCAATCCGCCGCGCGCGAGCGTGCCGACGATGTTCTCGTAGGTTGCCGCCGCCGCGAACCACTCGTCGGCCACGCGCGTCGAATAGACATGGCCGATCAGCAGCCACGGCAGGCTGAAACCCGCCCACAGCCGCACCCATTCCACCGCCGGCAGCTTCCAGTGGCGGCGTTCGTAGAGCGTGTTCAGCGCCAGCGCGAAATGCACGGCAGCCGCGCCATACAGCAGGATGGTCCCGGGCAGGCTGCGCCAGGCCGCCGTCGCCAATTCCAGCGCCGCCTCGGCATGGCCAAGCGACCACAGGCCGATGGCGTGATTGAGCATGTGGGTCGCGATGTAGACGAACATCGCCAACCCGGACATCAGGCGCCAACGCCGTATGCTCAAGACTGTCCCCCCGGCGTCCGGGCGCTGGCGCGCAGGCCCGAAATCCCTTAACAAATGCGCGGCGCAAACGCTGCTGCGCCCGCTTTGAATAGGGATTTATCATGCACGATCAAGTCGGCCTTCTCGGCACGCCGGGCGTAGGCCTCCTCGGCCTCATCATCATCGGCGGTTTCGCTGGCTGGATCGGCGGCAAGATCGTCGGTTTCCGCAATGGCCTGCTCACCAACATTCTGGTCGGCATATGCGGTTCGGCCGTCGGCTTCAAGCTCGCTGAGATCACGGATGTCGCGGTCATGGGCCGTTTCGGCCATTTTCTGGCCGCTCTGATCGGCTCCATCGTCATCCTGTTCATCTGGCAGGCGCTGACGCGCAACCGCTGAGGCGGATTTGAGCGCGGCGCGCCCGCGCTCTATATAGAAAGCGCGCGGCGGGTTGCGCCGCGCGGCTCACGGATTTCCGATGGCGACCCTCATCGACACGCTCAACCAGGATACACGCGCGAAGACGCAAGGCGAGGCCGCGCGCCACCCCGAGAAAGCGCATCGTCCTGACAAACCGATCGCGCGAAAACCCGCGTGGATCCGCGTGAAGGCGCCGGGTTCGGCCAAATGGGCCGAGACCAATCGCATCGTGCGCGAGAACAAGCTGGTCACGGTCTGCGAAGAAGCGGGCTGCCCCAACATCGGCGAGTGCTGGGAGAAGAAGCACGCGACCTTCATGATCATGGGCGACACCTGCACGCGCGCCTGCGCCTTCTGCAACGTGAAGACGGGCATGCCCGCCGCGCTCGACGCCCATGAGCCTGCAAGCGTCGCCGACGCCGTCGCAAAACTCGGGCTCGAGCATGTCGTCATCACATCGGTCGATCGCGACGATCTCGCCGACGGCGGCGCAATGCATTTCGCGCAAACCATCGCCGCCATCCGGAAGGCGAGCCCCAGGACGACGATCGAAATTCTGACGCCGGATTTTTTGCGCAAGGAAGGCGCGCTGGAAGTCGTGGTCGCCGCAAGGCCCGACGTCTTCAACCACAATCTCGAAACGGTGCCATCAAACTATCTGACGGTGCGGCCGGGCGCGCGCTATTTCCATTCCATCCGGCTCCTGCAGCGCGTGAAGGAACTGGACCCGCAGATTTTCACCAAGTCCGGCATAATGGTCGGGCTCGGCGAGAAGCGGAACGAAGTGTTGCAACTGATGGACGACCTACGTTCGGCGGACGTCGATTTCCTCACCATCGGCCAATATCTGCAGCCGACCCGCAAGCATCATGAAGTCATGGACTTCATCACGCCCGACGAATTCAAGGCCTACGAGACAGTCGCCTACGCCAAGGGTTTCCTGCTCGTCGCATCCTCCCCACTGACGCGCTCCTCGCATCACGCGGGCGACGATTTCCGCAAGCTGCAGGAACGCCGCAACCAGTAAGGCTCGCGCCGATCAGCCGAACGGCCTGGCGGTCGACGTCAGCACGACGCTGAGCGCGCTGCAGAAGACCACGAGCAGCGCCAGCCCAACCACCCGGAAGGCGCGCGCCTGATCGGACCGCATCGCCAGGCCCAGCGGGACGTCGATGTCGGTTGGATCGAACTTTCGAAATTCCTTATCGATATTGAACGGGACCTTCGGCATAGCGCCCTCCAATTCGCGCCTCGGTAAACAAGAGGTTTCCACGTTTCGATTGCCGCGGCCTTACGACAGGCGGGCCAATTCGATGCAAATTGTCCGCATGGCTGGCGCGCTCAACGAAGGCTGGAGCGCCGGGCTCTCCTGATGCGATAGTGGCGCGAAGATATAAGATTCGTGGGAGGATACATGGCTGGCGTTCTGTCTGGCGTGCGGGTGCTCGACCTCTCGCGTGTCGTCTCGGGCCCCTGGTGCACGCAGATCCTCGCCGATCTCGGCGCCGAGGTGATCAAGATCGAACGGCCCGTCACTGGCGACGATACGCGCCAGATGGGGCCGTTCCTCGAGGACGCCGACCACAAGCCGACCGACACGACCGCCATCTTCATGGCCTGCAACCGCGGCAAGCGCTCGGTGACGGTCGACGTCGGCACGAAGGAAGGCGCCGACCTCATTCGCGAACTCGCGCGCGATTGCGATATTTTCGTCGAGAATTTCAAGGCGGGCGCGCTCACGAAATTCGGCCTCGACTATGACGGCATACGCGGCGTCCGCGACAACATCATCTATTGCTCGATTACCGGCTTCGGCCATTCCGGCCCTTACGCCGAGCGTCCAGCCTATGACTTCATCATGCAGGCCATGTCCGGCCTCATGAGCACGGTCGGCCCGCGCGAGGATGCGCCGGCCTCGCAGCCCATGCGCACCGCCGTGCCGCTGACCGACATGGTGACGGGCCTCTATGCCACCATCGCGATCTTCGCGGCCTTGCGCCATCGCGATGCGACCGGGCAGGGGCAGTTCATCGATTCCGCCATGCTGGACGCCGCTGTCGCATTCAACGCCAATCTTGGCGTCGGCTTCCTGCTCAACGGCAAGGTGCCCAAGCGCAACGGCAACACCAACGCCGTCGTCTGCCCCTCCGACGTGTTTGCGGCTGAGGATGGCGACATCGTGCTCGCCATTTCCAACGACTCGCAGTTCCGCTCGTTCTGCGATCTCATCGACATGCCCGACCTCGCGAAGGACGAGCGCTTCAGCACCAATACGGCGCGCTTTGCCAATCGCGACGCGCTCTACGAGATCATCTCGCCGCCGCTGAAACAGGCGCCCACCGCCATCTGGGTGGCGCGCTGCGCCAAGGCCAATGTGCCCTGCGGTCCGATCAACCACATGCACGAGGTCTTTGCCGATGCGCAGGTGCGCCATCGCGAACTGGCCATCAACGTGCCGCACGGCAGCGGTAAAAAAGTGCGCTTGATCCGCTCGCCCATCAATCTGTCGCAGACGCCGGTCGAGCATCGCGCGCCACCGCTGCTCGGCGCCGACACCGACGCCGTGCTCGGCGAACTCGGCCGTTCGCCGGATGAGATCGAGCGCCTGCGCAAGGCCGGCATTCTCTAGGCGCCGGGACGCTCGATTTTTCGCCACGACCGCCTAAAATCCAGAGAGCGGCGGCGCGGCGGAGGAGAGCCATGATCATCACTTCGACAGACGAGGCGCAGGCGGAGCTTGCGCGCCTCGTCGCGCGATCCCATCGCGCGACGGGTTTTACCGGCGCGGGCATTTCGACCGAATGCGGCGTGCCGGATTTCCGCTCGCCGAATTCGCCGTGGATGAAACATCGCCCGATCGACTTCTCGCTCTTCATCGCCGATCCGCTCGCGCGCGAAGAAGCCTGGCGCCGCAAGTTCACGATGGACGACATGTATGCCGGCGCAAAGCCAGGCCGCGGCCATCGCGCGCTCGCCGCGCTTGTGGCGAGCGGCAAGATGGGGTCGATCATCACGCAGAACATAGACGGCCTGCATCAGGCCGCAGGCGCGCCGGCGCAGAAAGTGATCGAGCTGCACGGCAACGGCACTTATGCGAAATGCCTGGACTGCGCGACGCGCTTCGAACTTTCCGACGTGCGTGAAGAGTTCGAACGCACCGGCGCTGCGCCGACATGCGATTGCGGCGGCGCCATCAAGTCGGCGACCATCTCGTTTGGTCAGGCGATGCCGGAAGCCGAAATGCGCCGTGCACAGGAAGAAGCGACGACCTGCGACCTCTTCATCGCGATCGGTTCGTCACTCGTGGTCTATCCCGCAGCGGGCTTTCCCGTTCTCGCCAAGCGAAACGGCGCGACGCTGGTGATCGTCAATGGCGAGGAGACGCCGCTCGACGATGCGGCCGATCTGGTGTTGCGCGGCGACATCGGGTCAATCCTTTCGCCGTTCGCAACGCCATCCTGACGGGACTATTCCACAGGTTTCGCAACTTTGGCCTTTGTGCGACCGCCTGGAGTGTTATCCTTTCCTTAAGTGATTCTTGGAGTGGCTCGGCGATTCGATGCGAGCAATGCCTGCGGGAGCGGGGCTTTGCCGTCGACGTTCGGGGGGTGCGAAATTGGGCGGCAAAGATCCTTTTGTTCAGTCGGTATCCGGGGCGGCGGAATCGACAGCGGATACGACCCCGGTCGAGCTTGTCGAGCTTGCGGGACGCATCAAGTGGTTCGACGTATCGAAGGGCTACGGCTTCATCGTTCCCGATGACGGCGGCGGCGACGTCCTGCTGCATGTGACCGTGTTGCGCCGTGATGGATTCCAGACAGCCTACGAAGGCGCGCGAATCGTCTGCGAAGCGCAAAACCGGGCGAAGGGTCTGCAGGTCTTCCGCGTTCTCTCGATGGACGAGTCGACGGCGGTGCATCCCTCACAGACGCCGCCCGCACGTACGCGCGTGCAGGTAACGCCATCGAGCGGCTTCGAAATCGTCATCGTCAAATGGTTCAACCGCATTCGCGGTTTCGGATTCCTGACGCGCGGCGAAGGCACGGAAGATATCTTCGTCCACATGGAAACGTTGCGCCGCTTCGGCATTGCCGAACTCAAGCCCGGCGATTCCCTACTGGCGCGTTTCGGCGACGGCCCCAAGGGGCTGATGGCCGCCGAAGTGCGGCCGCTCGAAACCGCGCTGCCGGCGTCGCACTGATCGCTTTTCAGCGGGTAGGGCGGACGGCAGGCTTTGGCCTGACGCCCGGACGTCCTATCTTGGCGTCATGATCTTTCGCCATTCCTTTCTCATCGCCTGCCTCCTCGTCTTCGCCGCCGCCCTGTCCGGCGCGGCGGCGCGCGCACAGGAACCCGAGAAACTCGAATTCGTCACCCGCAGCGGCGTCCACCCGTTTTCCGTCGAAGTGATGCGCACGCCCGACCAGCAGGCCAAGGGACTGATGTTCCGTCGCTTCCTGCCGGATGACCGCGGCATGCTGTTCGCCTTTCGTCGCAACGAGCCGATCTTCATGTGGATGAAGAACACCTACATCCCGCTCGACATGGTCTTCATCGATCGCAAGGGCACGGTCATCTCGATCGCGGCCGACACCGAGCCATTCTCGGAGCGCACGATTGCCTCGGGCGGCCCCGCCTGGGCTGTGGTGGAGCTGAACGCGGGCGCAGCCGCAAAGATGGGGCTGGCGGCCGGAGACAAGGTCCGCCATGCCGAATTCGACGGGAAATAGAGGGGCGACCCAAGCGTCCAACTTGTTCCTCGCTGCGGCGCATGATAGCCAGACGCGGCGTTCTCGGACGTCGGCGGGGTATAGCGCAGTCTGGTAGCGCATCTGCTTTGGGAGCAGAGGGTCGCAGGTTCGAATCCTGCTGCCCCGACCAGCCGCAGGCGCAGGGGACGCAGTCCGCCCTCAAAGGCGGGCAAGACGGCGGACCTTTGTAACGGACGACAGGCAAGCGAGATGACCACCGCACGGATCTTTCGGCCCACGAAATCAGCCACCCAGTCGGGCGCAGGCCGCACCAAGAGATGGCATCTGGTCTACACGCCGGAAACGCCGCGCGGCGTCGATCCGCTGATGGGCTGGACCTCGTCCGACGACATGAAGAGCCAGATCCAGCTCGCCTTCGACACGAAGGAAGAAGCGATCGCCTACGCCGAGCGCAACGCCATCGCCTTCGTGGTCGAGGAGCCGAAGCCGCTCGCGCGCCGGACCATCTCCTATTCCGACAATTTCCGTCCCGGCCGTGTCGGCCAGTGGACGCACTGACGTCGCTCCGGCGGCCCGATATGACCCCGTAGCTCAGCTGGATAGAGCAACTGCCTTCTAAGCAGTAGGTCACAGGTTCGAATCCTGTCGGGGTCGCCAGTAAAATCAAATGGTTACACCGAAATGCTGGTCCTATGCCCGTTAGGCAATCGGTTACGGTAAGCGCTTGGTAAGCACATTTTACTGATTCTGTTCCAACAAGGGGCGGCGGACATGCGCTCATCCCTCGCGCAGCATTTTTTGCAGGGCTTGGGTGGCCTCAAATGTTCGCGCACGGTTGTAGTGCGCGTCGGTAATCCGCGTGTCGCCATGCTGAAGAATTGCCGAGGCGAGGTTCGGCGTCTTTGACCCCTTCCATGCGGCCGACGTTGCGGCGGCTGCCCGGAATGCATGCGGATTGATAGCAATGCCGATCGCCTTCCGCGTTGCTGTGGTCGTGATGATATGGAGGCCCTGCTCGTCGAGCGCGCGGCCGAAGCAGGAGAACCAGAGCGGTCCTTTGATCTCGCTAGGGTCAGCCGAATTAGCGGCGCCTCGCTCCTTCATCAGCACCGGGCGCGCAAGTCGCAAATAGATTTCCAGCATTGACGCCAGTACGTCATCGATGGCGCGCATGTCGGCGCGACCATTCTTGGTTTCTTGTCGATCCAACACGATCCACCAGGCGCCATCTTCCTTGCGGATCGAGCGGCCGAGATCGAGATGCGCGAAGTTTTTTGCGCGCAACGGATGGGTCGCCAAAAATCCAAGGATCAGTCCATCTCGCAGCAATTTGGCTGCCTTGCGATCATCTGCGCCGAGTAGCGCGCGCCCTTCGTCATGGAGGGCTACCCCGGTTTTCCACAACTGTTCGGCGGTGACGAAGGGCCGCTTGCTCTCGGGAGTGGCGACAAATTTCAGGTCGAGGACGATGTCGCGCAACCAGGCGTAGTCTGCATCGGGCGCCAGGATGCGCGCCAGCTTCCAGAGCTTTTGTACAGACATATGCGTGGTCACAGAGGACCACATCGACGCGATATGATCGACATAGGCTTCGACGAGGGATTCGACGACGTGGCCGGCAGCAGCTGCGTCCTCATCAAAACGACGATGTTCGACGCAGAACTGCAGGAAGTAGCCGTACCGCTTCTGAAGGTCTGTAACCGTCACGGGACGGTACCGGGCCAAGGCGCGGCCCGGCCGCCAACCGAGCTGCGGTTTCAGAGCGGAGCGCCATGCCAAGCGATCGGCGATAGGCCAGTGTTCGAAAGGCAGGCTGGTCAGCAAAGCTAGTTTCCGATCCCTTCGCGCACCATGCTAGCGAACTTGCGGCTGGCCTCGATTCCCTCCAACGCGATGTAGAATTCACGGGTCGTCTTGGTCGACTTGTGGCCGAGAATGCGGCGGACGAATTCGTAATTTCCAGGGTCTTTGCGCAAGATGGTCGCCGCGGCTGCGTGCCGGAATTGATGCGCTGTCACGCGCAGGCCGATTTCCTTCTCAACTTCGCGCGCGATGCTATCGCTAAATCCTGCGATGACGCGCGCGCCATCGCCGCGGCCGGGAAACAGGAGATTGTGATTTGCGCCGGCCATGAGCAGGGGACGAAAATCATGAATGTAGGTCGCGATAAGCTTCGACAGCGCAATATCGAAGGCGCACTCGATGTCGACGCCGTTCTTCACCTCGGCGCTTGGGATCGTCAGAAGATAATCGCCGGCCGGGCCGTTCGGCTGAACGAGGTGAGCGCCGATTTCAATATTCGTGAGATTTCCGGCGCGCACCGGCATGAACGAAAGAATGCCGATGCCGACAGCGCGCTGCGCGAGCCGCGCGGCGCGAATTGGCGCCGTTGCGCGATCACGCAGTGCCTGCTCCATGAGCTTTTCAGGCAAATTGACGACGCGGCGCCAGACATCGCTGGTCATCACCGCCCGCACGACCCTGAGGTTCTTCTGCGTCATCCCCGTCGGGCGCTGATCTTCGAGCACTTCCTGGACTTCCTTGAGCCGCGCCAGATTCTCCTCGTCGAGGCAGCTGGTCGTCTCGGCAAGGGCACAGAGGCGCCAGCCAAGATCAACGACTGCAGTCTTGGGCGCATTGCCGGCGCACATCTGATCGATAATTTTTTCAACCAGGTCAGGATCGAGAAGCTTCGCCAGCGACGTCAGGCTTTCGGCGGCGATCCCCAGCGAGACCGCTCGCCGCGCGAAGGCCTGGACTTCGGCAAGCCTGGTGCGAAGGGTAGAGGCCCTGGCGGGCCTACGGCGGGAGCCATTGGCGAGCCGGCGCAATTTGCCCATGCCGTCCAGCCAGGCGTCGACTTCGGCGCGCAGCGAGGCCGGGAAGTCCTCCCAGGGGGTGATCCCGCGATCTACCCGCCCCGGAACGAACAACTTGCGCTGGGGCCATTCATCGAACGAGCCCGCACACGCATTCCAAGCGTTCGCGACGTTGCGATGAAACTGCGCGCTCGAATCTCGTCCGAGCACATCTCGGCGATAGGCCAGATAGCCGGCGAGGAAGGCGTCGTCGATTTGGTCAGGACGAGCGCCTTTGCCAGACGCGTAGCGCATCATTGCGCGCAGGTCATACTGCCTGTGTTCGGTCGGGACGAGGGCGACCAGAGACGCAAACGCCTTCGTCAAAGGGGTTCCGCGACCGAGGACGCCGTTCTTTTCGGTCAGGTAGAGCAGGGCGGCCTTGACGCTGCTTTTGTAGTTCCCGAGCGCTTTGGGGCTCACGCCGCACCTAACCGGATGCAGCTTCTTCACGCGAGCGGCGATAGCCTGCCAGCGCCCGATCACCCCTTCTGGCGCAGTTCCAAAAAAATCGGCGATGCGATTGAGCGCACAGACCCACTGCGTCTTCTTCGCTTTAGGCAGGTCCGCCGCTTCGATCAGGCCGATCGCATCGGCGAAGGAGAGGTCGTGACTGATGGCGATTGGGGCGTTCATGATGCCGCGCGCGCGCTCCCTGTTGATGGATGATGGTGTATTCACATAGATGATATTGTAAATTGTGAAACCGTCAATGTAATATTATCGCGTGGTACTATATACAATAATCATAGTCAAATAATATATATGTATATACTCGTGTATAGTCATTCCTCGTGATGGATTGATCGAAGCGGAGTAGCGCCCGTCAGTGTGCCCCGACCTACGCCTGCGAAGTCGAGCGACGCGTGTTGATCTCGATGAAGGTCTTGAGGTCAGAAACCCGGTAGCGAACAGCGCGGCCAAGCGCCACGTACATCGGGCCGGCGCCAGCCACGCGCCACTTCGCGAGCGTGTTGGGCTTCAGCCCAAGGAACTTCGCGCTTTCCTTCGTCGTAAGCAGTTCTTCATTGTGAGGCGCCATGGCCATCGATCCTGTTGGATGTGATGGCGGCAACGGTGACTGAATTGGCTCAGGCGCTCACACGACAGAACCTCGGCCAGGTTGACGAGGGTTCTGTCGTGGACACAAATGCATGTATTCCTTCTATCTTGGTCGCATGAACCGACTTTGTTTGATCCAACGCTGACATGTGCGGTTTGATCGGCTTCTCCAAGGAAGGCGCACGACCACGAAACACGCCGGCGCTGGCTGCTATCGGAATATCGGCCAAGGCGAAAAACTACCATTTGCCGTCTCTCGCCGAAATGCAGTCGCTTGACCGAAATACGCCAGCAGCGGTCCAAGAAGGACAAGGCACCGTTGTCAATCGGCTTTCAATATTGCCCCTCGATCGATAGGCAATATTGAAAGCCGATTGACAGTAAGAACAGACGATCTGTGATCGCGTGGTGTTATAGTCAGACCGCTTCAGCACCCGCACAAAGGGTTCGAATGCGGAGCCTGCAAACCTGCCGACGCCCTGAATTGGGCGCCAGAGGGATGGCCGGCGGAATGCTCGAAGTGTCTTGTTTCCTTGGTGAGGCGCAGATGGATTTCCACTTTTATGAACCTCGGAACGGCCACGGACTCAAGCACAATCCATTCAATGCGATCATCGCTCCGCGGCCGATCGGCTGGATTTCTTCGCGCAGCGCCGACGGTCGCGCGAACCTGGCGCCATACAGCTTTTTCAACGCATTCTTGTACGAGCCGCCGATCCTCGGTTTTTCTTCAATTTCTTGGAAAGACACGGTCAAGAATGTCTCTGACACAAGAGAATTCGTTTGGAACCTGGTGACGAAGGAACTTGGCGAC
>Ga0209023_10006133_pt1 | contig 12821 bp, 10 predicted proteins | sample LakOneMetagenome_FD_187468 | JGI IMG/M metagenome (GOLD analysis project Ga0209023, IMG submission 187468) | Freshwater and sediment microbial communities from Lake Erie, Canada (SPAdes) (version 2) | ecosystem: Environmental > Aquatic > Freshwater > Lentic | place: Lake Erie, Canada... | reverse complement strand
TCCGGCCGGTTTCGACATCCGAGATTTCGATCCAGCCGGCAGAGATCTTCGGCAGGTCGAACGCGAAACTGCTGTCGATGAGCACCAGGAAGACGTCGTGCGTCACCGACAACAGGGAGAGTTCCTTGATCACATCCTCGGCGTCGTCGAACAGGAAGTCCGAGATGACGGGGAGCATCGCGTGACGGCGCACGAAGCCACCGAGCGATGTGCTGATGCTGCCGCTTCGCTTCACGTGCTGCAGCCCGCGTTCGAACTGATAGGCGTCCACGCAGTGAACCACGTGGCTCTTGCCGAGCCGTGGACGCAGCGCCGCGACGTGCTCGAAACCGCGGTCGAACGTCACCATGCCGAAGGGGTCCTGGAAGAACACCGCCGACATGCCGATGGTGGCAATGGCGCGCGTCACGGCGGCCGCAATCGGCACGCCGCCCATGCCGCAGCGTGTGGACGCAGAGAAGTCGGCAATCGGCATGACCGTCGCCGTGCTGGGCTGATCGAACTCGCGCACGACGAGCGGCGAGAAGTTGTTCAGCGAGGACTGCGCCCAGTCGATGTAGGAGAACTTGTCACCGGGCTGCCAGTCGCGCAGCCCCTGGAAGTCGAAGCCGGAACCAATCGAGCGGCTGCGGTGGTCGCCCATGGTCATTTCACGCATGCGCTTGAGGATGACCAGTTCGATCTCGGAAATGTCTGCGAGGTTGACGAGGGCTGCGAGTTCCTCGTGGTCGCGTGTCCTCATGGAACAGGAACCCGCGCGATGATGTCCTGCACCACCGCCTCCGTGGTGAGACCGTGGCTGGCGGCGTGCGGACCGAGCCAGATACGGTGTCCAAGGACGTACTGCGCCAACTCCTGAATGTCCTCGGGCAACACTTCCTCGCGCTCGTGCATCAGCAGCGCCCAGACCTTGGCGAGTCGACCCCAGCAGATGATGGCGCGCGGAGACGCACCGAGGTCCACACCACTCTCGACCAGCTCGGACGGGGAGCGCACATGCCAGTCGGTGTCGGGATTGTAGGGACGCGTCGCGGCAACCAGCCGCTGTACGTACATGCCGAGCCGCTCATGCAGGAAGACGTGCTCGCTGATGCGTGAACGCAGTTCGATGATCCGGTCCTTCGACATCAGCTTGCCGAGTTTGACTCGCTTGAAGTCGAAGTTCACCAGCTTCTGTTCTTCTTCCGGCGGCAGGTAGCCGATGTTGATCATGATCGCGAAGCGGTCAGTCGCGGCTTCCGAGAGCGGGAACGTGCCCTGCCCGAGTTCCACCGGGTTCATCGTCGCAATCGCGAAGCTGAACGCGGGCAGCTCGTACGTTTCCTTGCCGACGGTGATGGTGCGGTCCTGCAGACCCTCGAGAAACGCGCTCTGCGACTTCAGCGGAATGCGGTTGATCTCGTCCAGCAGAATCACTTCAGCAGATGCCATCGGACCGAATTCGGTGACAAGGTCGCCGGTGGCCGGATTGATCATCTGAAATCCGACTACTTCGGTCGGCTGCAGGTCGGCGCGTCCCTGAATGCGCGCGAACCGCGCGTCGCTGATGGCGGCGAGGATGACGCCGAAGAAGGTCTTGCCGACGCCAGGAACACCGCGGAGGAGCAGGTTGCCTGAGTTCACCTGGCGCTGTTCACGCTTGTCGTAGGTTGTCGGAATTTCCGACATGAGCACGACGTTGGCGAGGGCCTTCGGCGTGTCGTAACCGACCAGAGCCTTGGAGCCTTCTTCGATGATGGCCTTATGGAAATCGATCGCTTCTTGGAGGTCAGGATGCACGGCGCGCTAATCCTATCTCAAGGGAGGGCTTATGGAACGGAACGCCGTAGTCTACTCCACCTCGGTGATTCCGTCTTGCGCCGCACCTGCGACCCGGCTATGTTGCGTCGCGATGCGCGGCCTGATGATGGATTTCCCTCTGACGATTCCCGCCCTTGCACGCCGGGCGCAGTCGTTCTTTCGTCACAAGACGGTGTCCAGCCGTCGACCTGATCGATCCGTCACCCGAATCAGTTACGCCGACGTGCTCGAGCGTACGCGGCGACTGGGCGCCGTGTTGAATGCACTCGGCGTCAAGCCAGGTGAACGTGTTGCCACGCTCGCATGGGCGAGTCACGAACACCTCGAGGCCTACCTCGCCATTCCCTCCATTGGCGCCATACTGCACACGCTCAATCTGCGCCTCCATCACGACGACCTCGCCTACATCGTCAACGACGCGCAGGACGTCGCGCTTGTGCTGGACGAGAGTCTGCTGCCGCTCTTCACGCAGTTCCGCGAGCGCGTGCCGTCGATTCGGCATGTCATCGTCATTCGCTCGACGGACGCCGCGCTACCCGCCTACGCCCTCGACTACGAAGCGGTGCTGGCGGATGCCGACCCTGATGCGTGTGGCGAGCCGTTGCTCGACGAGAACGATGCGGCTGCGATGTGCTACACGTCGGGCACCACCGGTCGGCCCAAGGGCGTGCTGTATTCGCACCGCGCGATCGTGCTGCACTCACTCGCGCAGGGTCTGGTTGACGGACTCGCGATCGGCGAACGCGATGTGCTGCTGCCCATCGTGCCGATGTTCCACGTCAATGCCTGGGGGTTGCCGTTCACGGGCGTGCTCTTCGGCTGCAGCCAGGTATTTCCCGGGCCGTACCTCGACGGCGCGAGCGTGCTCGACCTCATCGTGCGCGAGCGCGTCACGTTGACGGCTGGAGTACCCACGGTCTGGCTTGCGATGCTGCAGGAACTCGATCGCAACCCCGGCGGCCACGACCTCAGCGCGCTGCGAACCATCGCCATCGGAGGAAGCGCCGCACCGTCATCGCTCATCGCCGCCTATGAGCAACGCCACGGCCTTCGCATTATTCACGCGTGGGGCATGACCGAGCTGACCCCACTCGGCACGGTCTGCACCTTGCCGCCTGAACTCGAGCACGCTCCGTTCGAGACGCAGGTGGCGTATCGCGCCCGACAGGGCAAGCCGCTGCCGCTTGTCGAGGTGCGTGCGATGGCGGATGACAAGGAAGTGCCGTGGGACGGCCAGACGATGGGAGAACTCGAGACGCGTGGTCCGTGGGTCGCTGGACGCTACTACAACGTCCCCGAACCAGATGCCCGTTTCTCGCCAGACGGATGGTTCCGAACCGGCGACGTTGTCGTGATTCATCCGGACGGGTCACTCGAACTGACTGATCGCGCGAAGGACCTCGTGAAGTCAGGTGGGGAGTGGATCAGCTCCGTGGCGCTCGAGAACGCGCTCATGTCTCATCCCGCAGTGGCAGAGGCTGCGGTGATTGCTGTTCCGCATCCGAAGTGGGATGAGCGTCCCCTGGCCGCCGTGGTGTTACGCAAGGGGAGCGCGACAACGGCGGCGGAACTCTGCGCGTTTCTCGCACCGCAGTTTGCGAAGTGGTGGCTGCCAGACCGCATCGCGTTCGTCACCGAGATTCCGCGGACCTCGGTGGGAAAGTTCCTCAAGTCGAAGCTGCGCGATCAGTTCAAGGACGCCTACCAGGAGGACCAGTCCTGACGTTGGTCGTGTGATGCGGCGACGCGCCGCGCCTGGATGGCGGAGACGAACGCGTTCTAGAGTCCGCCGAGGCAGACGTACTTGATGACCAGATAGTCATCGATGCCGTACTTCGAGCCTTCTCGCCCGATGCCCGACTGCTTCACGCCACCAAAGGGCGCCACCTCTGTGGAGATGAGCCCGGTGTTGACCCCGACGATGCCGTATTCGAGCGCGTCGGCCACACGCCAGATACGCCCGATGTCTCGCCCGTAGAAGTAGGCAGCGAGACCGAATTCGGTCGCGTTCGCGAGTGCGATCGCCTCGGCTTCCGTGTCGAACCGGAAGAGCGGCGCCACCGGACCGAAGGTCTCCTCAGACGCCAGCGCCATCGCAGGTGTCGCACCGGACAACACCGTCGGCTCGAAGAAGTGTTGCCCAGCGTCGCTCCGCCGTCCGCCACACAGCACCCGACCGCCCTTGCTGACGGCATCCGAGAGATGCGCTTCCACTTTGGCGACCGCCGCCGCGTCGATGAGCGGACCCTGGGTGACACCTGGCGTCAGGCCCGGTCCGACCTTCAGCTGGCTCACCGCTGCCACGAGCCTGGCTGCGAACGCGTCGTACACCGGAGCGTGCACGAGCAGACGATTCGCGCACACACAGGTCTGTCCGGCGTTGCGAAACTTCGAGGCCATCGCGCCGTCGACCGCCGCATCGAGGTCGGCATCGTCGAACACGATGAACGGGGCATTGCCGCCCAGTTCGAGCGACAGCTTCTTCACCGTCTCGGCGCTCTGTGCCATGAGCACTTTGCCGATCTCTGTTGATCCGGTGAACGAGATCTTCCGAACCACGGGGTTGGACGTCAACTCGGCGCCGATTTCGCGGGCCGAGCCCGTGACGACGTTCAGCACGCCGCGCGGTACGCCGGCACGCGAGGCGAGTTCCGCGAGCGCGAGCGCACAGAACGGCGTCTTCGATGCCGGCTTCACGACTGTGGTGCAGCCGGCCGCGAGTGCGGGACCGACTTTCCGCGTGATCATCGCGATGGGGAAGTTCCAGGGCGTGATGCAGCCCACTACGCCAATGGGTTCCTTCGTGACGATGATGCGCTTGTCGCGGGCGTGCGAGGGGATGACGTCGCCGTAGGTCCGCTTGGCCTCTTCGGCGAACCACTCGATGAACGCCGCACCGTAGGCAACCTCGCCCATCGACTCGGCCAGAGGCTTGCCCTGCTCGAGCGTCATCATGACGGCCAGGTCGTCCTGATGCTCCATGATGAGCGAGAACCAGCGCCGCAGAATGACCCCGCGCTCCTTACCGGTCAGCGCCTTCCAGGCGGGCAGTGCGGTTGCGGCGGCGTCGACCGCGCGTCGCGTCTCGTCGCGCCCGGCGTCAGGCACGGAACCGAGCACGTCTCCGGATGCCGGATCGGTAACGGCCAAGGTCCGACCGCTCGATGCGGGGACCCAGGCGCCATCGATGAAACAGCGTTGACGGAAGAGGCCGGTGTCGGCGAGTTGCATGACGCCTCCAGAGTCGGGGGACACGACGCGGCGCGAGTCCGCGCCAACGTCCAGGATGTGTCGTGGCAGCGGACGGCACCGCGCGAGCGGCGCGTGTGCCTGTGCAAGAACGCGGCTGCGAGCGTGAAGGGCGCGAGAGGATGCGCCCTTCAGGATGCGCGCGAGAGACGACGAGGGACGGGGTTAGACCAGACCCTGCCGCTGTGCGTACAACATCAGTTCGAGGCGACCATCGAGGCCGAGTTTCTCGTAGACGTTGTGCAGGTGGATCTTCACCGTGCCTTCCGAGATCTGCAGGCGTTCGGCGATCACCTTGTTGCGCAGGCCTTGCGCGATCATTCGCACGATCTCGGTTTCGCGCACGGTCAAGGCGCGACGCGGGTCGGCATCGCCCTGTCGCTGTGCCAGGGCTTCATCGGCGCGCTGCTGCATCTCACGGTCGATCCACTGATCGCCGCGAGAGACGTGGGTGAGACAGTCGAGCAAGGTTTCCGGAGAGGATTCCTTGAGGACGATCCCGCGTGCGCCGAGACGCAAACCTTCCATCACGTCCGAGTCGGAGATGGCGGCCGTCAACAGCACAACCGCGCATGGCGGCGGATGCGACGAGAGCGTTCGCAGTACATCGATGCCGCTCATTCCGGGCATCTTGACGTCGAGCAGGAGTACATCGGCCGTCCCACTGCGGGCGACCGCGACGGCTTCTCGTCCCGTGGTGCAGCACTGCACGACTTCGAAGTCTGGTTCCCCATCGAGCAGGCGCTTGATGCCGTGGGAAACGATGGCGTGGTCGTCGGCGATGGCGATACGAATAGGCACGAAAAGGTCCTAAAGTCCTAGAGTGTGAGAAGCATTTCCACTCGAGAGCCGCGTTCGGACGACTCGATCGAGAGTTGCCCGCCTAGTGCGGACACACGGTCGAACAGGCTGCGCGGTGCAACGTGGGCAGCGGCAAGTGTATCGTGGCTGTAGACGCCTTTGAAGGGGAACCCCTGACCGTCGTCCGTCACGGAGATGCGGAGGCGGCCGTTGGTCGACTCTACGTCAACTGATACTCGCGACGGCTGCGCATGTTTCAGCGCGTTCACCGCGGCCTCGTGCACCATCAAGGGCACAGCCTCCTGCAGTCCTTCCGGGATGGCAGGCACACTGGGTGAGAGCCGCACGGTGACGGGCGTCTGCCACTCGAGCGCGAGACGTTCCCTGACGGTGTCGAGGCGTTTGGCGAGGCCGGCCAACGCATCGGGACGTGGCGCATTGCCCGGCTCGAGACCAGCGATGAAGAAGCGCAGTTCGCGCTGCTCCATGGCGAGGGCGCGTTCAATCGACACCAGCCGCTGTTCCACCGCATCGTCGGTCAGATGCAGGGTTTTCGCGAGGGCGCGCAGCTCAAGTCTCACACCGGTGAGCGCCTGCAGGACACCGTCGTGCAGGTCCCTGGCGACACGGATGCGCTCTTCGCGGGCGGCAAGTTCCTCACGCTGACGCGCGGAATACAGTTGCTCGAGGGACGCGCCGATCTCGCGCGCCAGCACCTCGGTCAATGGCAGCACTTCGGTCGGCGGCGCGCCGAGGTCCGAGAAGAACACGCGGCCTGAAATGAGGTCGGTCTTGATGGGGGCGGTGGCGAGTCCGGAGCCCTAGAGGCGATCGAGGATGCTCGTTGGCAGCGGCATGCCCTCGCGCCGCACAAGACGTCCCGCGTGGTCGGCAAGCGCGATGGCGTGCGCTTCGCGGACGGTTCCGGTGCTCAAGAAGGTGGCGGAATCGAGTTCCGGGTCGGTAGTGATGCGAAGCCGCGACGGCGGGAGTGTGGCGACGGTGACCGCGCCGTGGACCCAGCGCGCCTCGTGCATCTTCGGTTCGTCGGCTTCTTCCCAGATGACCAGCACGCATCCGGCCTGCATCAGTTGCGCGCCGTACTCGAGCATGCGACCCACGCCGGCGTCGTGCTCGTCGGCGAGCGGCGCCGGCCAGCGAGCGAGTTTCTCGATTTCCAGACGAAGGCGGGCCTCGTAGCGTCCAAGATGCACGAGCAGACCGGTGGCGACAGCCAGATAGGCGAGCCTGATGATGAAGCTGTTCAGCTCGAAGCCGGGGGCCGACGATCGCGCCTCGCTGACGGCCGTGATGCCGACGTACGCACAGATCACCAGCGCACCGGTACTGAGGGTGCCGCGCCACCCCCAGCGCATGCCGCCACAGAACACGGAGAAGAGAAAGAAGACGAAGAACGGACTCGAGGGTCCGAGCGTCAGGTACTGGAACGTCGAGAAGATGACGATGTCTACCGCGTGCGTGACGAAGGGCCAGCTACCTGTCGTGTCGCCCCAGAAGGACCACATGACCAGAATCGCCGAATAGACGGAATACGCCGAGTACAGGGCGTAGACCAACTGGCGATGCGGGGTTGGCGGGGCCTGCTCGAGCCACAGCGCCAGCGAAGCGGTACTCGCCAGTACGACGCGCGACAATCCGATCGCGCGCTCCGATCTGGCGCGCGACGACGGGTAGATCAGTGATGACACGTGCCGAGGATTATAGCGGGGCTGGCTCCGCCGTGGGCGGTTAGAGTGAACGCAGGAGGGGGATCATGAGACGTCGAGACGTGTTGTCGACCGGCGTATTGAGCGCGCTGATGGGCGGAAGTGTCGCGGCCAGCGGAGGCGCGCAGGCGTCTGGCCAGGGCAACGAACGCGTGCTCGAGCGCGTCGTCGACGCCATCACGGAGTTGAAGAACGAACTCCGCGATGAACGTCAATTTCCGGAGATTGCGCCGATTCGAACCGCACAAAAGACGTACATGCGGTCGAACGGCAAGCTGCCCGATTTCATCGATGTGGGCGTGGACGTCTGGTTTCAGGTCTACGACTGGCATGTGCGCTGGCAGCATCCGCTCGAGCAGGGGCGAGATGTGCAAGGCCGCATGACGCTGGCGATGAATGGCACGCAGGTCGTGCTTCGTCCCGATTCGCTCGGGAACTACATCGGCTTGCCTTACGACGCGAGGTAAGGCGCCCGATGTTGGTAGGACAGAGGTGCGAAACGAGGCCGGGCTCAAGGGCGCGTGACGCTGGTCCTGGCGCGTCAGCGCATGTGAATCAGGCCGCGGCGCACGGCAACCTGCACGGCGCCCGTGCGGTCGTTCACGCCAAGCTTCGCGAAGATGTTCTTGACGTGAATCTGCACGGTGCCTTCGGTGATGCCGAGCATCGCGCCGACTTCCTTGTTTCGCAGGCCTTGCGAGATGAGTTGAATCACTTCAACCTCGCGTGAGGTCAGCGTCGGCATCGACGCGCGCTCTGCCAGGCGTGCCTGCACCTCGGGTAGCACCGGCCGTTGTCCACTGTGCACTTCGCGGACGACGCGCACGAGGTCCGAGGACAGCGTGTCTTTCAGTAGGTAGGTGGTGGCGCCAGCTTGATGCGCGCGGAAGATGTCCTCGTCGCCCTCGTACATCGTCAGCACGATGATGCGGGCGTTGGGATCGTCCTTCCGGATGGCCTTGATGGCGTCCACGCCGCTCGTCGCGCCTAGGCGCAGGTCCATCAGCGTGACGTCAGGGCGCAGCGACTTGAACAGTTCGAGCGCTTCGTCGCCCGTCGCACAGGAGCCGACCATCTTCATGTCGGCCTCCTGGTTGATGATGAGGGCCAACCCCTCGCGGACGATGCGATGGTCTTCGACGCAAATCACGCGAATTGGTGGCGTTGTCATCAGTTGTCGTCCTCATCGGCCGTTTCGGAGCGCTGACCGATGGGCAGTCGAGCCTGCACCGTCGTGCCCTGACCGGGGCTCGAGGTCATCGACAACTCGCCGCCAGCCTGCTGCGCCCGCTCACGCATCGTGACGAGACCATAGTGGTCGCCCGTGCCGACCGGGTGCGAGGGATCGAATCCCTTGCCGGTGTCCGTGATGGTCAGCGTCACAACGTCCTCATCGTAGTGCAGGTGCATGGTCACCGAGGGCGTGCCCGAGTGCCGAACGGCGTTCAGCACGGCTTCCTGGCCGATTCTGAGGAGCTGGTGCTCGGCGTTCGACGAGAGGCGACGCGGAGTGCCCGACTGCTCGAAGACGAAGGCCACACCGTGTCCAGCCGTTGCGCGTGTGCCGTTGTCGCGCAGCGCGTCCACCAGATTGCCCGTTTCGAGGGCGGGCGAGCGCAGGCTCCAGATCGAACGGCGGGCCTCGCGAATGTATTCCTCAACCTGCTCGCGGATTCTGATGACGCGGTCGCGTGCGGCGCTCTGCGGCCCCTCGAGCGACTTGGATACGGCATCGAACTCGAGCGCGACACCCACCAGGCTCTGAAGCAGCGTGTCGTGGAGTTCGCGGCTGAGACGCACGCGCTCCTGCAGCACGAGCGAGAACTGCTGGCGAAGCTGGCGCACGCGGATACGCCAGGCGAGGAACAGCACGCTGGTGACAAAGAGTGCGACCAGCGCGTAGAACCACCACGTCTGCGTGAAGAGCGGACGTTCGCTGAACGACCAGGTTGCTTCCGTTTCGGACCAGCGTCCATCGTCCTGGCTGACCGAGACGTGGAAGGTGTAGTCGCCAGGCGGCAGACCGGTATAGAGCGCCGAGCGGCGTGTGCCCGCATCCACCCAGTCGGTGTCGAAGCCCTCGAGTCGATAGCGGAACCGGGTCTTGAGTGGCGAGGTGAGTTCCGGCGCCGTGTAGTCGACTTCGAGCTTCGTCGTGCCGGGGCGCAGGTCATTGGCCGTCACCGGCACATCGTCGGCCCGGATGGCGTCGATGCCGACGAGCGTCGCGGGACGTGGTGCGTTCAGACGTCGGGGATTGGCGACGGAGATGCCGCGACTGGTGACGAACCAGAGCGAGCCGTCCTGTGCGCGCACGGCGTTGCGGTCGCCAAGCGCGACCGGATAGCCGGCGAGGCCATCGGAGGTGTCGTAAATCCGCAGGCGCACGACATACCCCTTGGTGGTGAGCGCCCGGTCGAATTCCGCCGGGTCCATGCGCACGATACCGACAGCCGTCGCGAGCCACAGGTCGCGGCGGTCGTCCTGCGTGATCGAGTAGATGCCGCCAACCGGAAGACCACTGGTCGTGCCAATCGCCTGAAATCGATCGTCCGTGTAGCGAGCGAGCCCGTCGACGCCGCTCACCCAGATGTGGTGCGCGGCGTCCTCGAACAGGTCGTAGTGCGTGCCTGCTCCGACGCTCGACTCAGGAAAGGTGCGGAAACGTCCGTCGGGGTCGAGCACGCCGACTTTGGTGCCCGCGTAGATCACCCAGAGACGGCCCGCGCTGTCGAGGAGCGCGGCGTTCGCACGGCTGCCAGCCAGCTCGGTCAGCTGCGCAACGGTGCGGAACTCGCCGCGTTCGGTTCTCAGCACATCACCGCTGTTGGTGATGACCCAGGCATCGCCTGACGCATCGGGAGCGAGCGCGTCGATCGTGACGGGTTTACCGGCCGACGGTGGCACATAGGCGGTTGATGTGGTGCCGCGAATGCGGAACAGCGTGGTGGCCGTCGTCGCCCAGAGCCCGCCGGCGGAAGAACCGCGTACCGACGTGATGCCGCGCAGTGGAATGCGGGTGTCTGTCGCGCGCCATTCCGAGCCGTCGGCCGCAAACGAGACCAGCGCATCGGCGGTGCCGGCCCAGACGCGCCCGTCATTGGCTGAATCGATCGTGGTGACGAGACCAATGTCAGCAAACGGTGTCACGCGATGCGGCACCAGGCGATCGACGCCTTCGGTGGTGCCAGCCCAGATGTTGCCGTCGCGGTCTTCGAACACCGTGCGAACCGCGTCACTCGAGAGGCCGGTCAGCACCGTCGCCCGCTGAACAGAGACGGCGCTGCGCGAACCAGAGGATTCGTCCACGCGCCAGAGTCCCTGGCCTATCGTGGCGACCCAGAGGTGACCGACGCGGTCGTGGAGCAGCCGGTAGCCGCGTGCCGCGTCGCGGCCGCGAACTGGCGATCCCTGGCCAAGCGCCCGAAAGCCGACAGCGAGGTCCGCTGCCCAGACGCGACCCTTCTGGTCTTCACTGAAGCTGAGCGTACGCAGCGGATCAGTGGGTGCCTCGACCAGCTGAAATGGTCCCGCGCCTGCGTGTTCTCGACGGAAGAGTCCGTTGGCTGCACTGACCCAGAGACCGCCGGCGCCGTCGACAAAGCCCGTGACCGGACCGTCGTTGCTGATGCCTTCGTTGACACCGACGCGCTCCCACTTGTCATTCGCGAACTGGAAGAGTCCGGAGGCTCCAGAGACCCAGAGCGCGCCGGCACCTTCCGAGATGAGGTTGACCGGACCGACGAAGTCGGCACTCGACGAGGTGACGAGGGGCGTGACGACGCGGTTGTCGATACGGGCGAGTCCGCCGGCGCCACCGAAGCCAACCCACAAGGTGCCGAGCTGCGTGATGTACAGCGCCCGAATCGGCAGGTGGGGCAGCGGCTGGCCACCGAGGGCCTCCCAGGTCGAGAAGCGGACGCCGTCGAACCGCACGAGTCCCGAGTCAGTGCCGAGCCAGAGAAAGCCGTTGGGATCCTGCGCGATGGCGAAGACCGGACCAACCAGACCATCCTTCCGACTCCAGGATGTGAAGGTATAGCCGGTCAGGACGTCGCGCAGATCGACCGCACGCGCCGAATCCGCGAACGCGAGCAGCAGACTCACGCAGAGCAGAAGTCGACACAGCGTTGAACGCCGGATCGATCGAAGCGGGACCGGGCAGGTGGCCATGACGCACCTATGATAGCGACACGGCGAGCACACGCAGGAACCTGTGCGGTCGCCGCAGATCCCGCGACGCGTTGGCTGCTATCATCAGGCTTGTGTTGACCCGGCGCCTTGCCGCGTGCGTCCTGCTGATTCTGCTCGTCGGCAGCGTATTCGACCGCTGTCTCGTGACGTGTCTGTCGGTCGCACAAGCGACGGACGCGGCGGCTCCTGCTCCGGCGTGCCACCACGAAGACACTGCGGGCCTCGCGACGAGCGCGCAACCTGGTGACGGCGTGTTCGTACAGGGCTGTGAGCACGATCATCGCTCGGACGCGATCCCTGCTGAACTGACCGGCACTGCACGGTCTCAGGACGCCTCGCGCGCCCTCCTGGCAGAAGTGCCGCGATTCTCGCTCGGCGTTGTTGACGCCTCCTCGGAACGCGGCCCGGTCATCAGCGGTCCACCTCTCCTCGTGCTCGACTCCGGTTCGGACCGGCGTCAACTCCGACTCTAGAACTCTTCCACTGCTGCGCAGGTTGCACGTGCGAGTGCCGCGCGTGTCGTGTTGCGTGTGCGTGTCGTGCTGTGCCCCGGATGGAGTTGCTGCGCGGCCCACCAGGAAGGGTCAGGTCTATGCGGTCGTTATGGTTTGTCTCGTTCACACTCGCCGCGTTGGTTGCCGCCGCGTCTCCGGCGCTCGCACAGGATCCCGCTTCCCAGAATCCACCGTCTCCGAGTCCGCCCGAGCACGCGCACGACATGGAGCACATGGACATGCCCATGGACGACGGGTCGGGCAAGACGTGGACGATGATGCAGGACGGCGTGGTCTGGCTGCTGTTCAACCAGCAAGGTGGGCCACGCGGCGGTCGCGAGGTCAAGGCGCCGAACTGGTGGATGGGCATGGCGACGCGCGGTGTCGGTCGCGGGACGTTGACCCTGACCAGCATGCTCAGTCTCGACCCCGCCACAGTCGGCGTCCGCGGTTACCGCGAGCTATTCCAGGTCGGCGAGGCCTATAACGGCGCGCCAATCACCGACAGGCAGCATCCGCACGATCTGTGGATGCGCCTCTCTGCATCGTGGCGGGT
>Ga0209023_10006132_pt1 | contig 12823 bp, 10 predicted proteins | sample LakOneMetagenome_FD_187468 | JGI IMG/M metagenome (GOLD analysis project Ga0209023, IMG submission 187468) | Freshwater and sediment microbial communities from Lake Erie, Canada (SPAdes) (version 2) | ecosystem: Environmental > Aquatic > Freshwater > Lentic | place: Lake Erie, Canada... | reverse complement strand
CGAGTCGGCGGCGCCCGCGCCCGAGACCCCTCCGCCCGCCCCCGAGCCGCTCGAGCCGGCTGTTCCGATGGCCGAGGACCCGACCGTGCCCGACCCGGCCGATCGGCCCGTGGCCGCGGTCAGCGATCCGAGCGTCCCCGCGCCGGCGCCGGAGCCGGCCGAACGCCCGGATCCGACGGAGCCCCCAGCCCCGGCCTGACCCGCTGGCTCAGCCCGCGAGGATGGTTCGCACCTCGGCGGGGTGCATCGCCACCCGATCGCCGGGGTGGGGTTCGGCTCGGGGGTTCCAGCCCGCCAGCACGAACTCGCACCCCACCAGGTGGGCGCAGGCGCGGTCGTGGCCGGTGTCGCCGATGAAGACGACCTCGTCCGCCGTGAGGCCCATGGCGGCGAGCACCGGTCCGAGCTGCTTCGGGCCATCGAACGCATCGGAGAAGCAGGCGATCTCGGGTGTCCACCCGAGTCGGGCCAGCTCGTCGTGACCGGAACGGGGGTGCTTGTTCGAGCACACCGCCCAGCGGCCGAGCGACGCCACGAGCTGCTCGACGCCCGGGAAGGGCCGGGCCGCCGTCGGGTCGTAGTGGTCGAGGTAGGCCGTCAGCCCGATGCCGAGCCGAGCGCACTCGTCGGCCAGCACGTGCCCGAACGTCACGTCCTCGGGCGCGACGCCGAGCGCCACGAACGGCGCGGTCAACGCCGCGTCGGAGTCGATCAGCGTGCCGTCGAGGTCGAAGATGGCGACCCGAGCCGTCATGGCCGGCGCGGAGGGGTCAGCGGAGATCCCGCCGGGTCATCACCGATTCGCGGCTCGAACGACCGCGGTAGGCGCCCGTCGCCGGGTCCTCGTCCCAGCGGGCGCCACACGCCTCGCACTGGCAGGAATCGAGGTGCACCGACGCGATGTACAGCCGGGCCACGCCGTAGGACGTGCAGAACGGGCAGCCGAGGTGGTGTTCGGCGGAGGTCACGGGACGGTGGTGGGGACGGATCGCACCACGGCCCACCATAGGGCGACCACTGCCGGTCCGCGCGGCATGCCCTCCGCCCAGCAGTGGCCCGGGGACGGATTGACCAACCGGTCAAGTTGGCTAGGGTGCCGCCATGGTCGACTACGAACTCGATGGCCACGTCGCCGTCATCACCATCAACCGCCCCGAGGCCCGCAACGCCGTGAACGGTGAGGTCGCGCAGGGCATCGAAGCGGCGATCGACCAGCTCGAGGCCGACGACGAGGCGTGGGTCGGCATCATCACCGGGGCGCGGACCGAGAAGGGCTACATCTTCTGCGCGGGCGCCGACCTCAAGGCGATGAGCACCGACCCCGGCGGGATGGTGACCCAGCGGGGCGGCTTCGCCGGCATCGTCCAGCGTGAGCGCACCAAGCCGATCATCGCCGCGGTCGACGGGCCGGCGCTGGCCGGCGGCACCGAGGTCGTGCTGGCCTGTGATCTCGTCGTCGCCTCCCGCACCGCGGTCTTCGGCGTCCCCGAGGTCAAGCGCAACCTGGTCGCCGGCGCCGGTGGCCTGTTCCGCCTCCCCCGCAAGCTGCCCCGCAACATCGCCATGGAGCTCGTGCTCACCGGCCAGCTCGACTTCCCGGCCGAGCGGGCCCACCACTTCGGCCTCGTCAACCACCTGTGCGAGGAGGGCGAGGCGCTGGCCGAGGCCAAGGTGCTGGCCGGCCGGATCACCGAGAACGCCCCGCTGGCCGTCCGCGAGAGCCGCCGGATCGTGATCGAGGCGACCGACCAGCCCGACGAGGTCGGCTGGCGGATGTCGGGCGAGGGCATGATGAAGATGTTCGGCACCGAGGACTTCAGCGAGGGCCTCACCGCCTTCATCGAGAAGCGCCCGCCGCAGTGGAAGGGCCGCTGACCTCCTGCCAAACCCTCGATTCTGCGTGCGGATCCGGCGGAGTCGCGCCGGATCCGCACGCAGAATCGGTTCGGGTCAGCAGTAGGTCGCGATGAAGCCGTGGTCGTGCAGGAACTCGCCGAGGCCGATCACCAGGCGGTGATCGGACACCTCGGTGAGATGCACCCAGCGGGCCTCGGACGCATCGTCTCCGGCCACCGGCTCGGCGAACTCCATCAGGTGCACGTGGAAGTCGAGGATGACCGCGTGGTGGTCGCCGTCGATGACCTCGGCCAGCCCGATGTAGGCCCCGCACACTCCCTCGAGCCCGGTCTCCTCGTCGAGCTCGCGGACCACCGCCTCGGCCAGCGTCTCGCCCTTGCGGACCCGGCCACCCGGGATCGACCACTCGCCGCTCCCTGGGTCGTTGCGCCGCCGGACCAGCAGCAGCTGGTCGTCCTCGATGACCAACGCGCTCACGCACAGCTCGGGTTCGTCAGCCACCGTCGACCTCGGGCACCGGCGCCAGCGAGCGGTGGACCACGATCGCCCGGGCGGTGAGACCGAACCGCTCGAAGAAGTTCTTGGTCGCCCGGTTGCCGGGGAGCGCCATGGCGTCGACCCCGACGCAGCCCCGTGCTTCACACCAGTCGATCACGAGGTCCATCATGGCCTCTCCGATGCCGACACCCCGGGCATCGGGGTCGACGTAGAGGTCGCTGACGATGCCCAGCACCCCGTCGCCGCGGATCGCCTCGGTGCGGACCACGCCGTACCCGAGCACGACGTCGTCGATCGTCCCCACGAAGACCCCGACGGCCGGGTCGGCCAGGTCGCGGTCGATCGAGGGGCCGACCGGGCTGGGCCGGGCCTCGCGCCGGGCCCAGAGGGGCCCGCCGCGGGTGGGAGCCAGCTCGGCGATCGCCGCCTCGGCGAGGGCGACGATCGGGGCGCGGTCCGATGGGGTGGCCAGCCGGGCTGCTTCCACCCGGTCAGCCCTGGAGCTGCGCGATCTTGTTCAGGATGGTCTTGCGGCCGCGGTGGGCATCCTCGTACCGCCGCACCGCCTCGAGCTCCCCGGCGGCCAGCCCCTCGAGGCGGGGGATCACCTGGGAGGCGGCCAGGCTGTCGTAGTCGGGGATGGCCAGGCTGGCGATGGTCGGCACCGGCACCGCCTTGGCGACCGGCTTCGACGCGGCCCGCTTGGCGGCCGGTTTGGCGCTCGGTTCAGGCGCCGGGGCGGGGGCGGCCGCGGCGGGCGGGGCCTCGGGCACCGGGACGGGGGCCGGGGGCTCCGCCTTGGGGAGCAGGCCCAGCTCGGCGAGCGCCGTGGTGGCCTGGCCCTGCAGGTGGCCGAGCTGCTTGGTCGCTTCGGACTGGCCCTGCTTGACCGCGAACTGGCCCATCATCCGGGCGATGGTGACCTGGTTGCTCACCTGGTCGTGGCCGCGATCGATCAGCTTCGGGAGCAGGGCACGCGCGTCCAGCGCGAACCCCAACGGGGCGTAGACGAGGAGGTCGATCAGCTGGTCGACGGGCTTCTTGTGGTCGGTCACCGGTCAATGTTCGTCCATGGTGCGGTCCACACGAAATCCGCGACACGGGTGGACGGGTGGGGTCAGGCGCCCGGTTCGGTGGCGAGGCGGCGGCGCAGGTCGTGCAGCGAGCGGTACACGCTGAGGTGGGCGTGCGCCGACGGGGCGCCGGGCGGCCCGAGGATGTCGTCGAGCACCGCACGAGCCTCCCCGTCGCGCCCGGCGCGTACGGCGAGCTGGGCCCGAGCGAGCCCGAGAGCGCTGATCGTGCGGACGCTCTCCGCCGTGCCGTCGTCGGCCGCGGCCAGGCTCACCTCGGCGCCGGCGAGGTCGCCTCGCTGCGCGCGGGCAACCGCCAGGCGGGCGTTGGCCTGTCGCCAGGTGTCGGTGGCGGTCTCCGAGCGGCGCAACGCGACCGCCTCCTCGAGCAGCAGTTCGGCGGCGTCGGGGTCGCCGGCACGGCCGGTCGCCTCGGCCAGCACGATGAGGGCCCGCATCCCCGTGTCCTCGTCGCCCAGGCCGCTGCGGACCAGGGCCAGCGCAGCCCGCGCCCGGCGGGCGGACTCGTCGTCGTCGCCGGCATCGCCGTCGACCGCGGCGAGCTCGGTGAGCAGCCGGGCGTCCTCGCCGACGTAGGTCACGCGCCGGGCCGTCTCGAGCCCGGTGCGCAGCAGCACCCGCGCCTCGTCGGTCGCCCCCCGCAACCGGGCGGCGCTCCCCAGCACGACGTGGGCCATCACCTGGCCCCACGGCTCGCCGAGCTCGTCGAACCGGCGCAGGGCGTCGTGGGCCAACGACTCGCACTCGTCCACCTCGCCGGCCGCGGACCGGCAGGCGGCCAGCAGCACCGTGCAGAGCCCCTCGCCCCACGGGTCGCCGTTGGCATGCGCGGCGTCGATCAGGTCGCGCGCCAGTTGCGTGGCCTGTTCGACCCGGCCGAACTGGAGGAAGGTGAAGCACAGGATGCCGAAGCACCACACGACCTGGCCCCGGTCGCCGTCGGTCCCGGCCTGGCTGGCGGCCTGCCAGAGGTGGGCCTGGGCGTCCTCGATCTCCCCCACGGAGAACTCCGACCACCCCAGGGCCTGCAGCGTCTCGGCCCGGGCCCCCACCCCGGCCCGTCGTTCGAGCTCGGCGGCCCGGCGGAGGCGGGGCAGGGCGGAGCGAGCCCGACCGGCGGTGAGCTCGGTCCAGCCCGACAGCCGGGCGGTGTCGGCCTCGCCCAGCAGGTCGCCCGCTTCGCGCGCCGCCACCTGGGCCGACTCGAAGAGGTCGCGGGCGGTGTCCTGGTCGCCCTGGAGCCGGGCCACTGCGGCAAGCCGGCCGATGGCGCGCCGTCCGAGCGCCTGGGCCACGGGGTCGCCGACCCGGAGCGCGGTGCGCCGGCGGAGCTGCTCGAACGTCGCCTGGGCATCGTCGAGCCGCCGCAGGTCGAGCAGCACCATGCCGTGGGCGAGCATCACCTCCAGCTCGAGGTCATGGTCGAGCGTGCCGAGGTCGCGGGCCCGCCGGAACCACGCCTCCGCTTCCCGCGTCGCCTCCCGGCGCTGCGCGTCGCGGGCGGCCCGGACGAGGGCGGCGAACGCCGCGCCGGCCAGGCCGGGGTCGGTGAGGTCGAGCTCGCGGTTGAGCAGCACCGCCCGCTCGTAGTGGTGGGCCAAGAGGCCGGCGAGCCGACCGGTCGTCTCCTCGGGGAAGCGGCGGGTGAGCCAGCGGGCCACGGCGGCATGGCGGGTGGCCCGTTCGCCGAGCGGGACGCTGGCATAGGCCACGTCGCGGGTCAGGACGTGGCGGAAGGCGTAGTCCCCGGGGCGGGGATCGTGGGCGACCGACTCCACGAGGCCCCGGGCCATGAGTGCGGCGATGGCCGAGGTGGCATCGGTCGACCCCTCCCCGAGCAGCGCCTGGACGCCTTCGGCCCAGAAGCGGCGACCGATCACCGAGGCGTGCTGGGTCACCAGTCGCTCGTGGGCGGGGAGCGCGTCGAGCCGGGCGCCGATGAGCGCCCGCACCCCGTCGGGCATCCCGATCTCGTCGAGCTGGCTGCTCACCTGCCAGCGATCGTCCTGGACCGACAGCGTGCCGGTCTCGGCCATGTACTGCACGATCTGCTCGAGCAGCAGCGGGTTGCCCCCCGCGGCGGCGAGGATCCGCTCCCCCGCCTCGTGGCCGATCGGAACGCGCGACCCCCCGGGCCGCTGCTGGGCCAGCAACGCCTCCAGCAGCGACGCCGTCTCGAGCTCGGTCAGCGACCGCAGCGCGAACGACGTGATCCCCTTGCGCCCGCTGCGGAACGCCCCGCCCCGTTCCAGCAGCTCGTCGCGTCCGAGGGCCAGCACGAGCACGGGCGAGGTACCCATGCGGGCCGGGATGCGCTCGAGGAAGTCGAGGACCGCGTCGTCGGCCCACTGGAGGTCGTCGACGACGATCAGGAGGGGGGTGGTCGACGCGACAGCCGCCAGGACCTGGTGGGCGCTGGCCAGGAGCTGGTCGACCACTCGGGCCCGGCCGGGCGTCCCGTCGGGTTCGAGGGTGTGGTCGGTGCCGTCGTCGAGCCCGAGGAGGTGGGCGATCCGGTCGGTGAGGATCGGACGATCGACCGCGAGCGGAAGGCCGGCGGGCGCCAGCCGGCGGTCGAGGGCGGTGCGTTGGGTGCGGCGGGGCTGCGATCCGTCGATGTCGAGCGCCGCCCGGATCAGCTCCGCGACCGGTTCGAGACCGTCTCCCCCGTAGGCGGGGCAGGTGGTCCACAGGACCCGGCGGGGGGCCGTGCTCCAGGCCGAGGCGGCCAGCTCCACGGCGAGCCGGGTCTTGCCGATCCCGGCCTCGCCGGTGATGAGGGCGACCGCCGGCTCGGCGTGGAGCACGGTGCGCTCCGCCTGTCGGGCCAGCTGGCCGAGCTCGCCGGACCGGCCCACCAGGGAGTTGCCCACCCCGACAGGGGCCCGGCGGGCCGCCGCCCCCCGCGCCCGGACGGCCGCTCTCGCTTGGACCGGAGCCTGGCGGCCCTTCAGCTCGTAGGGCGGCCGATCGTCGTACTCCACCGTGTCCTCGGTGGCCGCCCAGGTCCGTTCCCCCACCAGGATCTCGCCCGGCCGGGCCACCGATGCCAGCCGGTGGGCGGTGTTGACGGTGTCGCCCGTGACCGTCGACGACCCACCGGGGCCGAGCGGGCCGACCAGCACCTCGCCGGTGTTGATCCCGATGCGCAGCACGAGGCTGGCCGACAGGTCGGCCAGCTCGGCGATGAGATCGAGCGCGGCGCGCACCGCGCGGTCGGGATCGTTCTCGTGGGCCACCGGGGCGCCGAACACGGCCATCAGCTCGTCACCGATGATCTTGTCGACCGTCCCCCCGTGTTCGACCACGACCGGCACGAGTCGACCGAAGCACCGGTCGAGCAGGTCCTTGACCGCTTCGGGGTCGCGCGACTCCGCCAGCGAGGTGAAGCCCGCGAGATCGGCGAACACGACGGTGACGATCTTGCGTTCGCCGGCCGACCCGGCGCCGACGGGCCGTCCGCAGCTCGAACAGAAGCGGGCGGCCCGGTCGAGCTCGGCACCGCACGATTCGCACGACTCGCCCGGGCCGTCGGCGACGGTCACGGCCCGGTCCTCAGACGCAGTCGGCGCAGAGCATCGCTTTCGGGTCGGCCAACTGGCCCGGGTGCTTCACGAGGAAGCACGACTGGCACACGAACTCGCCGGGCCGCTTGGGCTGCACCCGGCCCGCACCCTCGGTGCGGTCGTCGACCTCGACGGGCGCGTCCTCGTCCTCGTCCTCCTCCTCGTCGGGGGCGGCCGCGATGCGATCTCGCAGGATGGTGTCGAGATCCTCCTCGACGTCGTCGGGATCGTCCTCTTCCTCCTCCTCGTCCTCCTCCTCGTCACGCTTCGCGCGCTTGGGGGTGACCGGAGCGATGACGGCGTCCTCGTCCTCGTCCTCATCGACGACCACGTCGACATCGACGTCGGCATCGACCACGACATCGTCGTCGAGCAGTTCGTCGTCGAGGTCTTCGGCGAGATCCTCCTCGTCGAGGTCCTCGGCGTCCAGCTCGGGTTCGTCGAGCTCGTCGTCAACCGGCCCCTCGACCTCGTCGACCAGTTCGGGTTCGTCTGCCATGTCGTCCTTCGATTGCGGGGGTGTGGTCGCGGGAGATCCGAGACCGCGGGCGGATGATAGGCCCGCGATCCGACGGTGCGGTGCCTCGGGTCCACTGCCACGGGTGGCGTGGGTCACACCATCTGGTCCAGATCGGTCAGCGGAAGCGGATCCGGAGGGCTTCCACCCCGTTGACGTAGGCGATCGTCGACGGGTAGAGGCCGTTGTGCTGCACGGAGGCCAGGCCCTGGTAGTAGCCGGCCAGCGCGGCCCGGCTGTCGCCGCCGGTGACGCTCAGCAGGAGGTCGAGGTAGCGGGCGCTCATGCGGATGTTCTCGCTGGCCACCGACGCCCGCAGCGAGGTGCCGAGCAGGCGGTTGACCGTGACGACGGTGGCCGGCATCAGCTGGCCGATGCCGACGGCACCGGTGGACGACACCACGTTCTGCTGCCAACCCGATTCGAGGTAGGTCATGGCCTTGAAGAGGTCGGGCGGGACGCCGTAGGCCGCGGCCCACTGGTCGAAGGTGGGCATCAGGGCGAGCCGCTCGGGGTGCTGTTGGAGCCGCGAGGGCAACGAGGAGGAGCCCGATCCGCCCGAGCTGCCAGACCCCGTCGAGCCGCTGGACCCCGTCGATCCAGTGGACCCTCCGGACCCTCCGGATCCTGGGGACCCACCGCTCGGGCCTTCGAGGGATGGGATCTGCAGGCGGGACCCGGCGAAGACGCGGTTGGGGTCGGCGATGCCGTTGGCCTGGGCCAAGGCTGCGGTCGACAGCCCGTAGCGCCCGGCGATGGCACTCAGGGTCTCCCCCACCGCTACCACGTGGGTGCGACCAGCAGCCGTGCCCCCGCTCCCGCTGCTCGGGCTCGCGTCGTCCGAGCCGCTTCCTCCCGTGCCGTTCCCGCCGGCGCTCCCCGTGGCCCCCGGAACCACCAGCCACGTGCCGGCCACGACGAGGTTCGGGTCGGCCAGGTGGTTGGCGCTGGCCAGGCGGCGCAGCGAGACGCCGACCCGTGCGGCGATGGCGCTCAGGGTGTCGCCCCGGCGGATCTGGTAGCGATCAGCCGCGGCCGCCGGTTGGGAGCCCAGGGCCCCCAAGGCGACCAGGATCCCGCAGGCGGCGCCGATGGAGCGTCGTCGGAGGGGATGGGTCGTCGGGTGCGCGCGGATGGGAACCTCCCAGAAGGGTGCTCCGCCCGCAGGAAGCCGTGACGATACATCAACCTCAACGTCAACATCAACACCTTGTGCAACACCAGCAACGCTGCGGGTGAGGTTGAGGGCTGGCGGTCTCGATCGAGGGTCGAGTGCCGGGTCAGCGGGTGAGGCGGTGGACGTCGGCGCGGCGCTCTGCCTCGAGCCGGCCGAGCGCCGGTTCGGGCGAGTGGTCGACGAACGCCATCATCTCGGCCACCGCCGGGTGCCCGGCCTCGGTGGCGATGAGGTGGTGCATCTCCTGGGCGACCTTGCGGTACGCCGGGTGGCCCTGCGGCCCGGACCGCAGCTCGATCAGGTGCATGGCCTCCCGCGCGTTGAGCTGCAGCACGAAGCGCACCTTGTAGGCCAGGCACACCGCGTAGGGCGCCTGGGCCGGAAAGCGGTCGACCAGGAGGTCGTGCAGCGCGGCGGAGCGCTCCATCGCCGCATCGAACTCGGTCGTGGCCCCCGCGAGGTCGACGGCATCGGGACGGGTGTACCCGTGACGGGGGCTCAGCGGCTGCCACTCGACGGTCAGCATGCGATGGCGCTGGAGGTCACGGAACGCCCCATAGTCAGCCAGCACGTCGAACCGGTAGGTGACCCGCTCGAGGGCCCGGCCGGGCTTGTGTCGCCGGTTGGTGCGATCCCCGACGTAGGCCCGCACGACCTCGAGCCGGTCCTGGGCGCTCATCGCCCGGACCTGGCGCTCGACCTGCTGCTCGGAGTGGTGGGTGTACGGGTACAGCATGGCGGTGACCATGTGGAGCTCGCCGTCGGGATCGAAGCTGGTCAACGAGACCGACGGAGCCTCGTCGTCGGCGGCGCCCCCCGGGAACAGGCGGGCGGCCTGCTCGTCCATCGCCGACCGGGTCGCGGCCAGGTACGTGCTCCAGGCCACGCCGCGATCGTCGAGGTCGACCCGCTTGAGGAACGACGGGATCACCTTGCGCAGCTCGTGGAGCATCAGGTCGGCGTAGCTGCGGGCCTCGGGCAAGGGGTGGGCCCGCATCCGCAGCAGGAGCTGCTCGTACCCCTGGCCGGTGCCGTAGATGCCGAGGTTGGAGAGGGACGCGGCCGGCAGGATGCCCCGCAGCGCGTCGAAGGCCTTGGCCCGGACGGCCTGGCGGTAGGCGAAGTCGGAGTCGCCCGCCTCCTTGGGGAACCGCTGCCGGAAGAAGTCCTGGAGCCGGGGCACGAGCTCGGCGTAGGCATCGAACAGCCGATCCATGTCACCCACGTAGCGGGTGCCCACCGGTGAGCCGAGCAGCGCCGGGTCCCGGTAGAAGCGGTAGCGGCCGCCGATCCGGCTGTCGTAGGCGATGTAGCGCGTGGACTGCTCGAGGTACGACATCAGCCGTCCCCACTCGAGCACCTTGGTCAGCAGGTTCGAGGCCTGCTCGCAGGCGAGGTGGACGCCGCCCAGCTGGGCGACCGAGTCGTCGCCGTACTCGAAGAACACCCGGTCGTAGAGCTCCTCGGCCCGCCGCAGGCCGACGGTGGCGTCGATCGTTGCGTCGCCGCTGATGTCGAGCTCCCCGACGAACTCGTCGAGGAACAGCCGCCGCAGGCTCTTGGGGGACCGGGAGTACCGGGCGAACAGCGCGCCCTTGACCACCTCGGGCAGGTTCACGAGCGCGAAGACCGGCCCGTCCAGGTTGGTGAAGTAGCGCCGCAGGATGTCGGCCTCGTCGGGCGCGAACTCCTCGGCCACGTAGACCGTCACGGCGGCGAGGGTAGACCCTTCCTGCCCGTCCCCAGGGGACCACCGAGGGTGGGCGCCCCGCCGATCAGCTCGAGCCGACCGCCTCGAACGCCGCCCGGACCGTCGCCAGCGCATCGGGCCGCAGCCACAGGTCGGCGACGGTGAGGGCCAGCGCCTTGGCCCCGTCGATCACCGCCTTGTCGCCCTCGGCGCCGCGTGCGTAGCGCACGAAGTCCTGCGTGTGGATCGCCACGTTCGGTGGGGACACCTGGATCATCGGGTGGATCGACGGGACGAGGTGGCTGACGTTGCCCATGTCGGTGCTGCCCACGACGCCGGCGAGCTCGCGGTGGTCGCCGACGATGCGTCCGAGCCGGGCGGCGTTGTCGACGTACAGGTCGGCGAACGGGTCGAGGTCGACGAGGTCGGCGTAGGCCGGGTCGACCCACTCGTAGGACATGGTGCAGCCCGCCGCGGTGGCGCCGGCCTCGAGGCAGGCCAGCACCCGAGCCTTGAGCGCCTCGAGCCGGTGCAGCTTGGGCGACCGGACGTACCAGACCGCCTCGGTGTGCTCGGGCACGATGTTGGGGGCATCGCCCGCCTTGGTGAAGATGCCGTGGATGCGTTCGGTCGGTGCGATGTGCTGGCGCAGCGCGGCCACGTTCATGTACCCGAGGACCGCCGCGTCGAGCGCGTTGCGACCCTTCTGGGGGGCCGCCGCCGCGTGGGCCGCCTTGCCGTCGTAGCTGACGTGGCACTGCTGGATCGCGATCGCGTTCATGCTGCGCAGGTCGGCCCCGGCAGGGTGGACCATCATCGCGGCGTCGACCCCTTCGAACGCGCCCCGCTCGGCCATCAGCACCTTGCCGCCACCCCCCTCCTCGGCGGGCGTGCCGAGGATCCGCACCCGGCCGCCGGCCTCGGCGGCCAGCGCGGCCGCCGCCAGCCCGGCACCCAGCCCGGCGGTGGCGATGACGTTGTGCCCGCAGGCGTGGCCGATCCCGGGCAGCGCGTCGTACTCGCACAGCACCGCGATGGTCGGCCCGCTCGTGCCGGCCTCCGCGACGAACGCGGTGGGCAGGTCGTACGCGCCCCGCTGCACGGCCAGCCCCTCCCCTTCCAGGATGCCGGTCAGCAGGTCGTGGGCGTGATGCTCCTCGAACCCCAGCTCCGGGTGCTCGTGGATGTCGTGCGACGCCTCGATCAACACGTCCGCGAGGCGGTCGACCTCGGCGACGAGGCGGTCCTTCACTGCATCGAGCTCGGCCATGCGGTCGACTCTAGGGGCCTCCCCCCGGGTACGGCCTCGCCCGCCGCCCGCGCCGCTCCCCCACCCCGTTTCTGCGTGCCGATCCGGCGCGCCGGCGCCGGATCCGCACAGGTTCGGTGGGGGGTGGGACGGAGGTCAGTGCAGGAGGACGATCTTGCCGAGTTGAGCGCCGGCTTCCAGGCGGGCCAGGGCTGCGGGGTAGTCGGCCAGGTCGTGCTCGGCGTCGACGTGGACGGCCAGCCCGGCGGCCATCGCATCGGTGAGGTCGGCGAACTCCGGCTGGCTTCCCATGGTGGACCCGATGATCTCCTGCTGGCGGAAGAAGAGGGTCGGCAGGTGGACCTCGACCGATCGCCCGCTCGTGCCACCGCACACGGCCAGGCGTCCGCCCCGGCGGAGGGCGGCCGTGGACTTGGCCCACGTGGCCGGCCCGACGCTCTCGACCACCACGTCGGCCTCGACGTCCCACCGGTCGGCGGCCGTGTCGTGGGCCGCGACGGCGCCGAGCGCGATGGCGGCTTCCCGCTTCGCCGCGTCCCGCGACGTGACGTGGACCTCGGCACCCAGGTGGCGGGCGACTGCGAGGCAGGCGGCCGACACCCCGCCCCCGATCCCGACGACCAGGACGGTCTCCCCCGCGGCCACCCGGGCCCGGCGCAGGAGCCGCCAGGCCGTCACGTGGCCGGTCGGGTAGGCCGCGCACTCCGCCCACGTCCGCCCCGCCGGGCGCAGGATCACGTTGCGCTCCGGCACCACGACGAGGTCGGCGTGTCCGCCCCAGCGGTGCTCGCCGAGGATCTTCGTCCCCTTCGCGACCGGGGCGTCGATGCCGTGGAGGGCGATCGCGTCGGGCGTGCAGAGGGTCGGGTCGACCACCACCTCGTCGCCGATGCGCACCCGGGTGACCTCGGGGCCCACGGCCACCACCCTGCCCGCGGCGTCGGCGCCGGGAACGTGCGGCAGCGGAGGCACCGGCAGGCCCCGCATGACCCACAGGTCCATGTGGTTCAGGGCGCTGGCCACCACCTCGACCGCCACGTCGTCGGGGCCGACCACCGGGTCGTCCAGCTCGCCCCACCGGTACGAGCCGGGGCTGGCGTCGAGGATCCAGGCGTGCACGTCAGACCACGCAGACCACGGCGTCGGGCTCGACC
>Ga0209023_10006130_pt1 | contig 12825 bp, 6 predicted proteins | sample LakOneMetagenome_FD_187468 | JGI IMG/M metagenome (GOLD analysis project Ga0209023, IMG submission 187468) | Freshwater and sediment microbial communities from Lake Erie, Canada (SPAdes) (version 2) | ecosystem: Environmental > Aquatic > Freshwater > Lentic | place: Lake Erie, Canada | collected... | reverse complement strand
GCGCGCGCAGCAGGCTGGCGACGGGAAAGCTCATCGTCGGCATGCGTTCGACGAGCTCCTCGAACACCGGGATGGCCTCGGCCACGCGGCCGGCGGCCATCCGCGCGAGCGCGAGCAGGTTGGCCGACATCGGATCCAGCGCATCGAGGAGGTAGGCCTGCTCCGTGACCGCCAGCGCATCGCGCATCTGCCCGAAGTGGCGCAGCCCCCAGCCGATGTAGCGACGGCCGTCGCCCGAGCCGCGCGTGTGGCGCAGGCGCTCGAGCGCGGCATCGGCCTGCGCGAAGCGGCCGAACGGCGCGATCACGAAATACCGCGACGCCATCGCATCGATGTTCTGCGCGTCGAGCGCCAGCGCCTGGTCCGCGTCGCGGCTCAGCAGCGCCGCGCTGGCGGCGCGCTCGGCGAACGGCTGGTAGAAGCGCAGGAACGATCGCAGATAGGCCAGCCGCCCCCACGCCGCGGCGAACTGCGGCGCGCGCCGCGTCACCAGTTCCAGCACGGCGATGTGGCCGCGCAGCTCATCGGGCGCGTAGCTGTTGGGGTTCGTGCGCAGGTACAGGTCGTAGACCGCCGGGTCCACGGCCGACGGGGTGGGCGCGCGCGCGAAGGTCCGGTCGAGCGCGTGAGCGATGCTTTCGGAGATCTCGTCCTGCACGGCGAAGATGTCTTCGAGGCTGCGGTCGTAACGCTCGGACCACAGCGTCGTGCGCGAGTCGCTGTCCATCAGGTGCGCGCTCACGCGCACGCGCGACGCAGCGCGGCGGATCGAGCCGTCGAGCACGTGGGTGCAGCGCAGCGCCTGCGCCGCCTCGGCCTTGCGTTCGCCGCGGAACTGAAAGCTCGAGGTGCGCCCGATCACCTTCAACCGCGCGCCGCGCGCCAGGCGCTGGATGATCTCTTCGCTCACGCCGTCCGAAAAGAATTGCATTTCCGGGTCGGCGCACAGGTTGTCGAACGCGAGCACGGCCAGCAGCGGCTCCCGCGCCGGCGCTGTCGCGGGCAGCGGCAGCGCCGTGGCCTCGGCGACGCGCTGCACCTTGTCGGAACTCGGCGGCGGCGTCAGCGCCGCACTGCCGGCCGCGGCCACCTCGCAGACCTCCACCGGGTCGGCCACGCCGGCCAGGCGATACGGCCCGTGGACGACCCAACGCATCGGCGCGGCCTCGGCCGTGCCCACCGCGGAGCGGCGCGCCAGATCGTAGGCGGTTCGTGTCAGCAGGATGCGCCCGTCGCCGGCCAGCGACATCACGCGCGCAGCCACCACCTTGGCCAGCCCTTCCACCTCCAGCGGCTTCGCGCCACGGGCCACGTCGGCGGCGGCGTTCTCGCGCAGCACGACCTCGCCGAAGTGGATGCCGACGCGGGCGGCGATCTCGGTGTCCGCCGCGTGGCTCAGTGCAGCGAGTTGCGCCTGGTAGGCGAGCGCGAAGTGCAGCGCTTGCACCGGCCGCTCGAACAGCAGCAGGAAGCCGTCGCTCTTGTCGATCTCGCGGCCGCCGTGGCTGGCCAGCAGGTCACGCGCGATGCGGTCGTGCCGCGCCAGCAGGTCGGCCGCGGCCACGTCGCCCAGCGTCTCGACCAGGCGCGTGCTGGCGATCAGATCGCACAGCAGCAGGGTCCGGATGGCCGGCTGTGCAGGTGACGACGACGGAGCAACGGCCATGAAGGATGCAGAACCTCACGGGCATGAGGGCGTCATCATCGCACGCAGTTCCCCCGCGCGACCGCGGTGATCGGCGCGCATAATTTCCGACCATGCGGTGCCCCACCTGCCAAGCCGACAACGCGGCGGTGACGAAGTTCTGCCAGGAATGCGGCACCGCGCTGCCGCGACCCTGCGCGCGGTGCGGGCATGAGAACGCCGCCGTGGCCAAGTTCTGCGTCGAGTGCGGCCAGGCCCTGCGTCAGCTCGCGAACGCGCCTGTCCCGCCCGGGACGCCCGACGCCGACCGCCGCCAGGCGAGCATCGTGTTCGCCGACATCAGCGGCTACACCTCGCTGTGCGCGCGCAGCGACCCCGAAGAAATCACGCTCATGCTGGGACGGTTCTTCGACGCGATGGAGCGCACCGTCGAGCACCACGGCGGCCGTGTCTTCGATCGCGCGGGGGATGCGGTGATGGTCGTCTTCGGTGCGCCGATCGCCCACGGCGACGACGCCTTGCGCGCGGCGCGCGCCGCCCTCGCGATGCATGCCGCCGCCGCCCGCCTGCGAGATTGCGAAGGGAAGGCACTGAGCCTGCACATCGGCGCGGCCAGCGGCGTCGTCGTTGCCGCCACGATCGCCGGCGGCGGCCAGTCCAAGTATTCGGTCACGGGCGACACGGTCAATCTGGCGGCCCGGCTGGTGGCGCTGGCGGCACCGGGCGAGACGGTGATCTCGGACGCGCTGTACCGCGAAGTCGCCACGTCGGTCGATGTGAGCGATGCGGAGCTGCATGCCCTCAAGGGCGTCGGTGGACCGGTGCCGGTCCGCCGCCTGCGCGGGTTGCGCAGCGCGCCCACCGAGCGCTTGCCCTTCGTCGGCCGGCAGGTGGAGTTGCGCCAGCTGGTCGGAGCGCTGCAGACGCTGCGCGAGAGCGGCTGCGGCGCGACGGTCCTGTTGCGCGGCGAGGCCGGCATCGGCAAGTCGCGGCTGGTGGACGAGGTGCGCGCGCGCGCCGATGCGCTGGGATTCCAGCCGCTGGCGGGGTCGGTGCTGGACTTCGGCGTCGGCCAGGGCCAAGGCGCGATCCCGACGATGATCCGCGCGCTCCTCGGCGTGACGGCGCAGGACGACGACGATGCGCGCCACAACGCGCTGCGGGCCGCGATCGACGGCGGGCGCGTGGTCGGCGACGAAGCGCTGTTCGTGAGCGAATGGCTCGGGCTCGTCGCGAGTCCGGCGCAGCAGGCCCTGTACGCCGCGATGGACAACGCGACGCGAGAGCGACGCGCGGGCGAGACGCTGGCGGGCGTGCTCGCGCGTGCGGCACAGCTGCAGCAGCTGCTGGTGTGCATCGAGGACATCCACTGGGCTGCGCCCGAGTTGCTCCGGCATGTCGCCGCGCTCGCCCGCGCATCGACCCATGCCCCGATGATGGTGCTGCTCACCTCCCGCGTCGACGGCGATCCGCTCGACAAGGCGTGGCGCTCGACGGTGCACGGGTGTGCGTTGACGACCATCGATCTGTCGCCGTTGCGCCCGCAGGAAGCCCAGTTGCTGGCGGGCGCGCTGGTCGAGGCCTCGAGCCGCTTCGCCCTGCAATGCATCGAGCGCGCCGAGGGCAACCCGCTCTTCCTCGAACAGTTGCTGCGCGTCGCGCAGGGCGACGCGGCCTCGGTGCTGCTGCCGTCGGTGCCGGCAACCATCCAGGGCCTGGTGCAGGGGCGCGTGGATCGCCTCGCCGCGCGCGACCGTGCCGTGCTGCAGGCCGCGGCCGTGGTCGGCAAGCGCTATGCCCTTGGCGACCTGCGCGCGATCAGCGGCGATCCTCAGGCCGATTGCGAGGCGCTGGTCGCCGTCGATCTGGTGCGCGCCGACGGCGCGGACTTCATGTTCGCGCATGCGTTGGTCCAGGAAGCGGTCTACGCGTCGATGTTGAAGAGCCGACGGCGCGAACTGCATCTCGCCGCGGCCACCTGGTTCGGCGAGCGCGAGCCGGTGCTGCGGGCCGAGCACCTGGACCGCGCCAACGACCCCGCGGCCGCACGCGCCTACTGGCGCGCGGCGGAGGTCGAGCAGGCCCGCTCGCGTTTCGATTCGGCGTTGCGTTTGGTCGAGCGCGGTGTCGCGCTCGCCGCCGACGACACCGGCGCAAGCAGCCGACTCGGACTGCTGCGCGGCGAGTTGCTGCGCGAAACCGGCCGATCGACCGAGTCGATCGCCGCCTTCGCCGCGGTGGCCGAGGTGGCAACCGACGACGCGGACCGCTGCGGCGCCTGGATGGGCGTGGCGGCCGGCCACCGCATCACGGGCAATTTCGCCGCGGCGATCGACGCGCTGGCGCGCGCACAGCCGATCGCTGAACGGCTCGGCCTCGAGATCGAGTGTTCGCGCATCCATCACCTGCGCGGCAACCTGTACTTCGCGCAAGGCCGATCCGCCGACTGTGGCGCCGAACATGCGCTGGCGATGCGCTACGCCGAGCAGGCCGGCGACACGGATTGCCAGGCCCAGGCCCTGAGCGGGCTCGGCGACGCGGAATATGCGCGGGGAAGAATGCGCAGCGCGCTCGGCTACTTCCGCCGCTGCGTCGCGCTGTCCGACGGCAAGCTGCGGATCGCGGGGGCCAACCGATGCATGGTCGGCCACTGCCTCTGGTACGAGAACGAATTGCCGGCCGCCATCGCCGACGTCCGTGCGGTCTGCGACGACGCGCGGCGCGTCGGCGTCGTGCCGCTGCAGGTCTTCGCGCTGTCATCGTACACCCAGCTGCTGACCGAAGCGGGCCAGTTCGACCGGGCGGAAGAGACCTTTGCCGATGCGCTGAACGTCGCGCGCGCGGCAGGTTCGCGCCGCTACGAATCGACGTTGCTGCTGTTCGCGGCCGAGGCGAGCCTGCGGCGGGGCGACCATGCCCGGGCCGCGGAGAACCTGCAGCTCGCACTCGAGCTGGCGACGCAGACGGGGTTGGGGTTCATCGGCGCGGCCGTTCATGCCCGGCGCGCGCGCGTCGCGCCCAGCGCCGAGGAACGTGCGGCGGCACTCGCAGCGGGCGAGCTGCTGCTGCGCGACAGCGCGCTGCTGCACAGCCAGCTCTGGTTTTACCGCGACGCGATCGAGGCCTGTCTTGCCGCAGGCGAATGGCCGCAGGCGCTGCGCTACGCCGACGCGCTCGAAGCCACCGTGCGCGCCGAGCCGCTGCCCTGGGTCGACCTGATGGTCGAGCGCGCGCGGTCGATCGCAGGCTACGCGCAGGATCGTGCCGACGCCGCGGCGCTCGCCCGGCTGAGACAGGTGCGAGACCGCGTGATCGAGAAGAGCGTCGGTTGGGCCCTTGCCGGGATCGATGCGGCGCTGAGCTGAGCGATCGGCGCACGGGATTGACAACGTCGGCCCGCTCGGTACGCTGCGACCCTCGCCCCAGGAGTGCTTCATGACCGTGAACACCTCACGCCGCACCGACGGCCGCGGCCGCCTCTACGACAGCATCGTCGACACCATCGGCAACACGCCGTGCATCCGCATCAACCGCATCGCACCGACGCATGTGCGGATGTACGTCAAGGCCGAATTCTTCAACCCGGCCAGTTCGGTCAAGGACCGCCTGGCCATCAGCATCATCGAAGAGGCCGAGCGCCGCGGCGCGTTGAAGCCCGGACAGACGGTGGTGGAAGCGACGAGCGGCAACACCGGCATCGGGCTGGCGATGGTTTGCGCCGCCAAGGGCTATCCGCTGGTCGTCACGATGGCCGATTCGTTTTCCGTCGAGCGCCGGCGCCTGATGCGTTTCCTCGGCGCGAAGGTCGTCCTCACGCCGCGCGCGGCGAAGGGCTATGGCATGTACCAGAAGGCCAAGGAACTGGCGCAGGCCAACGGCTGGTTTCTCGCCCGCCAGTTCGAGACCGCCGACAACGCCAACATCCACGAGAACACGACGGCGCGTGAACTGATGGCCGACTTCAGCGGCGAGCGCCTCGACTACTGGGTCACCGGCTACGGTACCGGCGGGACGATCACCGGCGTCGCCCGCGTGCTGCGCAAGGAGCGCCCCGAGACGAAGATCGTGCTCAGCGAGCCGTCGATCGCGCAATTGCTCGGCAGCGGCATTGCGCAGGCCCGCGAGGCCGATCACTCGCCGGCGACCAGCCACGCCGCGTTCACGCCGCACCCGATCCAGGGTTGGACGCCGGATTTCGTGCCCTACGTCCTGCAGGAGGCGGTCGACCAGCGCTACTACGACGAGCTGATCCCGATCGCAGGCCCGGATGCGATCGCGTGGTCGCGCCGCCTCGCGCTGGAGGAAGGCATCTTCACCGGCATCTCCGGCGGGGCCTCGGTCGCGGCGGCGATCCAGGTCGCCGAGCGCGCAGCGCCGGGCTCGGTCATCTGCTGCATGCTGCCCGATACCGGCGAGCGCTACCTGTCGACGCCGTTGTTCGAGGGCGTGGCCACCGAGATGACCCCGGACGAAGAGGCGCTGTCGCGCTCCACGCCCGGCTACCAGATGCCGAGCGCCTGAGCCGGCGCTCGGCCCGGCCTCAGGACGCCCGTTCCGACCAGCCGCCGCCCAGCACCTTGTACAGCGTCATCAGGTTCTGCGTCTGCAGCGCCTGCACCTGGACCACGCCGAGCTGCGCGGTGAACAGCGTGCGCTGCGCGTCCAGCACGTCGAGATAGCTCGCGGCGCCGTTGCGGTAGCGCAGGTCGGCGAGGTTGTACGTGGTCTGCGCGGCCTTGGCGAGTGCGGTCTGCGCGCGCAGCTGTTCGCCGAGCGTCGCGCGGCCGGCGAGCGCGTCCGAGACTTCGCGAAACGCGGTCTGGATCGCCTTCTCGTACTGCGCGATCGCGATGTCCTTGTTGACCTTGGCCACGTCGAGGTTGGCCTGGTTGCGTCCGCTGTCGAAGATCGTCTGGACGATGCTCGCCGACCCGGTGAGGGCCCAGGTGCCGCTCTTGAACAGGCCGTCGAGTTGCGTGCTCGCGGTGCCGGCGTTCGCGGTGAGCGCGATGCGCGGGAAGAATGCGGCGCGCGCGGCACCGATGTTCGCGTTCGCCGCCCGCAGTTGCTGCTCGGCCGCGCGCACGTCGGGTCGCCGCGTCAGAAGCTCGGACGGCAGTCCGGCGGGGAGCTCCGTCACCGCCTGCTGCGCCGCGATCGGCAGCGGCGCGGGGAGGTCCGACGGCAGCGCCTGGCCGAGCAACAGCACCAGCGCGTTCTCGTCCAGGCCGCGCTGGCGCTGCGTCTGCGCCAGCGTGGCGCGCGCGCTCTCGAGCAGCTGCTCCGCTTGCGACGTGTCGAGCTGCGACGCGGCGCCGTTGTCGAACTTCAGCTTCGTCAGCCGCAACGAATCGTCGCGCGTCTTCAGGGTGTCGCGCGTGACGCGCAGCAGCTCGTCGTCGGCGAGCAACGCGACGTAGCCGCTGGCGACCGCCGAAACCAGCGAGACCTGCACCGTCTTGCGTGCCTCCTCGGTGGCCAGCAGCTGCGCCTGCGCCGCCTGGCTGAGCGCGCGGACCCGACCGAACAGGTCGAGCTCGTAGCCCGTCACCTGCAGCCCGAGCGCAAAGGTGTTGACGAGCGCACCGGTCGATCCTGGCGCGCGCTGCGCGGTGAAGCCGGCGCCCAGGGTCGGCCACTCGTCCGCCCGCTTGATCTGGTAGGCCGCGCGCGCCTGCTCGATGTTGAGGATCGCCACGCGCAGATCGCGGTTGTTGGCGAGCGCGATCTCGATCAGACGGCGCAGCCGCGCATCGGCGAAGTAGCGTTGCCAGTCGATCTCGGCCGCCGCGTTCGTGCCGCTGCCGCCCGCCGGCACCAGCTCGGGCGCATAAGTCGCCGGCACCGGCGGCGCCGGGCGCTCGTAGGTCGGGACGAAACTCATGCAGCCGCCGACGAACAGCGCCACCCCCGCGGTGCCGAGCCGCGCCGCGCGCCGCACGGGCGCTTGCTCAACCATGATCGCCTCCCTGCGCCGACGCGGGCTTCGCGTCGAGTTGATGCGCATACATCTTGCGCTGTCGCTCGCTGCCCTTGAACACGCTGCGCACGACGACGAAGAACACCGGCACGAAGAACACCGCGAGCACCGTCGCGGTGATCATCCCGCCCATCACGCCGGTGCCGATCGCGCGCTGGCTCGCCGAGCCGGCGCCCGAGGAGACGACCAGCGGCAGCACGCCGAGGATGAACGCGATCGAGGTCATCAGGATCGGCCGGAAGCGCAGGTGCACCGCCTTCAGCGTCGCCTCGATCAGCCCCATGCCCTCGGCGTGCAGGTCCTTCGCGAACTCGATGATCAGGATCGCGTTCTTCGCCGACAGGCCGATCACCGTGATCAGCCCGACCTTGAAGAACACGTCGTTGGGCATGCCGCGCAGGCTCGCGCCGAGCACCGCGCCGAGCACGCCGAGCGGCACCGCGAGCAGCACCGCGAACGGGATCGACCAGCTTTCGTACAGCGCCGACAGGCACAGGAACACCGCGAGCAGCGAGAACGCGAGCAGGATCAGCGCGGTCGAGCCCGACAGGCGCTCCTCGCGCGACTGGCCGGTCCACTCGAAGCCGAAGCCCGGCGGCAACTTCGCGGCCAGCGCCTCCATCTCGTTCATCGCGTCGCCGGTGCTGTAGCCGAGCCCGGCGTCGCCGGCCAGGCGCATCGTCGGATAGCCGTTGTAGCGGATCGTCTGCATCGGCCCGGTGATCCATTTCGTGGTCGCGAAGGCGGCCATCGGCACCAGCTTGCCGGCGTTGTTCATCACGTTCATCTTCAGCAGATCGTCGGGCTGCATGCGGTCCGGCGCGTCGGCCTGCACGACGACGCGCTGCAGCCGTCCGGCGTTCGGGAAGTCGTTGACGTAGGCCGAGCCGAGCGCGGTCGACAGCAGCGCGTTGATGCTGTCGAACGACACCCCGAGCGCACTCGCGCGATCGCGATCGATGTCGACCTGCAACTGCGGCGCGTCCTCCAAGCCGTCCGGTCGCACGCCGGCGAGCACCTTGCTCTGCGCCGCCATCCCGAGCATCTGGTTGCGCGCCGCGAGCAGGGCCGCATGGCCGTTGCTGCCGCGGTCCTGCAGTCGGAACGTGAAGCCGGTGGCGGTGCCGAGTTCGGGGATCGCCGGCGGCACGAGCGCGAAGATGAACGCATCGCGCACGCCCGACAGCGCGCCGAACGCGCGCCCGGCGAGCGCCTGGGCCGAGTGCGCGGCACCTTTGCGCTCGTCCCAATGCTTCAGCGGCACGAACGCGAGCGCGGCGTTCTGGCCGCTGCCCGAGAAGCTGAAGCCGAGCACGCTGACCATCTTGTCGACCTCGGGCTGGCTGAGGAAGAACTTCTCGGCCTGCTTCATCACCTCGAGCGTGCGCTGCTGCGTCGCGCCCGGCGGCAACTGCACGTTGGCGATCAGGTAGCCCTGGTCCTCGGTCGGCAGGAACGACGCCGGCATGCGGTTGAACATCAGCACGACGACCGCGATGATCGCGACGAACAGCGCCATGAAGCGCACGGTGCGCTTGAGCATCTTCGCGACCCAGCTTTCGTAGCCGTGGGTGGTCGCGACGAAGCCGCGGTTGAACCAGCCGAAGAAGCCGCGCTTCTCGTGCTTGTGCCCGGCCTCGACCGGCTTCAGGAAGGTCGCGCACATCGCCGGCGTCAGCGAGTTGGCGAGGAACACCGAGAACAGCATCGAGCTGACCATCACGAGCGAGAACTGGCGGTAGATGTTGCCGACCGAACCGGCGAAGAAGGCCATCGGCAGGAACACCGACACCAGCGTGACGGTGATGCCGACCAGCGCCGCCGTGATCTGGCTCATCGCCTTCTTGGTCGCGTCGCGCGGGCTCAGGCCCTCCTCGCTCATGATGCGCTCGACGTTCTCGATCACGACGATCGCATCGTCGACCAGGATGCCGACCGCGAGCACCATCGCGAACATCGTCAGCACGTTGATCGAGTAGCCGAACGCATACATCATGCTGAACGCACCGAGCAGCGCGACCGGCACCGCGATCGTTGGGATCAGCGTGTAGCGGAAGTCCTGCAGGAACAGGTACATCACGAGGAACACCAGGATCACCGCCTCGATCAGCGTCTCGACCACCTGGCTGATCGAGATCTTGACGAACTTGGAGCTGTCGTACGGGATGTCCCACTTCACGCCGGGCGGGAAGTACTGCGCGAGCTCGCCCATGCGCTGGCGCACCAGCGTCGCGGTCGCGAGCGCATTGCCGGTCGGCGAGAGCTGCACGCCGATGCCGGTCGACGGATTGCCGTTCAGCCGCGCCTGCGTGCCGTAGTTCTGGCCGCCGAGCTCGATGCGCGCGACGTCGCGCAGCCGCACCGTCGAGCCGTCGGTGTTGGCGCGCAGCACGATGTCGCCGAACTGCTTCTCCGAGGTGAGCTGGCCGTTGACGACGACGGTCGCGCTGATGCCCTGCCCCGGGATGTTCGGCAGGTCGCCGATCGTGCCGGACGAGACCTGCGCGTTCTGCGCGCGGATCGCGGCGTTCACGTCGGTCGGCGTCAGGCCGTAGCCCACGAGCTTCGCCGGATCGATCCAGATCCGCATCGAGCGCTCGGTGCCGAAGAGCTGCGCCTGGCCGACACCCGGCAGGCGCTGGATTTCGGGCAGCACGGTGCGCGAGGCGTAGTCGCCGAGCGCGATCGGGTTGTAGGCCGGGTTGTCGCTCGACAGGATCGTGAACAGCAGGAAGTTCGAGCGCGCCTTGTCGACGCGCACGCCCTGCTGCGTCACCGCCGCGGGCAGGCGCGGCGCGGCGCGCGACAGGCGGTTCTGCACGTCGACCTGCGCGAGGTCGGGGCTGGTGCCGGTCTCGAACGTCAGCGTGATCTGGCCGACGCCGTTGGCCTGGCTCACCGACTCCATGTAGATCAGGCCCGGCGAGCCGTTCATCTCCTGCTCGATGACGCTGATCACGGTGTCTTCGAGCGTCTGCGCCGAAGCGCCGGGGTAGGTCGCGGTCAGCACGATCGAGGGCGGCGCGACCGTCGGGTACTGCGCGACCGGCAACTGCTTGATCGCAACGCCGCCGAAGACGAGGATGAACAGCGCGATCACCCACGCGAAGATCGGTCGGTCGATGAAGAACTGGGCCATGCGATGCCCCTTACTTCGACGCGGCCGAGGCCGGCGCCGAAGCGGCCGCCGGGGTCCACGCCACCGGCTTGACCGGCGCGTTGCCGCGCAGCTTCTGGAAGCCGTCGACCATCACCTGCTCGCCGGGCTTCAATCCATCGAGCACGACCCACTGGCCGTCGATCGACGAGCCGATCTTCACCGGCCGCGGCGCGACCTTGCCGTCGGCCGCGACGACCATCACGGTGTCGCCGGTCGAGCCGCGCGTGACCGCCTGCTGCGGCACGACGATGCCGGCCTCGGTCTCGGCCTGCTCCAGCCGCACCCGCACGTACATGCCGGGCAGCAGCACGCCCGCCGGGTTCGGCACCTCGGCGCGCAGCGTGATCTGGCCCGAGGTTGGGTCGACCGTCAGGTCGCTGAACAACAACCGGGCCGGCGCACCGTAGTCGCTGCCGTCCTCCAGGATCACGCGCACGCTGGCGCCGTCGCTGCCGGCGCGCTTGAACTTGCCGCTCTCCACCGCCTTGCGCAAGCGCAGCACCTCGGTCGTGCTCTGCGTGAAGTTGATGTACATCGGGTTGATCTGCTGCACCACCGCGAGCTGCGTCGCCTCGCCCTGGCCGACGAGCGCGCCTTCGGTCACCAGCGCGCGGCCGATACGGCCGGCGATCGGCGCGGTCACCGAGGCGTAGCCGAGGTTGATCTGCGCCGTCTGCACCGCGGCCTTCGCGGCGGCCACGTCGGCCTCGGCGCTCTTTTGCAGCGCGACCGCGTTGATGTAGTCCTGCTTGCTGATCGCGTTGGCTTCCATCAGCGGCTTGTAGCGTTCGGCCTGCGCGGTGGCCTGCGTCAGGTTGGCCTGCGCGCGCGCCAGCGTGGCCTGCGCGCTCGCGGCGCTGGCCTGGTACGGCGCCGGGTCGATCGTGAACAGCGGCTGGCCGGCCTTCACGTCGCTGCCCTCCTTGAACAGGCGCTTCTGCAGGATGCCCGCGGCGCGCGCCCGCACCTGGGCGACGCGCGACGCTTCGAGCCGCCCGGGCAGCTCGGTGGCCAGGCCGATCGCACGCGGCGCGACGGTGATCACGCCGACCTCGGCCGGCGGGGCTCCGGCGCCCGCCGCGGGCGCGCCGCCCGACGACTGACCGCAGGACGCAAGGATGCCGGCCGCCGTCAGCACGACAGCCTTGGCCACGAGGCTTTGCAACGCAGTCATGCGCAATCCTTCGACTCGAAATACAGGGGGAGGCGATGCCGAACAGCATCGTCACGAGGTAGTATACATACACCACTGTATGTAAGCAGCAGCCCGCTGCGCCGACCGCGAAGCGCCACCGATGGCCCGACGAACCAAGCAGGAGGCCGAGGCCACCCGCAGCCACATCCTCGACACCGCCGAGCGCGTGTTCGAGCGCCGCGGCGTGTCCGGCACCTCGCTGCACGAGATCGCGAAGGCGGCCGGCGTCACGCGCGGTGCGATCTACTGGCACTTCGAGAACAAGGCCGACCTGTTCAACGCGATGATGGAGCGCGTGACGCTGCCGCTCGAGGAAGCGGGCGACTTCAAGGGCGCGCGCACGTCGATCGGCGATCTGCGCAACACCTTCGTCGACGTGCTGCGCAAGGTCGCCACCGAACCGCAGTTGCGCCGCGTGTTCGACATCGCGACGCACAAGGTCGAATACGTCGGCGAGATGAACGCGGTGCGCGAACGCCACCTCGCGATGCGCGACGAGTGCGTCGCCGACATGGCGCGCGCGCTGCGCCGCGCGGCGCGCTCTGGCGCGTTGCCGAAGGGGCTGACGCCGCGCGCCGCGTCGATCGGCCTGCTGGCGCTGTTCGACGGTCTGCTCCAGAACTGGATGCTCGACCGCGACGGCTTCGACCTCGTGCGCGTCGGCGGGCCGGTGTTCGATGCCTACCTGCGCGGGCTCGCACCGACGCCGACTTCGGTCAGCCGTTAGCGTCGCGGCCGCGACGGCCGGGCAACTGTGGACGAATGCGCATCGCTGTTGCGGGCCGCGCTCGCCCGTTCAGGGGATGAGCGGGGTCCGGCCCACCGCGGCGTGGATTGCGCACGAT
>Ga0209023_10006129_pt1 | contig 12826 bp, 11 predicted proteins | sample LakOneMetagenome_FD_187468 | JGI IMG/M metagenome (GOLD analysis project Ga0209023, IMG submission 187468) | Freshwater and sediment microbial communities from Lake Erie, Canada (SPAdes) (version 2) | ecosystem: Environmental > Aquatic > Freshwater > Lentic | place: Lake Erie, Canada... | reverse complement strand
TTGTCGCATCCAAAGTTTACCTGATGTCAGTAGCGCAAATGGCAGCCGGCACATTATCAAGTGTGTTCTCAGTTGAAGATGTAAACTTTTTTTCTATGAGCCCTGTAGAAACACAGGATGCCGCGATTAATAATCATTACCTGGTTTCAAACCTGGGTACCGATGCTGATTCAGGCTATTTATATGTAGTTCATGTTGCAGGTAGTTTAGCAGCACCAACTTATAATTATGATGGATATGTCACGAAAGCAAGCCCTTGGAGTCCTACTCCTGTTTATGGTTCACAGCTTGGCACATCTGATCAAATATGGTTGGGAAATACAAAACTTACAGGAGCGGTGCTACGAAATAGTCACATTTTCACAAGCCATACCGTTTACCTTCCTGCCGCAGCACCTACAAGAGCAGCAGCACAATATTGGGATTTTACAGTTGCTTCCAGAGTTGTAAATCAATTGGGAAGAGTTGAAGATAATGCTAACGTAAATATGTATGCTTTTCCAAGTATTGCTGTAAATTCCCATAACGACATTTTACTGGGATACAATACATTTTCTTCCTTAATATATCCAAGTGCAGCATATTCTTACCGCAATGGAACGGATGCAGCAAGTACCTTACGTAAATCAAAAACTTACAAGAAAGGCAGAGCATCTTATTTTGAAGGAGGAAGTGCCGGCCTTACTTATTATTGGGGAGATTATACATCAACCAGTGTTGACCCTACAGACGGCAGTTTCTGGACAGTTCAGGAATATGCTGAAAAACCTGCAAGCAAATGGGGAACATGGTGGGCACATGTGGATGACGTAGCATTCGCACCTGAAAATGAAGGACAAAAAGCTGATCAGGTTTCTATTGTAAATATTTCTCCAAACCCTGCTAAAGGCTTTGCAAATATTTCATGGAACGAAGATAAAGAATCTTCTGTAAAAGTACAGATCAGCAATGCCCAGGGTGTTGTATTGATTACTAAACAAGTAAATACTCAAAAAGGTATGAACTCTTTACAAATGAATATCGGTAACCTGGTTACTGGTTTTTATTCCGTTACAATTTATAACGGTACTGATGTGAAAAAAGCACAGTTAATGGTTAGATAGTATTTAGTTTGTATAAAAAAAGGCTGCCAAAAATGGCAGCCTTTTTTTATGTTTTTTATTTGATACTAAAAGAAGCCCTTCTGAAAAAATTTGTTGAGTTGTATGAAAAAAATAAAATTAAATAACGGTACTCTATAGGCTGCTACTTCCTCCATTTACCGCTAACATGGGCATTTCCTTTTATATAAAACCGGTAGGGGAGCAATGCATCATCCCCGGAATAATCCACACCAATCCGGGGAGAAATCCCAATGTCTTTATTTTTTATTTTGACATCGTCATCATAAATAAAAATTTCCTCGCTATTTACGGAAATACCGCTATGTCCGGTATGAATTCCTAAAGCCTTACAAACATTTCCCGGGCCACGGCCAATAGAGGTATCCGATACTTTTTTATTTGCCCGCAGTGCCATGATACTGATTCCTGAAACCGGCTCTCCTCCCCGAATTAAAATTGCATGGGGTATGTTTTCAATATTAGTGACTATATTAAACATCTGGTGCAGTCCATAACATAAATACACATATGCAGTACCCCCTTTTTCATACATCACTTTAGTACGGTTCGTTTTTCGGTTGTTGAAAGCATGTGATGCTTTATCAATCGCCCCGTTATATGCTTCTGATTCTACTATACGCAGTACCGTTAAGTTCCCATCAAAATTTGTAGCCAGGCATTTTCCCAATAATTCTTTAGCTATTATTGCAACATCGGGCCTTGTAAAAAATGAAACTGGTACTTTTTTTCCTTTCATATAAATGGTGAACTTTACAGGCTGATATTTTAAAAAAATAAAATAAACAGTTTGTTTAAAGAAATTGTTATTGCGATACAAAGTTATGCACGAGCACATCGATTTATACAAAAAAATAAATTATGGAAATGGATCTTAGTGCCCGGTATTGTTTATACTATCCTTTTTATAATTTCCATGTATTTTTTTGGTAAAACTGCCAATACATTTATTGACTTCATCATGTCTGTTTCCGGCCTGGGCAATTGGTTACATGAAACCCGCAGTGGCGCTATTGGTTTTCTTGTAACACTTTCAGGGATTGTGCTATGGATTGTTCAAATGCTTTTTTATTTTTCTTTATTTAAATATACCTGGCTGATTATTGGGGCACCCGTCTTTTCATACCTGAGCGAAAAAACAGACCAGATTCTAAATGGAAGAGAAGAGTCATTCAATAAAACACAATGGTTGAAAGATACCTTAAGGGGTATTTCCATCGCCATTAGAAATGCGCTTTGGCAAACAGTTTATTTGATCGCTATTTTTATTTTATCATTAATCCCTGTTGCAGGAATATTTACAATTTTGTTCGCACTCATTGTGGAATGTTATTATTATGGTTTCAGTATGCTTGATTATAGCTGTGCTAGAAAAAAGTGGAATGCATCAAAAAGTATTTTTTATATTGGGAACAATAAAGGTCTTTCCATTGGGAATGGCCTGGTTTTTTATGCGATGCACTGTATTCCTATACTGGGATGGGTGGTGGCGCCGGCTTATGCAGTGATTGCAGCTGCATTGAGCATGCAGCCAGAAAAAGAAAATGTATAATATTTTATGGAACCCGTAAAAAAAGCAACCGTTTATTTAATCCCTTCTGTTTTAAGCAATGATGAAAAAGCTTTAGCCACTTTACCTGCATATATAATTGACAATATAAAAAAATGCACTGTATTTTTTACAGAACAGGAAAAAACCACGCGCCGGTTTTTTAAAAAACTCTGGAAAGAAATGGTGATTGATGATTACACCTGGTATGCTTTACACCACGTTGATGAAAATATAATAAAAGCTTTTAAAAACCATATCGCAGAAGGTGAAACAATTGGCATTATTAGCGAAGCTGGTTGTCCCGGAATCGCAGATCCTGGCCAGGATTTAGTAGCAATTGCACACTTGCATAACGCAAAAGTAATCCCGCTTGTAGGGCCGAGCTCCCTATTATTAGCACTTATGGCTAGTGGATTAAATGGGCAGCATTTCCAATTTTGTGGTTACCTGCCCATCGATCCTGCAACAAGAAGAAAGAAAATTAAAGAAATTGAAGCATATTCCCAGGCGAAACAATGCACACAAATATTTATTGAAACACCCTATAGGAATAATGCACTCCTGGGTGATATCTTTTCCTGCTGCGAGGCGGAAACTTTTTTGTGTATAGGTTATGACATAACAGGTGAAAACGAATCCATTCAAACAAAAAAAATAAAAGACTGGAAAAAAAAGATACCGGTTTTAGAAAAAATACCTGCAATTTTTTTATTATTAGCCAATTAATGAAATGATTATTTTGGGCTAAGCACAGATGGATATTGTGAATTGCGTACTTCATACACGCTATCCACTACATATTTTTGCATCCCGCGCCAGGGCAATGCACCAAAATATTCTTTGTAATGTAATTCCACTTCCCGGCCTGCATTTTCCAATAAAATTTTGGCTACATTTTCATTCAATACGCTAAATTCAAATTCATTGCTTTGTACATTTACTTTGAAGCCACTCTGTATTACTTTCCCTTCATAGGTTTTAAATACATAGCCTTTTTTCATGAAATAATTTAGAACGCCGGCTTTAGTTCCTGTACCAAAAACCCAATAATACCTGAAATAAAAAAATAGCCCGAAGAAAATGATCAGAGAAAAAATTATAACCCGGAAAATTTTCTTTTTTTTCATTATAGCCCGTATTTATCTACAAGATATATTAATCCCGCCATATTGATAGCACCTAATTTTAATTCCCGCATATTTACATTTTCAAAAACATCACCTGCTGCATGATGCAAATCAAAATACCTTTGGCTGTCGGGGGAAAGGCTGGACATAGGCGTTCCATATTTTTCTCCTAATGGTTCAATGTCTGTACCTCCGCCATATCTCGAAAAATGATCCGCACCATATGGTTCAAACAAATGTTTCCACGTAATGATTTTCGCCCAGGCATTTTCATTTACTGTAAATCCAAATCCACGTGGTGTAAAACCGCCGGCATCACTTTCCATGGCAAAAATATGTTGCTCATTTTCCTGTAGAGATTCTTCAGCATATTTCTCGCCACCTCTTGCGCCATTTTCTTCATTTGCGAATAAAACAAACTGTATAGTATGTTTTGGCTGAAAACCCAATGCTTTAAAAGCACGGAGTATTTCAATCGTTTGAACGACGCCGGCACCATCATCCTGTGCGCCTTCATTAATGTCCCAGCTATCAAGATGGCCGCCCACAGTAATCACTTCATTTGGAAATTCAGTTCCATTTAAAACTCCGATTACATTATGCCCAACAGCATCCGGAAGCATCATTCCATGCGTGACCAGTTTTGCCTGGATGGAAATGCCTTTGGCAAAAAGGGAATCTAATTTCGCAACATCCCATAATCCAATACACGCAGCAGGAATTTTTGGAAGGCTATCCGTATAGACCAATGTTCCCGTATGCGCATTATTGTCTGTTGAGTTAGTCATGGATCTCACCAAAACTGCCAGGGCACCATATTTTGCAGCGCGACTGGCACCCTGGGTACGATATTTCACATTTGTGCCATAAGCCATGAAAGTTTGAATAAACTCATCCTGGAAGGGGCAGTTATAAAATACAATTTTCCCTTTAATTTCGTCCTTTCTTTCTTCCAGTTCTTCGAAAGAATTAATTTTAATTAAAGGGGCAATAATACCTGCTGGCCCCGTTCCCACTGAATTTCCAATGGATACCATACTGAGTTGTATTGAAATGGTTTTACCATTTTGTAAAAAAGTCACAGAAGCCATATCCCCATTTCCACGAACCCAATGCGGTACTTTACATTCCTGGAGAATTACTTTGTCGGCCCCGGCATTTTTCAGTGCTTCGGCTCCCCATTTCTCCGCCATGAGCATTTGAGGGGATCCAGCCAGCCGTCCACCGATATTTTTTGTAAGATTATATAAATTTTTATCTGCCGACTTACTCTTTAAAACATTGTCGGAAATCATTTTAATATAAGCAGAATCGCTCATCCCTTCCTGAAACATGGGCTGTGCCTGTGTAAGGACAGGAAAAATTAATAAAGCCAGTAGATATTTTTTCATAAATAAAGAAATGAATTAAGAGATAATTATTAAATTTTATAACACATACCTTGTAAAGTTAAAAACAAAAACAGTTTTTTAAGACAAACATGATGAATGGTTTAACTGATTTTACTAAAATGATTGTTTCTTTGTTTAAAATTCAGCTATGCGGATAGGAATAGTTTGTTATCCAACATTCGGCGGAAGCGGTGTACTCGCCACTGAACTTGGTAAGGCTTTAGCGGATAAGGGCCATAGTGTGCATTTCATCACGTACCAGCAACCTGTACGTTTAAATAATTTTAATGCAAATATTTATTATCACGAAGTACGTGTTCCTACTTATCCTTTATTTGATTATCCGCCTTATGAAGTAGCACTTGCAAGTACGATGGTTGATGTGATTAATAATCATGGGCTGGACCTTTTACATGTACATTATGCAATCCCACATGCCTCAGCGGCTTATATGGCAAAAAAAATCGTGGAGAAAAATGGTGTAAATATTCCTTTTATCACTACGTTGCATGGTACAGATATCACGCTTGTTGGAAAAGATAAAACTTATGAACCTGTTGTTACTTTTTCAATCAATGAAAGTGATGCGATCACTGCAGTTTCCAAAAACCTGAAAGAGGAAACCTATAAATCATTTAAGATTACAAAAGACATTGAAGTTATATACAACTTCGTTGATGTGTCCCGCTTTAATAAAAAACCGATCGATGCATTCCGCAAGGTGATTGCGCCAGATGGCGAAAAAATACTGGCGCATGCATCTAATTTCCGAAAAGTAAAAAGGGTGAAGGATGTGATGCAGGTTTTTGCCAAAGTGAATGAAAAAATTCCTTCAAAATTACTCATGATTGGCGATGGCCCTGAAAGGCCTATGATAGAAGAAATGGCCAAGGAACTTGGGGTTCATGACGATGTTCGTTTTTTAGGAAAGCAGGAGCAAATAGAAGAGATCCTGCTTATATCTGATTTATTTTTACTGACTTCAGAATATGAAAGTTTTGGACTTGCCGCTTTGGAAGCAATGGCCGCACATACACCTGTTATCAGTACCAATGCAGGTGGTTTACCGGAAATAAATATTCATGGTAAAACAGGTTATTGTGCTCCTGTTGGTGATATCAATGCGATGAGCACCTTTGCTTTGGAATTATTGGAAAATGATGAAAAATTAATACAGTTCCAGGAAAATGCTTTTAAGCAGGCAGAACGTTTTGATATTTCCAAAATAGTTCCCCAATATGAAAAACTGTATGGAAGATTTTGTAAAATGGATTGTAAAAAAATATAATTTTTTACCGGGAATCTCCTTTGGGAAACATCGTTTTCGCGGGCTCTTTATTCAAAGCCTGTAAAACATTTTTAATAATTCTTGTCTTGCTGGCAGAAGCTTTTTTAGGTTCAACCAGATATGTCACCAATGCTTCCACCCATGTATTGGCATTAATTCTGAAACTGACGGATGGAAACTCTTTTATCTGCAATTCATCAACTGGTGTATCTTTAATAAGGTCTTTCAGGTGATTGATGTGATTGGCCATATCCGGATCTAATTCCGCCCTGGTAACTTCTTTCAAAGTTTGTTCTACAAAACCTAAATCACTGCCATAAGCAACCTGGAAAGGTATTTCATTCCATATATAAGGGAATTTAGGCCAGGAATAATTAAAAACGGCAGACTGCAAAATAAGACTGTTCGGAAATCGTATAAGCCTGCCACTCGGCATGTCCGTAGTAAGATAATCGCCGCCAAACTCCCATAAAGTTGTATCCAGGTATCCGATTTCTACAACATCACCCTTAAATGGGCTGATTTGGATACGGTCACCAACCCTGTATGGATTCCGGAAAATTATATATAACCAGGCAATAAAAGATGAAATTGGAACCTGTAAAGCAAAACCTAAAATCAAAGATATTAATCCCAGGGATAATGCAGCTGAGTACCAGTTTTTATATAAAAAGGAAATAATAACTATGCCAATCAGAACAACTGTAACTAACCTGATCGCACGGATAAGATTATAATTTTCACCCTTATCATGGGAACGTCTTCGTATGAACAGTTCGGCTATTTTCCCGAAAATCAGCACTAAAAAACCAAAAAAAATAGTGAGTGAAATTCTTTTGAGCACTTCTTCCTTTTCTCCAAAAAAATTAAAAACACCGAATTGAATGAGTAAATAAAAGGCAAGGCATATAGCAGCAATGATTAAATAACCGCCAATCCAGTATTTTGTAATTTTCTTTTTTTCTTTTACAGAAATTTCTTTTCCCGGTTTCTGCTGAGGTTTATTTTTTTTTACATCCATATCATTTGAATTAAATATTTTAATACAAATGATGTTCCACAAAGTTTACATTTATTAAGTGGAATTTTATAAAAAAAATCTGCTCATTTTGATTTGAGCAGATTTTTAAATCTTGACAAGTTAAGCAATTAGTGTGTTACAATAAACCTCGTACGGTTTACAACCTGGTTGTCCTGTTCCATCACAATCATATAGGTGCCGGAAGCAAGTTTACTAAGGCTATTGAGCGTATAATTATGGCTTCCTGCAAATTGGCGTCCAAGATCAATGTTTTGCATTACCTGGCCATTCATATTCAGCACTTTCACCTGGATGTTACCATCTTTTACAATTTGGTATGTCATGTTTGCAGAAGTACCGGTTACAGGGTTCGGACTGATCAGGATTGAATTGGTCGTTTCCTCTTTTGGAGTTGAGAAACCACTGAAGCTGCCACCACTGATATTCACGGTATAATCTTCTACGTCTCCATAATCCAATGTAGCACATGGGTCAGAACTATAACTACCATAATGCATTTGTACGCGCATACGGGTAGCGCCATTACTAACGCCTGATGGAACAGTGAATGTTTTAGTCACAATAGTTTTAGATGTCGTAGCAAAGTTCGCTACTGTTTCATTTCCATCATTAAAATCACCATCATGGTTATAGTCAATATATACTGTCCAGTATTCCGTATAAGCTGTTGGATGAAATCCTGCTTTACCTTTGAAACTATACGTATGTCCTGCAACAATATTGGTGGATTTTGCTGTAAAATCTGCATAACCTCCATTATCACCACTTAAATTAGAAATTGATCCGAGGATTACTTTATTTATATACTCATAAGTCGTATTTCCTGTAGATGCACAATAGGATCCACCTGTACAACCTGTTGTCTGGAAAGTAGTCGCACTGCTATATGCACTTGAACTGCCACTGCAAACACTTTGAACCTGGAACTGATAGTTTGTACAAGAAGTCAAACCGGATAGATTATAAGATGTTCCGGAAATACCAGTTACAGTTGTCCAGGAACCGGATGCAGAAGTTTTCCATTGTAAGTTGTAGCTAAGCGCTCCTGTAGTTGTCCAGGAAAGAGTAGCACTAGTGGAAGTTAATGCAGATGCTGCTAAACCTGAAGGAATATTGCATGTACCTCCACCTCCGCCTGCAGTACCTATACCCACTGCATACCAGGCATTTTCAACCTGGGTTACTTCATTTGAACCTGAACCATATAAATCTGTTGCAGCGTTTATACAAGCTGTTCTCCAGTTTGCATATTGTGAAGTCGCTGTTAGATAAACTGTTTGTGAACGATAGATGATCTGGTCTGCTTTGGAAAGTCCAATACCAGAAACAGAATATGAATTTCCTTTATCATTAGTACCACTACCACCGGTTACAAGTAAATAAAACATGAAGTTACCTACTCCGCTATTGGTATGTACTCCACCATTATCTGAACTGCCACTATACCATTTTGTACCTTTATAAGTATCTGGCTGGCCCTGGGCGTTGGGATTGCTCATATCACGAATAATCCAGTTCATGTCATTGCTAAGCAACCAATTTACATCTGCAGGTTTAGCCCAGAATTGAACTGATTTACCCATAATATCACTGAGGCTTTCATTCATAGCACCGGACTCATAGCTATAATTTAATCCACATGTGTATTGTGTTACACCATGTGTCAATTCATGGCCTGTTACGTCAATACCTGTTACCCCATTGGTGCTACCGCTGCGTGTGCCATAATGCATGGAACTCCCATCCCAATATGCGTTATCAGTAGTGCCGCTTTGATTTACATAACTTGTAAGCGCGTATCCGTTGTCGTCAACACTATTGCGGTTAAAGTTTACTTTATAATAATCATATGTCATTTCCACACCCCAATGCGCATCCATCGCATTACGGTCTTTACCACTCAGACTCCAATTGGATGAGGCGTTTGTGTAATCAGGATTACCGCCTACATCACCTTTTTTTGTAATAATACCATTACCGCGGGTATAATCCCTTAAACGATAACTTCCGCTATAAGAATCACTATGGATAGTTTGTGAACCACTATACAAAGTATTGCCGGTTCCGGATGCATCTGATGTATGAATTTCATCTTTTTGCCCCAACACCTGGCCAGATTGAGCGTCTATAAAATAATAAGCACGGCTTATTGGCTGCATGGCGTATACATCAACTTTGTATGCGAGCCTCATTTCCCTTGGACTTAAAATTTCACCTGGATTATACCAAACCTGTGTAGCAACAGGTTTATAGGAAGCGTTTTTATTACCTGTTTCTTCCTTAATACGCTTTTCCATTTCCGGATCCTGCCACATATATTTTGCTGCATGAACATAATTTACAGCAGCATCAATAGCTTGTTTGGAAGAAAGCTTAGAAAATGAACGTTGTTGCATCAATGGATCAAAGTCTGTAATAATAGAGCCCCCGGCGCTTATTATTTTACCAGCTTTTGTGTGAGCCACATACATGGAATTTTCAACAGGCACTCCCTGGTACGATTGGTAATAACGGTAATGTACGAAACCAAGCTGATCAGCTTCGGATCTTACCAAAACAAGGTCTGAATTCGGGTCTAGCCTGAAAAAAGATGCGGCTGATTTTGCATTAAAGGATATTTGTTGTGCAGGTGTCAAAATAGTGTACTGATTTGAGACACCTTTTTCGCCTGTTATTGCCTGGCGAAAATTATTTTGCGAAAACCCCTGTGAGGCAAGGGCCAGCAAAAACAGCGATAGGATTTGTTTTTTCATTTGTTGATAATGATTGGTTTGATGAATAAAAAATTTTTAATACTTAATCTGTTTTATGAAAGAATATTTATTTACTTATATAACTATAACAAACACTGCATCAATCAACAATTGTCAATAAAATCTACAAAGACAATTTAATTTAAAATGCAATAAAAGATAGGGTTGATCATGTACGTCCGGAACTATAAAAATTGAAACGATCTCAGTCACTTTTTCGAATAAAAAAAGTCAATATGCACAAGTGGCTGATTGCGGGGACCAGTTTCAGGCATGAAAATATTAAAGAAATGGAATACTTACCAAAAAAATTACAGGTTTTCTTCCTTAAATTATTTTAATGTTATGGGATACTAAAAAAAGAGTAAGCCTGGTTTTAAAAAAATGTAACCAGATGAAAAGATCAATTTTTATTATAAAAATGTACCAATTCGATAATGTCCTTTTCTTTCTTAAATTTTGTTTTATTTTTTTGGATATATGTTTCCATTGCAACTTGTTTGTCTTTTAGTATATCCATTAAATCATCTTTTGAAAGTTTTAATTTTACCATTTTATCATTTGGCAATAAGACAAAATAAGTTTCTGCCAAATGATATGTACGTGTTGAACGATTACTAAAGGGGTCTTTATTATCCAGATAATAAGTTGAAATATATTTAAGCAAAGTGATTTTCCCACTATCCAACATTTGATAATATGTAGAACCATCCAGGGAATCTATAAAGGGAAACCCGGATTTAAAGACCAAGCTTTCTTTACCATTTGCATCTAAAAAAGCTATTCGGGGCAGGATTTTGTCAGGATATTTTTCAACACCGTCCTCGTCTTTATATATTAAAACATGAAAAATAAGATTAAAATAAGAAGGAATTGCAGGATAATATTGTGTTGCTGAAGTATATAAATTTGCGGGTTCGAAATTTTTGGGCAAAGTATAGTCTCCTTCAATAGTAACATCGGTTCCAAAATGAAACCTGTCTGAACCATAAATAGGAAATCCCCCTACATAATCATTTCGGGAACCCTGGCCTATTGCATTTAATGAAATAAAAAAGATCGCACAAACAAATAAAAGGCTATTATTTATATTTTTCATTTGATTAGATTTATTGGTAAAATTATTTAATTGTAACATACAAAAACAATTTAGCTTTTCAAAATAAATTCTTGTTGAGCAGCTTTTCTCGCAGGTATCCAGGAGGCCAATACGGAAATTATAAATACAGTGCAGCCTACCAATAAAAAATCTGAAAACGCAATTTTCACCGGGTAATAATCTATGATAAATGATCCCCCCTGCAAACCTACCAATTTTAAATTTACCTGTAACCAGCAAATGATCAAAGCCAAAAGCATACCGCCTGCTCCTCCTAATAGTGCCAGTAAAAATCCTTCGGTTAAAAAAATATTTTGAATCCGTAATTTGGATGCACCCATTGCTTTTAGCACAGAAATATCTTTTTGTTTTTCAAGTACAAGCATTGTAAGTGCACCAATCATATTAAAGGCAGCTATTGCTAAAATCAGGGAAAGTATTCCATAAATAACCCATTTTTCCATTTGCATAACAGAAAAAAGGCTTTGATTCTGCTCATATCTCGTTTGGATTTTAAACGATTTGCCTAATAGATCCTGTAATTGTTTTTGAATAATTTCAGGCCTGGTTCCTGGTTGTAAAGAAATTTCTACACCGCTGCATTCACCGGGTTTTAAATCCAGCATATATTGAAGAAAATCAATATTGGTAAAAGCGTATTTATCATCAAATTCCTGCTGCACAGAAAAAATGCCGGAGGTATAAATTGTATATGAATGCATCGCATCGAGACTTGAAAAATTTTTACTCAGCCTGTTGGGCAGATATACCACCATCCCGCCAAGTTTATTATCCGGGTCAGCACCCACCGCATTGCTGACGCCTGCGCCGGCAACCATGTAAGGTGTTTCTATATTTCCAAGATTAAAATTACCTTCAAGTAGATGTTTATTGATACCATTCACTTTTCCATATGCGCTGTCTATACCCCTCAGGTAAACAATTGCCTGGTAATCTTCATTTACAAGAACCGCTTTTTCTTCCACATAAAATGAACTACCGTTTATTCCGGAAATTTTATTTAGATCGTACCTTGTCGCGTCCGGGATTTCAACAAATTTTCCCTTAGCAGGCGTAACCAGGATGTCTGAATAAAAATCACCATACATACTTTTTACCAGCCCTTCAAAACCATTAAAAACACTTAATACAATGATCAGGGCTGCAGTACCTACCCCAATTGCCAAAACACTGATCCATGCAATAATATTGATCGCATTTGTTGATTTTTTGGATTTAAAATAACGCCACGCAAATAAAGCATTCATAGCTGAAGTAAGTATATTGGAAATATATCAGGTTTATTTTTCTCCCGTTTTTTTATTGGCTTCGATTTGTTTAAAAATTTCTTCCATTTTAAAAACATGATCGAGGGTATCATCTTCAAAATAATTTAAAACCGGGATGCGCCTTACCTGGTGTTTTATTTTATCGGCTAAAATTTTTTTAATTT
>Ga0209023_10006127_pt1 | contig 12828 bp, 11 predicted proteins | sample LakOneMetagenome_FD_187468 | JGI IMG/M metagenome (GOLD analysis project Ga0209023, IMG submission 187468) | Freshwater and sediment microbial communities from Lake Erie, Canada (SPAdes) (version 2) | ecosystem: Environmental > Aquatic > Freshwater > Lentic | place: Lake Erie, Canada... | reverse complement strand
ACCTGCAATACACATTATTGCAGAAAAGCCCGGTTTTTAAGTGTACATTTGCAGCAGTTCATTTATTCCGCGGCATTTTAAGCCAGTTTTTATTGATAATATTCCATTCCAATAAATGCTTTTTTAAAGCACTCTCGTTTTTGATGATGAAGTTTTCAGCTTCATTTCCGCACTCATTTTAATAAAATATACATTGTTATTTACAGATTTAAAGATCATTGAGCCCATTTTAAATGCGCTCACAAAGGAAGGTTACACCAAACCAACACCTATTCAGCAAGCCGCTATTCCCCATGTTTTGGCGGGGAAAGACCTTTTGGGCTGTGCCCAGACGGGTACCGGTAAAACGGCCGCTTTTGCAATTCCCATGCTGCAATTGCTGTCAAAACCACACGCCGCAGGTCCGGGCCAACGCCCTATCAGGGCATTGATATTAACTCCAACCAGGGAACTGGCAATCCAGATCCAGGAAAGCTTCAACGCTTATGGCGCCGGGCTCAGGCTTAAAAACCTGGTGGTATTTGGTGGTGTGAACCAGAACCCGCAAACACAGGCATTACAAAGAGGTGTTGATATACTGGTTGCAACACCCGGTCGTTTACTCGACCTAATTAGCCAGGGTTATATCAATTTAAAGGATATTGAAATATTTGTGCTCGATGAAGCAGACCGTATGCTTGACATGGGTTTTGTGAACGATGTGAAAAGGATCATCACCAAAATACCAGCAAAACGCCAGACACTTTTCTTTTCTGCTACCATGCCAAAAGAGATACAGGGACTTGCAAATGCAATACTCAGCAACCCGGTAAAGGTTGAAGTTACTCCTGAATCGACTACGGCAGAAACCATTGAGCAATCATTGTATTATGTCGACAAAGCCAATAAACGGGCTTTGCTGGCAGATATTCTTAAAGACAAATCAATTGAAACGGCACTTGTCTTTACCCGTACCAAACATGGCGCCGACAAGGTTGTAAAAGACCTTGTAAGGATCGGTATCAAAGCTGAGGCCATTCACGGAAATAAATCCCAGAACGCCCGGCAGCGTGCGTTGAGTAATTTTAAAGACAGGACAACAAGGATATTGGTTGCTACAGATATTGCAGCACGTGGTATTGATGTGGATGAACTGACTCACGTGATCAATTATGAGATGCCTAACATCCCGGAAACTTATGTTCACCGGATCGGCAGAACAGGAAGAGCGGGGCTAAGTGGTATTGCATTATCTTTTTGCGAACTTGAAGAACTGCCATACCTGAAAGACATTCAAAAACTGATCGGGAAGGAAATTCCAAAAGAGATCAATCATCCTTATCACGTAGATTATTCGGGATATAATGTAAGATCAGCCCCTGCAAGCAAACCTCAGCAAAACCGTCATGGCGGAAACAATCACAACAGGCCAACACACAGGAAATTTACGAAACAACGATATTAAAATAACTAGCTGCGAGCCGCAAGCTATTGGCTTGTAGCTAATAGCTTGCGGCTTAATTTTTCTATATTTGCCCTCTTAAAAATTCGGTTTATGTTCAACAAGCGTATTAAAATAAAAGAATTATTACAGTCGGAAAAATCAGGTTATGAAGCTACGGTTATGGGCTGGGTGCGGACTTTTCGTAACAACCAGTTCATTGCATTGAATGACGGAAGCACCAATAATAATTTACAGGTTGTTGCTGCGCTTGGTTTGCTCGATGAAGCAACGTTGAAACGCATTACAACAGGCGCCTGTATCAAAGCTGTTGGTGAAGTGATCCCTTCTTTGGGTAAAGGACAGAAAGTAGAATTAAAAGCAACGTCGATTGAAATACTGGGCGATAGTGACGCAGAAAAATTTCCGCTTCAGCCTAAAAAGCACAGCCTTGAATTTTTACGTGAGATCGCACACCTTCGTTTCCGCACAAATACATTCGGGGCCATTTTCAGGGTGAGGCATTCTCTTGCTTTTGCAATACATAAATTTTTTAACGACCGGGGGTTTGTTTATTTACATACACCGATCATTACCGCCAGCGATGCTGAAGGTGCCGGCGAAATGTTTAAGGTAACAACATTGCCTTTAGACGGTACCGCTGTTGACAAAGATGGAAATATCAATTTTAAAGATGATTTTTTCGGGCGCAGTACAAACCTTACCGTAAGCGGGCAGCTTGAAGGGGAATTAGCGGCTATGGCTTTCAGTGAGATTTACACTTTCGGCCCAACTTTCCGTGCAGAGAACAGCAACACAACACGCCACCTGGCAGAGTTCTGGATGATAGAACCGGAAGTTGCGTTTAATGACCTTGAAGACAATATGGACCTTGCGGAAGATTTTATAAAATATATTATCAACTACGCACTGGAGAATAATAAGGAAGATCTTGAGTTTTTAGCACAACGTTTAGAAGAAGAGGAGAAACAAAAACCTCAGAATGACCGCAGCGAAATGGGCTTGCTTGAAAAATTGAATTTTGTTGTAAACAATAATTTTGAAAGATTGACTTACACAGAAGCAATCGAGATTTTGAAAGAAAGTAATCACAACAAGAAAAAGAAATTCCAGTACCTGATTGAAGGCTGGGGCGTTGACCTGCAAAGTGAACATGAACGTTACCTCGTGGAAAAACATTTTAAAAAACCGGTGATACTTACGAATTATCCAAAAGAGATCAAAGCATTTTACATGCGCCAGAATGACGATGGCAAAACAGTTGCCGCTATGGATATTCTTGCACCGGGTATTGGTGAGATCGTAGGAGGAAGTCAACGGGAAGAAAGAATAGATCTTTTATTGGAAAGGATGAAAGAGATGCATATTCCTGCAGAAGAATTAGACTGGTATTTAGACACACGTAGGTTTGGTGCTTGTCCGCACGCTGGTTTTGGGCTTGGTTTTGAAAGGCTCGTTCTGTTTGTAACTGGTATGACGAATATCAGGGATGTAATTCCTTTTCCCCGTTTTCCAAAAAGCGCTTCTTTTTAAAATTACTAATAGCAAAATAAAAATTACTGAACCGCAGATATATACTGCGGTTTTTTTTATTGATATAGTATTAGGATATTTATACTTTCCAATGAAATTGATATGAAGAAAAGAAAATACCTGGATATTATTCGTAACCCGCTTGAGTTGCTGCGCACAAAAAAAGTATTGCAGGTAAATCCAACCATTGCCCCGGAAAGAAAAGAGCCGGAGGAAATTAAGATCATCGTTTATGAATTTGACAAGAACAGATCAGAATGCATTATTGTAAATTCGGTTGAAGATTGTTTTCATTTTTTGAATACAACTTCCAATACATGGATAAATGTAGATGGGCTTAAAAAAGTGGAAGTTGAAAAGATCTGCAATCATTTTGGTATTCACCAGTTGATCACTGAGGATATATTAAGTATCGGCCAGCGTCCAAAAATGGATGATATAAACGGACTGGTATTTTGCCTGCTCTACATGCTTTATTTTAATGAAGCGGATTCCGGCGTTGAAACAGAACAGATAAGCATCATCCTTGGAAAAAATTTTGTGATCAGTTTCCAGGAAGATGCCACAAGGGATGTTTTTAACGGGCTCCGTGATAAAATAAAAGTGGCCGGAAGTAAAGTAAGGCAAAATGGAAGTGATTTTCTCTTTTATTCTCTCATTGATCTTATCGTTGATCATTTTTATGTTGTGATGGAAAAACTGGGTGAAAAGATCGAAGGCCTTGAAGAAGACATTATGCGTAACCCAAGCCAGCGCAGCCTGGTAAAAATAAATATGCTCCGCAAAGAAATGATCGTACTAAAAAGGAGCATTGCACCGGTAAGGGAAATTATCAATGGAATTTTACGTGGTGAAAGTGATCTGATAGAAGAGCGGACAGAAAAATATTTTAAAGATGTCTACGATCATATCATACAGGCAAATGACCTTGCTGAAAACTATCGTGATATGATGATGAACCTGCAGGACCTTTACCTGAATACAGTAAACCTGAAACTGAATGAAGTGATGAAAGTAATGGCCATCGTAACCTGCCTGCTTGCCCCGGCAACTGTTATCGGTGGAATTTTTGGAATGAACTTCGAAACGATTCCGTTACTACACAACCACTGGGGATTTTTTATTTCTGTTGGGCTGATGTTACTGATACCGGTGTGGATGATCATTGCATTTAAAAAAAGAGGATGGTTTTGATTGTTGAACAAGGAATGTTGAATGCCGATCGGGCAAAACATTTCATAACTTGAAAATGCCTGTTCCCTGTTCAATATTATTTATAAAGCTTTATCCTTCTTAAATACCGGTACAGTACTGCACGGTTCTCCATACATGATGCTTTTCGCAACCGGCCTTAGTAGTTTTGTGATTTCAATATAAGCTTCTTCAGATATTGGCACTTCTCCGCAACCTTTGATCACAACTCTTTTGTCCGAGAATTCAGCAACATTGATAGTTCCTATATTTTTTAATAATATATTTTTCTTTGCTGTTTCTTCATTTCCAAAAACGATCTCCTTTACTACAGGTTGCAGCGCACTTGCAGCAAGCATATATGCCCACATGGGGATCACAGCATCTGCCGAACAGGTAATGGCCGCTATTTTATTTTGGTAAACAGATGTATCGAGCGTTTTAAGTGCCTGCCTGAAATCTTTTTCTTTTAATATCAGGCCCATGAAAAGATATTCCTTCATATCAAAAACAACTACATCGTCTTTTGGATAATACGCTTCAAGGTCCAGTGTTACAATTCCGCTCTCCGCAACTTTATTTACAAATACTTCTGACATAGCACAAAATTAAAACAAAAAAACCGGCTCCTTTATGAAGCCGGCTGTTAAATTAATTGCTATTACAACAAATCAATAGAATTTGCTGCGGCTATCTTTAATAGATGCTTGTTTTCTTAATGATTCATACCAGTTGTTAACCTGGCTGCGTATTGTACCTAATTTATTGGTTGCCTGCTGTGCCGCCACTTCCGGTGTGTCGGCAGGTTTGCTTTGTACGCTGTTTACTTTGATCACATACACAGCACTTGTTCCTGCAATCGGAGGTGATGGTTTTGCCTGGTAATCTTTATTGAATGAGGCGCCGATAACTTTAGATTCTACACCCAGCCCGTTTATGACCTGGCTTGCAAGAGTAATGCTTGAATCGGCCCCGGCTTGCTGTATTTGTTTGCCATAAGCTGTTGCTGCAGATTCAAGTGTTGGGTTGCTGCCAATTTTTTTGATGATGATCTCCGATTTCTTTTTATTACGGATAACCGCTTCAGAGCCCGGCCTTGCTGTAGTTGCATCCTGAACACCTTCTTCGAGTACCTTGTCAAGAACTGCAACAACAAACTGGTCACCAATACTGAAAGGTTCGCTTACGTCTCCTTTTTTAGCTTCAAAAGCCCAGCGAACCAGTTGACGGGCATCCTGCAGGTTTCCTACCGTGAAATCATTTTCTTTAATTGTATTTGGAACCTGTGTAAGGTGTATCCCTGATTTAGCAAGGTATTTTTCCAGCGCTTCTTTATTTTTTTCTGCCGCTGCCTTTGTTGCTTCCAGGCTCGATTTATTGATCGTTACATCGCTTGGTGTGATCTCTTTTGCTACAAACGCTATTTTATATGCAGGTTTAAAATCCTTTTGGTTTAAAATTTCAATAACATGATATCCGAACTGTGTTTGAACAACCTTTTTTGAACCAACCGGATTTTCAAAAGTGAAATCATTGAATTCATTAACCATGGCACCATAACCAAAGGTTCCCAGGTCTCCGCCTTTATCTTTAGATCCGTCCGATGAATACTTGGCCGCAAGTGCTGCAAAATCAGCGCCGCCCTGGATTGCAGTAAGGATACTGTCTGCCAGTTTTTTTGCGGTTGAATCTGCCATGATCTCTTTTCCGGTCTGGCGGTCTGTTAATGGTAATAATATATGTCTTGCTTTTACGCTGTCGGGAAGTGACTTTGTGCCAAGTACTTTGGCCAGAACATAATTGCCTTTATCAAGGTAAGGGCCATAAACAGTTCCTGCTGGCACAGCAACAATGGTATCAATAGCTGAAGATGTTATTTTAGACTTTGGAAGAAATTTGTCCTGGAAGTCAATTGTTGATGTATTTCTTGCTACAAAGTTCTTTGCGTTTGAATCTGCTGCAAAAGCATCTTTCAATGCTGCAACCATATCTTTGGCACGGGCACTGTCTTCTGAACTTGCCAATTGGCTGAAACTGGCATAAGAGATCATGCGTCCAGCTTCCTGTTTAAAAAGGTCTTTGTGTTTTTGCACATATTCATTTACATCTTCATCGGTTACTTTAATGGTACTGTCAGATATTTCTGAATACGGTATGCTTACATAAGAAATGGATGCAAAGTTTTTAGCTTCGGCATTATCCCTTTCCTTCATCCAGCTAGGATAATATGCACTAGCATTGAGTAGTCCCGTATATTTTGCAACGATGGTACTAAGTCTTAACGGATCAACGATCTGGCTGTTTACCATATCTCTTTGTTCCCCTTTGAACTTTTTGATATTTGTAAGGGCTGTCTGCGCTTTTGAAATATCAAGTTTACCTGTTGCCGGGTCTACCATTCCTTGTTCCTGTAACAGTGGATTACCCTGTTCATTGCTTAATAATATAGTAGAAAGCTCTTTAGAGGTAAAATCTATTCCAAGTTTTTCAGCTTCGGCAAAGAATATTTTTTCTGCAACGATCTGGTTCCACATTTGTTCCCTTGTCTGGTAAGTTTGTGTACCTGTCATTTTCTGGCCGCTGCGTTGTTCCTGCTGTTCTTCTGTTTGCTGCACCCTTTTATTGAAGTATGCCAGTTCAATGGCATCACCATTTACTTTACCTACATTAGTTGATATTGAGCTGAAAAGCCTGTTACCGCCCTGCTTTGAATCCATCAATATAAAACCAATTAAACTAAGGGCAATAACAACAATTACGATTGCTGCACCTTTATCACGAATACTTTGAATAATTTGCATATTACTTATTTGTAGGTTTTTTGGAGGGCAAAAATAGGGTAAAAAAGGATATTAACACCTATTTTTTCATAAGATAAACGGCGGTAAAATCAATATAGGCTTTAGTTCCTGCATTTATTACCGGCTTTTATTCTTTTGATTATTAAATTTTACAATATATCCTATTAACATAGGGTTGTTAATAAACCCAATTTTATGTGTATATCAACAGCATTTTAAAAAAAATTGTATGATCAAAATGGGTATAATAAAAAATAAAAGGGCAGGGCAATTTTAAAATGTTGGAAGATGACATATTGTTCTTTTTCTTTCAACAGCAATTTTTAAAAAATGTATCAATTTTTTATCCCCTGCTGTTTTTATTAACCAATGTTCATTTTTAAAAAAAAGCCGCTAAGAGATTAGCTTATATTTATTTAACAAATGTTAGCCGGATGTGAATAAGAGTGGATAAACTAATTAATTTAATTTTACAAGAGTTTGGATTAATGATGTTTCCACATATTAACAGCCCTAATAGTAATAGGTGATTATATAAATAAATAGTATTAATACATATTATGGTAGATATTAACAGTGAACAAAAGAAAATAATTGTTTCAGAAAAAGGCTTTCTTGATATTGATATTGATGTTAACCTGGATCTTTTTTCTGAAATAGAAAAACTTAAAAAGGAAAAAAATGCTGTTGTGCTGGCACATTACTACCAGGAGCCGGATATTCAGGATGTGGCAGATTATATTGGCGATAGTCTTGGTTTATCTCAAAAAGCTGCAAGTACCAATGCAGACATGATCGTTTTTGCCGGCGTTCATTTTATGGCTGAGACTGCAAAAATTTTAAACCCGTCAAAAAAAGTATTGCTTCCGGATTTGAATGCAGGTTGTTCTTTAAGTGATTCGGCGCCACCGCCATTGTTTAAAGCTTTTAAAGATAAACATCCCGATCACCTCGTAATTACTTATATCAATTGCAGTGCTGGTATGAAGGCATTGAGTGACATTATCTGTACTTCATCCAATGCCCAGAAAATAGTTGAGAGTTTACCGAAAGACCAAAAGATAATATTTGCGCCTGATAAAAATCTTGGTGCATACATAAACAAACAGACAGGCAGGAATATGTTATTATGGAATGGCTCCTGTATGGTTCATGAAATATTCAGCCTCGAAAAGATCACCAAGTTAAAAATAAGGCATCCGCAGGCTAAAATAATTGCACATCCTGAATGTGAGGAACCTGTATTGGCTGTAGCAGACTATATAGGGAGCACCACGGGACTTTTAAAATATTCGCAGGATAGTACCAGTAAAGAATTTATAGTGGTAACAGAGACCGGAATAATACACCAGATGCAAAAGGCCAGTCCGGATAAAACATTTATTCCTGCACCACCAAATAACTCCTGTGCTTGTAACGATTGTCCATATATGAAATTAAATACACTAGAAAAATTATACCTGTGCATGAAATATGAAATGCCGGAAATATTAATGGATGAAAATTTGCGCCTGGCGGCTAAAAAGCCAATAGACAGAATGCTTGAAATAAGTGCCAAATACGGATTATAATCAGTAAATATTTAGATACTTTTGCCGCAATTTTATAACAGGTTTAATATTTAAGAATGTCAATACCAACTGTAGATCTTGCAGATTTTTTAAGTACCGATAATAGTAGAAAAAACAACTTTGTACAATCCCTGGGTAAAGCATATGAAGAGGTTGGATTTGTGGCAGTAAAGAATCACGGGATTACCGATGAGCTTATTAGTGAGCTGTATAAAAATACACAGGAGTTTTTTTCATTACCCCTGGAGCAAAAAAGAAAGCATGAAATAACCGGACTTGCCGGCCAGCGTGGCTATACAAGTTTTGGCACTGAGCATGCAAAAGGTAGTGATGCACCAGATCTGAAAGAATTTTTTCAATTCGGGCAGGTGCCAACAGACGAATTCAAAGAAGTTGTATATCCGCAAAACGTAAAAGTAGGAGAGATAAAAAATTTCAATGAAACCTTTATTAAAGCGTTCAGGGCATTTGAAAAATCCGGTACATCACTTTTACAGGCAATCGCTTTATATCTTGGATTAAAAGAAAATTATTTTGATGAGTTTGTATTAAACGGAAATTCTATTTTAAGGGCAATACATTATCCGCCTATCACTAATGAACCAAAAAGTGCCATCAGGGCCGAGCAACATGAAGATATAAACCTGATAACATTGTTGATAGGGGCTTCTGCAGACGGATTGGAAATACTTTCAAAAAAAGACGAATGGGTTCCTGTTACTTCTTTGCCTGAGCAAATTGTCGTCAATGTAGGGGATATGCTGCAAAGGCTTACAAATAATAAACTACGCAGCACCACACACCGGGTTGTTAACCCTAAAAGAGAGTTCTGGCATACAAGCCGTTTTTCAATTCCGTTTTTTCTGCATCCTAAAGCCAGCATGAGTTTACAATGCCTCGATACCTGTATAGATTCAGCTAATCCCAAAAGTTATGAAGACTATTCAGCAGGTGAATATTTAGATGAACGGCTGAGGGAGATAGGATTAAAAAAATAATTCTATATTTAGTAAGGTCATTATAACACTATGACTTTAATTTTTTCATTTGGCAATGCTCCGTCACATACCATTTCTTAAAGCTGTTTTGCTTCATAGCATAACAGCATTTGGAGGGCCTCAGGGACATATTGGTATGATGCTGAAAACCTTTGTTTACAAACGCCGGGATATTACAGAGGATGAATTAATGGAATACAATTCCTTTTGCCAGCTTCTTCCCGGGGCATCTTCTACCCAAACACTTACGTTGATAGGGTATAAGCGTGGCGGTGTTTCTTTGGCTGTTTTGACGTTACTGATATGGATATTACCTGCATGCATGTTAATGGGCGCCTTTTCTTTTTTGCTTACAAACGAAAAATACAACCTTACAAACAGCCTTTTTAAGTATATACAACCAATGGCAATAGGGTTCCTTGCTTATGCCTCTATGAGGGCATTTTCAATATCAATTAAAAATTTCATCACACAGATATTAATGGTTGTTGCTATGTGTGTGACTTATATCTTATTTAAAACACCGTGGGTTTTTCCTATTTTAATTGTGGCCGGAGGGATCGTTACAAATTTTAGTGATAGAAGGATCCCCGAAAAGGAAGTTGTAAAGCCACGTCAGATCCGTTGGACAAACATCTGGCTGTTTGTTTTGATATTTATCATAGCAGGGGTTTTGAGTGAAGCTGCCAGAAAACAGCAATGGGAAAACAGGAAAGCCTATAACCTGTTTGAGAACTTTTACCGTTTTGGAAGTTTTGTTTTTGGTGGCGGAGATGTACTGTTACCAATGATGCTTGATCAGTATGTGGCACGTCCTAATTCTGTAAATGCAATTAAAAATCCGAATGCTATCAGGATAGAGAAAAATGAACTGCTTACAGGTTATGGTATTGTAAGGGCGATACCAGGCCCGGTGTTTTCAGTAGGCTCATTTGTAGGTGGAATGGCACTAAAGGATAATGGAAAGAAAATGCAATTACTTGGCTGTATACTGGGATCTGTTTCAATTTTTCTTCCAAGCGCTTTACTGGTCTTGTTTTTTTTTCCTGTATGGCAATATTTAAAAAAGTTTGTAGTGGTATTCCGGGCGCTTGAGGGTATAAATGCTGTGGTGGTTGGTTTTATGTGGGCTGCAACACTGTTCCTGTTGAATAGCATCCATATTGCATCTGTAAATTTCAACAACATAATGAGCCTGATTGTTATTGCAGGAACATTTATTTTATTACGTTATGCCAAAATACCGGCCCCGGCTATTGTGATCTGCTGTTTAATATTGGGTTGGATTTTCTAATACCGAACTGTAATACATGTTATTTTCAATTTCTTCTTTAACAACATCTGGTACAAGATACCTGATAGACTGCCCTTTTTTAATCATATAACGTATATGGGTAGACGAAATTTCAAGCAATGGCGCATCGGCAACCGTAACCATGGCGGAAAAGGTTTTTTCAATTTCAAACCCCGGCCTCTTATAGATAATGAATGGATAGTTTTTTAGGATTACATCTGCATTTTTCCATTTTTCTATGTTTTGAAAACTATCGCTTCCAATGATAATAGAAAACAGGTGTGACGGATATTTTTCTTTGAGATAGGTTAAAGTATCAATAGTGTAAGAAGGCCTTGGTAACTTGAATTCAATGTTGCTGGCCTTTAGTTTTTTTTCTCCTTCTATTGCAAGTTGCAGTAAGTGAAAACGGTGGTTTTCGTTTAATAAAGACCCTTCTTTTTTAAAAGGATTTTGAGGGGAAAGTATAAACCAGACTTCATCAACATCGCTTGTCATAGCTATGTGATTGGCAATGATCAAATGACCATGATGAACCGGATTAAACGATCCAAAGAACAACCCTATTTTCATTGTATTAATTATATCTCGTCAACAAGAATAAATTGAGCTTCATTTAGCCTTAAGCTTAAACGATAACCTGCCACTATGATTGAAATGGGATCCTTAAGAGGGGCAATTTGATCTACAGTTACTTTTTCTCCCGGCACACAGCCCATTTCCATTAATTTTAAAAAAATCTCATCATTTTCAAATGATTCAATAACAACGGTTTGCCCGACCTTTATTTCCGATAGTTTTTTACTCATCTCCAGGATCTTATGTTTAATTGTAAAGGTATCTTTAAGGTAACTTATATAATTTCGATTTAAGAAATAATAATAATGGCAATTTCATTTCATTTTGAAACCAAGACAAAGTTAATTCAGCGCCGCTTGTTGAAACTCTTTCTGGCTGATATAATTGTAAAAGAAAAAGGTAATATTGGTAATCTTTCCTTTGTTTTTTGTTCCGATCCTTTTTTATTAGATATCAATATTAAACACCTTAACCATAATTATTTCACAGATATTATAACATTCCACTTCAAAAACGAAGAAAGTAAATTGACCGACGGTGAGATCTATATTAGTATTGATAGGGTAACCGATAATTCCAACAAATACAAAACTACATTTGAGGATGAGTTAAACAGGGTAATATTCCATGGCGTGCTACATCTTTGTGGGTATAAAGATAAGTCAAGAGCAGAAAAGGAGCAGATGAGAAAAAAGGAAGATTTTTATTTAAAGCGCTACAAGTCTTTTGTTCCACGTGGAACAAGACAATTTAGTTCCACGTGGAACACATAAATTCCCTTTCAGGATTTCGTAACTTCGCAGCCAATGTTTCCAGAATATGATATAATAGTAGTAGGTGCCGGACATGCGGGCTGTGAAGCCGCTGCAGCAGGTGCAAATATGGGAAGCCGTGTTCTTCTTGTAACTATGAACATGCAAACCATTGCTCAAATGAGTTGTAATCCCGCCATGGGCGGAATTGCGAAAGGGCAGATAGTTAAGGAAATTGATGCTATGGGCGGGTATAGCGGTATTGTTACAGACAAAAGCATGATCCAGTTTCGTATGCTGAACAGGTCTAAAGGACCAGCAATGTGGAGTCCGAGAGCACAAAGTGACCGGATGTTATTTGCTTCTACCTGGAGAGAGATGTTGGAAAACACACCTAATGTTGATTTTTATCAGGACATGGTAAAAGAGTTGATCATAGTGGATGGAAAGGCTAAAGGGGTTATCACCGGGCTGGGGCATCATATATATAGTAAGTCAGTAGTATTAACCAATGGCACATTCCTGAATGGGGTAATTCATATCGGAGAAAAGAATTTTGGCGGAGGCAGGGTTGCTGAAAAAGCGGCGACAGGTATTACAGAACAACTTGTTTCCCTGAGATTTGAAAGTAGCAGGCTTAAAACAGGAACCCCTCCCAGGATAGACGG
>Ga0209023_10006125_pt1 | contig 12832 bp, 9 predicted proteins | sample LakOneMetagenome_FD_187468 | JGI IMG/M metagenome (GOLD analysis project Ga0209023, IMG submission 187468) | Freshwater and sediment microbial communities from Lake Erie, Canada (SPAdes) (version 2) | ecosystem: Environmental > Aquatic > Freshwater > Lentic | place: Lake Erie, Canada | collected... | reverse complement strand
GGGCGCCCGGCGCGGCGAGTCGGCCGCGGAGGTGCTCGCAGGTCGTGTCCGGGTCCATGACGATGCGGGGCCCGTTCGTCGCGGTCACGTCGGCGATGAGCTTCCGGGCGATCTGATCGACCATCTCGGAGCGCAGGTAGTCGAACGCGACCACGCCCGCCGCCAGGCGACCGAAGACCTCGGGCCGGTTGTGGTGCTCGAAGTGCCGGCGGAACGCCGCGGTCGCGATCGCCTCGGCCTCTTCCTGGGTCACGTCCTCGCCCCGCGCCTCGATCTCGTGCAGGAGCTCCACGGCCCCGACGTTCGAGGTCGCAATGATGACGCATTCGCCGAAGTAGGCGACCCGGCCCTGGGCATCCGTGACTCGGCCGTCGTCGATGATCGAGAGCAGTCGGTCGAAGACGGCGGGGTGTGCCTTCTCCAGCTCGTCGAGCAGGATGACGATCGCCGGCCGCCGCATCACGGCGTTGGTGATCTCCCCACCGGCTTCGTACCCGATGTACCCGGGTGGTGCCCCTAGGAGGCGGACCGCTTCGTGGGCCTCGCCGATCGTCGACATGTCGATCCGCACGTACGCCTCCGGGTTGCCGAACAGCGCCTCCGCCAGGCTCTTGGCCAGTTCCGTCTTGCCGACGCCGGTCGGCCCCAGAAGCGTCAGGACACCTCGAGGCTGAGCTTCGCGCCCGAGGCCGCTCCCCGTGAGCCGTAGGCCGAGCGCGGCTGCCGCAAGCGCTGCGATCACAGCGCGGATGGCGTGATCCTGACCGAACACCCGTGACCGGAGGCTCTCGGCGACCTCCGGCAGCCGAGCGCGCAGGTGCCCCCAGTGGTCGGTTCTCGGGCCGTGCCGGAACCGATCGACCAGGTGACGCGGTTCGGTCACCGACGCTCGCGCGCTCTGCGAGTACCGGAGGAGGTCGGCGACGAACCGCAACCGCTCGCCATCGGTCAGGGTGGCCAGCTGCTCCACCACGGCGGTGCGCTCGGCGTCGGTCAACGCTGCGCCCCCGTGTCCGCTGCACACGAGCTGGCCCAGGAGGGCGAGGCGCTCGGACCGCTGCGGGATCCCGACCTCGATCGGGGCGAAGTCCACGCTCCCGTTCAACAGGACGTTGGGGATCGACGCGAGGTCGGCCGTCACCAGGACAGCTGCGTTCCGATGGGGACCGACGGAGGCCGCGCCGCGGACTGCGAGCTGAAGACCCGCGACCCGCGTCCGGTCCGGCTGGCCGTGGACCGCGGGATCCTGGAGGAGGATGTCCGCCTGGTCGACCACGATGAGGACGCTCACGGCGTCCTGGGCCAGGAGCGCGCGCACGACGACGATCGAGTCGCCGGGTGCGGGAACCCGTGTCGGTCCTCGCTCGACGGCGTCGGCGTGCAGGCCGGCGGCATCGAGCGCCGCGGGTAGGCGGTCGATGCCGTCAACGACCCAGGCGGTGTCGACGGCGTTCACTCGCACGACTAGGTCGTAGGCCGACGCAGCCACGCGCTCGACGACGGTCGGGATGTCGAACGCCTCACCGCGAAAGAGACCGAGCTCGTAGGCGGGGCCGACGAGGACCGGGCTTCGTCCGGTCGCAAGCGTCGACGCCAGCGTGCTGACGAACGGGCTGCTGAGCGCCTTCTGGGTCATGGCTTGGTCCTTGCCTTCGGTGTCGTGGCGCGTTGGGCAGCAAGCGCGGCGGGTGTCGGTCGGCGAGACACTCCGGGCAGCCCCCGCTTCGGTGTCTGCTTGACGGACACGCGGCCGGCTTCGAACGCCGCTGTGCTGTCGATGATCCGGTGGAGCTGCGCTGCGGTGGAGATCGAGGGCTCGCACAGCTCACCGGCACGGTCGTCATCGCTGGGCAGGGCGTTTCCGATGTCGGTCACGGCCGTGACGAGCACCTCCCGATCTCCCTGGGTTTCGAGGTGCAGGCGGATCGTGCGCCCATCTGCCGCCGCCCCCTCGACCGCCGGGTCGCCGTGTGGATCCACCACACGAGCCGCGAACCCCATCTGGTCCTGGGCGATCGCCTGGAGGAGGTCGAGCGTCGACCGCCTGGCGGCGACGTCCGCCCGGGCCGCGTCCACCGTGTCCTCCAGGTGTGAGATGCGTGCAGCCGCAGCGTCGAGTTGGGAACGGAGCAGTTCGATCGCGCGGGCGTCGGCGTATCGCTGCGCAGCGGCGATCAGCGCGCCGGCCCCGGAGGCGTCCACGTGCACGTCGACACCGAGCTCGTGAGCCTCGGCGACCAGCACGTCGAGGCGCGTGCGCTCTTCGGTGAGCTCCCAGAGCATCTGGGCGAGTCGGAGGTGGCGGGTGTCGGGCGTGCCGGCGCTCGAGGGGACCTTCCCGGTCGGGCTGCTCGGCAGCCGGCCATGAGCCGGGCGCAGAGCGGCAGCGGTCGGGAGCGAGCCGGAGCCCCGGATCCGACCCGAAGTCGTCGTTGCGGGAACGACCCCTCGAGGTGCGACGCTCTCGCCCGGTTGCTGCGATGGTTTCGGGGTCACACCGGCGGATGGAGCGATCGTCATGGTGCGGTCGTGCGGCAGGGATGACGAGCTCTGCGCGAGCGCCGCGGAGATCGGTACGGCGGTCATCACCGCCCGAAGGTCGTGGACGTCCAGGGCCGCTCCGAGACGCCGTCGCAGCTGCTCGCCGTGTGAGGAGGTGAGGAGGCCGGCGCCGGAGGCGAGGTCGATCCGCTCGCTGGCTTGGCGAGCGAGAGCGGGTAGCAGGCGCTCGGCCAGGCGTGCGGCGCGGGCGAGCCGAGCGGCCTCGGCGCGCGCTTCGGGAGTGAGCGCGAGCGCGCGGAAGCTGGTGGATCGGGACATCAGGAAATCTCCTCGACGGGGAACGGAAGGGTGGGAGGGCTGGCGGCCAGCGCTGGCACGTCGGGAGCGGCAGGTGTTGCGGGCCAGAGATCTACGAACGTCTCCACGAATCGCGGCACGGATGGCACGCCGATGAACCGGAACGCGCCGGTGTCGTCGAAGTGGGCATCGACGCCGACCGAGATGTCCACCGGTACGGGGACCCGTCCGCTCAGTGGATGAATGCGCTGGTTGGCGGACCCACGCCAGACGAGCGACTCGTGGCGCGCCTCGATGTAGGCACCATCGATGAGGAGGTCGAGCCGACCGAGCAGGTCCTGGACATGGGGGTCGCCGCCGGAGACCAGCGCCTCGAGTCGGTGGCCCGTGTAGCAGGTCACCTTCCACGGACGATCCTCTCGGATCAGGTCGATGAGCGCCGCGAGCGATTCCGCCTGATCGAAAGGCTCGCCGCCTGAGATGGTCAGGAACTCGCGCCCAGTCGAATGGAGCCAGGCTGCGATCCTCAGGATCGTGGCCACGGCGCCGCCAAGGGGGTCGAAGGTGTCGGGAGACATGCACCCGGGGCAGGCGCGTGCGCAGCCTTGGACCCAGAGGCCAGCCGAGTCGCGAGGGCCCAAGGTTTGTACGCCGTCTCGGGCGTCGCTCACTCGGATCGTCTGCGTGCGAACGGGGGCCATGGCCACTTCTGACGGACGCCGGCCCTGGGCCCTACGCCTCTGGGGACACGAGGCGCAGCGCATCGACCAGCACGGGATCGCACAGTTCCCCGTGTTGGCGGCGGTGCCACGGCCGTAGCAGAAGGAAGCCCGTCACGAACGCGGCGTCCTCGGACCACTCGTCGAGCCAGGCCCGCGCCAGCCGCAGGCCTCGATGGAGCAGCAGGTCGACCGCCATGCCGGCGATGTCGAATGCTCGTGGCCCGACCCCGCGACGCCTCGAAGTCGAGCACGCCGGAAACCGACCCAGACGCATCGAACAACACGTTGTCCTCGTCGAAGCTGCCGTGGATCGCGCCGATGCAAGCGGAGGTCGGAGCCGCCGGCAGCGTTGGCGGCGGGAGATGGAGCCGAGCGGCGGACTCCGACCAGAACCGAGCGCCGTCGCCGAGCAGGCGCCCGACGTCAGGCGCGCTGCCGAAGAGGTCCCAGCGCGAGACGACCGAGGCGGGGTACGGCCGGAGGGTTGTGCCTTGGCTGAACGCGCTGAGCCAGTTCGCCATCGCCGGGATCAGGTCGAGGATCTCATCGTCACGGTGTTCGGCCAGGGTCCGACCCGTTAGGTGCCGCGTCACGATGCACGGAACCCGATGGTCGTGGGCCAGCAGGACCGGTGTCGACCAACGGCCGCGCAGCTCTTCGAGCACGACTGCCTCTCGGGCGACGCCAGCCACTGCGACATCGAGGGAGCCGACCTTCAGCCAACAGCGCGCTCCTGCTGACGTCGTGACCGACCACGAGTTGTGGCGCTGGGCGATCTCACACGGAACGCAGGCCTCAATCTCCGTGGGGCCGAGCATCCGGGTGATCAGCCGCTCCGCTGCGCCCATCGGCGTGGTCACGGCCGGTCTGCCAGTTCGCGGGCGAGGTGCTCGTCGACGGGGATCCCTGCCTGCTCCTCGATCCATCCCCATTGCCCGTTCGGGTTGAGCTCGAGGAAGGTCCAGGAGCCATCGGGGCTGACGATCAAATCGGCGGCGCCGTAGCGCAACCCGTGTGAGCGGCACAACGCGAGCAGCGGTCGCGAGACGGTCTCCGGGACGTCGATGGCCCGATGCGCTACCACGTCGAAGTCATAGTGGCGCCAGTCGAGCGACGTCCGCTCTGATGCCGTCGAGTCGATCTGGCACCCCAGGACCACGTCGCCGACGATCGTGGCCCGCACCTCGAAGGCCTTGTCGACCTCGGGCTGGTAGATGGCGGGAGCAGCCCGAATCGCCTCTTCGTCGAGGTCGTCAAGATCGACCCGTTGGGTGAAGACCATGTACTGATCGTGACCCTCGGCCACGATCGGCGTTCCCGGCGACACGACCTTGGTGATCAACCCCCTCCGCGACGAGTCGGCGAACCTGCGCACCGCGGCGGGGTCGCAGAAGGCGTCGGTTCCACACAGCGGTCACCTCGGCGGGCGGTGCTTCCCGTCTGTCGACGTCGAAGGTGGCATTCTCGCCACCGTCGTCGAGCAACCGGGAGACACCGACCCCGTCCCCGAGCTCCATCGACGCGAGGAAGGTCCACGGCTGGCCCATGCGGTCGAGGTGGTCGGTCACCATCGCGCGACGTGGGGATCAGCGCGGTGGCTGATGATGAGGATCACGGTCCGGCCTCAGTCGTCCGGCGTGTACTCCTTGACCGGACTGGTCGAGGACCAGACGCAGGCCGTAGTGGTCCCCTCCATCTCGACGACGTATTCGCGGCTCTGGAAGAGCAGCGGCAGCACTGGTCGCTCGATCGTCTGCTCGATCGCCGTGGTCTTGTTCATGTTCGTACCTCCGTGGGTGATGGTTCACCTGTGCCTGACGGAGGACAGACCGAACTCCGATCTCTTGGCACCTCGGCGCCCAGCGGGGTGACCAGTCAGAGGCGAGGACCGCGCACCGAAGACGAAGGCGTACGCGGGACGCACAGTGGCGAGGCGAGTCCCTTCTAGGCGCTGGGCTGCTCGGGAAGTCGTCGCGCGCTGTCTTCGACATCTCGCCCAAGACGCCGTCCGGGGGAGCCAGCCTTGAGCTGGCTCCCCCGGTGGCTCGCGTCCTTCGAGGAATCACTTGCCCCGAGGCTGCGTGCGCTGTCCACCTCCCGAGTTCTGGCCGGGAATCTTCGGCGGCGGCGGCTTCGGCGTACCTTTCGCTTTTCCTGACACGGGTTGTATCTCCTCTTGTGGGTTGGCGGCGGTTGCCACCTGGTACTGACGGACAGCTGGCCTTCCTCGCACGCGAGTCCGACCCGATGCTTCAGCTCCGCCCGTGAACGCGATCTCGACGCACCGACTGGAGGCGCATCCCGCCTCGGTGTAGTGGCCCAGGTCCGGTCGGTTGCTTCGAGCAATTTGCGGGCGAGATGACCCGCGAGATCGAGAGCCCGACAATGATCAGCCTCGGACGCTGGGAAGGAAGGTGATGCGGTCTCGGTCGGGACCAAGGGCTGACGCGGGTAGCTCTCGATGGCTTGGGCTGGGGCGACGTCGCCGGGCGCATTGAGCACCACGCCGGCAACCGTCTGGCTCGGATGATGGCTTCGTGCCAGACCTGACGAACGTCAGGTGTCGTGATGTTCAGGCGGGAAGGGCGCGCCGGTGAAGGCGGCCGCGATGGCCTCGGCGTAGAGGTGAAGCGGGTCGATGATGACTTTGTTGCCGGACCTTGGCTTCGCGTTCGTCAGGTCGATCAGCTGGGAGAGCTCGGTCAGCGCGAGCAGGACGTGGCGGCTTTCGAAGACGTCGCGCAAGACGTTGTGCAGTCGGCTGACCGCGCCGATCGTTGGACCCTCGGCCTTGACCTGATAGCCGATCTCGGTGATGCGGGACATGCCGTGATCGTTCGGTCGTTCCACGGCTATCCCCTCGAGCGGCTCGCGGTAGGCGCTCCACTCTCCGAGGTCGGAGACGTAGCGGATCCCGACGAGCCCGATCGAGTCGATGTTCCTCGACCGCAGCCAAGCGCCGACGACCTTCGGCATCGAGATGAAGGTGGCGCCGGTCTGCGCGCAGATGGATTGCAGCGACGGGGTGAAGAACTGCGTCGTGTTGCAGGCTACGGCGACGATGGTGCACCCGTGGTTCACAAGGTCGGCGGCAGCGCCTTCGATCGCGTCGGTGACCGGACCGAGCCGCAGATCGAGCTCCATTGACAACCCCATGGCGGGGACGGACTGCACCTCGACGGCCGGCATCGAGACGTCACCGACGTTGTCGCGCTCCAACTGCGCACGCACATACCGGTTGACGAGCTCCCACAACACGATGCCCGACTCCGGCGCGTTGCCGGTGATGATGCCGATCTTCTGCGGCGTCACGATCGCCGGCGGCCGGGGCTCGGCCTCGGCATCAGTTGTCGCAATCGGAGCCACCAGCGCGCCGAGCCCTTCGATGAGCTCGTCGGCACGGAACTCGATCCCCCAGGTGCGGTCACCAGCGTTCGTCATCATCGTGCCCGGCACGTCGATCGGCACGGCAAGACCGCGGTCGAACACCTGCACCACGGGCACCGAGGCGGCGTCGGGAATGACGAACGGGTTGATGAGCCCGTAGCCCATGCGCAACGGCGCGGTGAGCTCAGCGGGCGCGAGCTCCAAACCGTCGGTTCCGACGAGGGTTGCCACGGCGCCGAGGTCGATCGATTCGTCGCCGCGGCAGTGAGCGAAGATGAGGCGCTCGCCGTCGGAGAGCGCGAGCGACTTGAGCTCGTCCCACAATGGGATCCCGACGCTGCCGAGTCGCTCGCGGCGCGCCGCGGCATCGCGGCAGCTCATGGCGGTGGAGTTTCGAGAGAACCGGTACCAGATGTCCAGTGCCTCAACGACCTCGTGGACGCGCTGGACCGGCATGGGGACGTGTTCGTGCGGCGTGCGCAGGACGGTCGCGGGTGGTAGGACCGCGCCGCGAACGCGACGAAACGTCGCTGTCAGCTCGTCGCCTCGGTTGCGAACACCGCGAGCTCGCTGGCCTGCCACGAGATCCCGCCTCCCGTCGAGTCGATAACGATTGTCGCGGACACGCGGTCACCGGAGTTGATCGATGTCGCGCGGAATGCGGGGGTGACGTCGAAGACGACCACCGACTCGCTCTCGGACGGGTACTTGGTGAACTTGCCCGCGAAGCCCGGATCGCTGTTGTTCGGGGTGGCGTCGGGATCGAGGTTGAGGAACACGCGGAAGGTGACGGCCTTGCCGTCGTCAGACGTGACGCTCGATCGGCGTAGGCGGAGCAACACGCGTTGCAGGCCGTCCTGGGTCCACTTGCCGAGCACTGGCACGCCACGGATGCGCCCCCGTCCCGGCGTACCTTCGTTGGTGTCGATCTCGCCGCCCTTGTCCTCGTAGGTGGTGCGGTGCACGGAGATGGTCTGCTCGCCGGCGACCGCTGCCTCGAAGTTGCGCTCGATCGCTTCCTGGCGCTGCTCGGGGGTCATGTCGGGGTCGTTGAGGTTCGGATCGCCGAGGGCGACCATCAGCTTGCACTGCGCGGCTTCGAGCGTGATGTCATTGGCGGCGACGAACCCCGCCTCGAGCAACTCGGCGCTCGTCTCGTAGATGCCGAGCTCGACCGGACCACGATCGCATTGACCGACGTTGGCGATCACGATGTTGCGTGCTCGTGCTTCGCGGAAGGTATCGAGGAACTCGACCTTGGTCGGGATGTTGCCCGAGCCGAACGAGAGCACGATGGCCGCTCGGAGGTTGGGGTCTTCGAGTTGGCGCTTCACCATGTCGGTCTCTTGCACACCCGGGTAGATCAGCACGGGCAAGACGTTGGTATCGAGCTTGGTGCGGGCGAAGAAGCGACCTTGGGGGATGGGCCGGATCAGCGTCTTGTTGATCTGCAGCTGGTCGCCCACCTCGCCCAGCGGCGCGAGGTTCGGGGATTCGTACGCGTCGTAACCCGTGGTGTCACGCTTGATCGTGCGGTTGCCGCGAAGGACCTTGCCTCCGAAGAAGATGACGACCTCAGGGATGACCGGGATGCGCGAGGCCTCGGGGTTGGCGATGAGCACCGAGGTGATGAAGTTCTGCGTCGCGTCGTTCCGAACGTCGACGAGCGCCGAACGTTGCGCCCCAGTCAGCACCACCGGCTTGCCCAGGTTGTGGAGCATGAACGACAGCGCGGAGGCGGTGTAGACCATCGTGTCGGTGCCGTGGAGGATGACGAAGCCCGAGTACTTGTCGTAGTTCTCCTCGATCGTCCGGGCCATGAACGCCCATTCGACCGGCCCGATGTTGCAGGAGTCGAGCGGCTCTGGCGTGCTGATGCAATCGACGGGAAAGCCCAGGCGGTCGATCTCGGGCGTCTTCTCGTGCAAGGTCTCCCACGGCACGACGACCTGTGGGCTGTCAGGGTCGGGATCGCGGGGCGCCGATCCGATCGTTCCACCGGTGTAGATGACGAGCACAGGCTCGGGCATGTGGCCCCTCCAGCAAGTTAATCGGCCATCCAGCAAGTTCGCTGGAACTTGCGTCATGCTACAGGAGGATTTCGAAGCGGCAAGTCCCTTGTTGGTGTTCCGTGGAGGAAGGCTACGCGAAGATACGGCGAATCGAGCTCAGTCGAGAGCCGTGGTCTCTTCGCCGTCCCACGTCTCCTCATCCTCCCTGCGGATCGCGACCGGATCGATGGAGGCCAGCTCGGCGCTGTCGCGATCGTCTATCTCACCCACCAGGTTCTGGAGCAGCAGCTGCCGCACCTGGGCGTTCAACCGATCTCCGCTCAGCCCCGAGAGTTGCGCGAGCACCCAACTGAGTTTGGCCACCAGCGCAGCCGTGGTCATGTTGGCGATGGGAATGGCCCCGGCAGCCAGAGCCTTGCGCGGCGGAGCGTACTTTCCAAGGTTGGCTGGATGGATCGGGTATTGGCCAGCCAGCACGACTGGGATGCCTCGCTCGCACGCGTCCTCGATGAGGGGCACCAGGTTGTGGTCGCCCTCGGTGGGGATGTTGCCCGCGCCCAACGACTGGATCACCAAGCCGCGGACCGGACGTTCGCTGTGGGCCAGTGCGGCACGGTAGTAGTCGGGATACATCGCCGGCGTTTGCGACACAGTGAGGATGCCGGGGACGAAGGTATCCCTGAGCTCGAGCCGCGTTCGCAACCCGGGCGTGAGGCTCGGAACCTTCCTGATCATGGCGTCGTAGAGGCTCACCTCTTCTCCGATGGTGCCGAGCGGCGGGTAGGCGGGTGACTCGAAGGCGTCGTAGCGGCGGTCGTCGCGCTTGGTGGCGCGCACCGCGCGAAAGACGTACTCGCCGAACGAGATCACGACCTCAGGCAACTGGCTCGGGCGTTCCTTGGGCGACGATGCAACCAGGCACGCCCGGATGAGGTTCGTTCGCGCATCGCCGTAGACGGTGTCGACCGTGGTCTGGCTTCCAGTGAAGACGACGGGCACGTCGAGCTTGTCGCCCAGCGCGTAGGCAACAGCCGACGCGGTGAACGCGAGCGTGTCGGTGCCGTGGGCCACGACGATGCCGTCGTACTGCTCTCGCCGTTCGGCGATGGCGCGGGCGAACGTGCCCCAGTGCGAAGGGCCGACGTTCGCGCTGTCGAGGTCGGCCAACGCCTCCCACTTCACGTCGAACAGATCGTTCACCTCGGCGTACTCGTCGGAGAGCTCCTGGCCGCTGTCGGGCGGTCGTACACGACCGTTGCGTTCCACCATGCCGATGGTGCCGCCGGTGACGAGCACGCAGAGCTTGCGCTCGCTCTTGCGGTCTCGCTTGGCTTGCTGACCACCTGACACCGACCGCTGCGACTCGAGGTCGATGCGCAGGTCGTCGGCCCAGCGCACGTCGAAGTAGTCCGCCAAGAAGGGACTGAACGCCCGGAGCTTGCCTTCACCCTCACGCGCGAGGCCGGCGACCACGAGTAGGCGGTGGGCAGGATCGGCCCAGTCGAACTCGATCTCCTCGGTGGCATCGCGCGCTGCGACGAGGATCTCGCGGTAGACCCGGAGCGCCCGTGCACCGAGCCGCGGGTCCTCCTGGATGAACCCTGCGATCACCTCGAAGAAGCGGCGGCGGAGCGGATCGGCCTTGTGCTTGAACCAGGCGACCTGATCGTGAAGGAAACGCTGGTAGTCGGGGCCGTACTTCGTCTTGGTCTCCGTGGTCCGTCGGAGCAGGTCCATGGTCAGCTGGGGATAGCCGCCGCTTGCCTCGAGCAGCACCCTGGCCAGATTGTCCGGATTCCCAGCGTCGTAGCCAACCAACCCGTTGGCGAGGGCCATGCGCGTGGCATCGGTGATCTCGAATGGCCCGAGCCGGATGAGCTCCGTCGGCAACTCGAGACCGATGCTGGGGTCTTCAACTCGACCCTCGAACAGTTCGTGGCCCCCGCGCACCGACAAGATGCACAGGACGAGTCTCTCGCGGAGTTGCCGTTCGCGTCGCAACTCCTGGAGCACCCCTCGCACCTCGCGCACCACTTCGATACCGCTGTCGCCCGCTGCGGCCAAGCGGTCGAACTCGTCGAACACGACTAAGAGAGGGCGCGTGACATCGACGTCGGCCATCTGCACGAGCCCTTCGAGCAAGGTTGGCGCGGAGGTCGGGTCGGCGCCACGCTCGTGGCCCCGATGACCAAGGCTGCGCCACACGCCACCGAGGATTCGACGCACTCGTTCGTCGTGGGTGAGGTCGTCCTTCGATCCGACCTTGTCGCGATCGAAGTCGCCGATGGCGACGCGAAATGGATGCGCAGCTCGGTGTTCAAGCTGGCGCCCGACCATGCTGGCGAGACTGGTCTTGCCCATCGACCGGCTGCCGATCACCAGGCAGGACCGCCCGGCTTCGATGTGTCCACGTAGCACGTGGTCAGCGGTCCGCTCGATGTACAGGTCCGTATCGGGGTCGAGCGCGCCCCCGACAACCACCCGAGGTGTGTTCACGCATCACCACCGGTTGCGACGGCAAGGAGCGGTGCGAGCTCGACTTCGAGATACGGCGCCGTCCAGTGTCGTCGCTCGTCGACGAGTCCGAGCAGATGCATCCGTCCGGGATCGCATTCGATCACGACGGGGTCGCCCCCCGAAGCGTTCGTGATCTCCATTTGGAGCATCTGATTGGGGTCGCGCACTTGCTTGGCGAGGTTTGCGATGAACCGCGATCGGATGGATGACGGCGCTTCCAGCAATGCCGTTGGTTCCTGACCAGAGGATTCACCGTCCCAGCGCGCAACGAAGTCCTGCACCAGGAGCGGGTTGCCCGCGAAGTAGTGATTGACCGCGGTGGCGATCTTCGTCGACGCAACCCCGTCGGTCGCGTTCACCGGCTTCCCAGGTGTGGTTGTTCCCGAGTCGTCGTCGCCTGGGCCGAACACCATCGACTTGTATCGCGCGCGGCGACGGATGAGCTCGGTGACCTCGGAGTCGTCGAATGATCGCAACTGGATGATGTGGTCGGCCGCAATTCGCAGACTGTTGTACGACGGATCCGCGATGACCGCGGGGTCGAAGGTGAGGGCGGCGATGACGCCGTAACGGTTGATCGGACTCGACGGCGCCGCGCCGCGTTGCGATTGCACGAGATGGCGGAGGAAGACCGCGACCGCCGGCTCGGCCCAGTCGATCGAGGGCTCCTCGTAGAGGACGTTCGCACCGTCGAGTGCCACCAGTCCCGGGCTCGGGTCTTCCGCCAACCACAACTCGACCGCGTCGAGCATGCCCAGGTCGTCGGTGACCGCATCACCAATGCCGAACTGCCGGCACAGCATCGACCAAAACCTTGCTTCGTCGTTTCGGGACGACCGGAAGATCTGGCCGATGTCGGCGAACAACACCCGGTAGCCGTTGAAGCGGGCGAGGGACACCGCATGGCGAAGGGCGGTGGACTTGCCGACCTTCGGGGGCCCCACGATGCCTATTGATGCACCGTAAGTGGGACTCATCAGCTCCACTTCAATGGTGCGATAGTTGGGCCGAGCGACGGCGTTGATCACGTTGGGCTCGAGCGGAGCCTCGCCGGCCTGCCACACCGGTAGGCCGACGTGCAGACGGGGGAGCAGTTCGGCGATGTGCGTGTCGACGCGTTGCAGCCGTTCGTGGCTGATCGCCGCTCGGTGCCGCTGCGTCGCCATCGCCAGCGCCAAGGCGATGGCGCGCACCACGCTCGTCGTCGGCTGCTTCTCGACCTTCTTCGTGCTGTCGCGGGGCTTGCCGATGAGCTGCGAGATGTAGGAACCACTTACCTTGCCGAGCTCGTAGTCGGGAAGGGCCTCGTCGAGCAGGGGGATGAGCTGGGTCAACTCCTTCTGCGTGATGCCCTCTTTGCGGAGGTCCTCCCAGATCGCGCGGCGCAGATCGCGG
>Ga0209023_10006124_pt1 | contig 12835 bp, 11 predicted proteins | sample LakOneMetagenome_FD_187468 | JGI IMG/M metagenome (GOLD analysis project Ga0209023, IMG submission 187468) | Freshwater and sediment microbial communities from Lake Erie, Canada (SPAdes) (version 2) | ecosystem: Environmental > Aquatic > Freshwater > Lentic | place: Lake Erie, Canada... | reverse complement strand
TGGCGCGCCGCGATCCGCCCGAACACCGTGCTGCTGTTCGGCGAGACGCTCGGCAACCCCGGCCTGGACGTGCTCGACGTGCCGACCGTCGCCGCGATCGCCCACGATCACGGCCTGCCGCTGCTGGTCGATTCGACCTTCACGACCCCGTGGCTGATGAAGCCGTTCGACCACGGCGCCGACCTGCTGTTCCATTCGGCGACCAAGTTCCTCTCGGGACACGGCACCGTGATCGGCGGCGTGCTGGTCGACAGCGGCCAGTTCGACTGGGGCCGGTCGACGCGCTTCCCCGGCCTGAGCCAGCCGTACGACGGCTTTCACGGCATGGTCTTCAACGAGGAAAGCACCGTCGGCGCGTTCCTGCTGCGCGCGCGCCGCGAGGGCCTGCGGGACTTCGGTGCCTGCATGAGCCCGCACACCGCCTGGCTGATCCTGCAGGGCCTGGAGACCTTGCCGCTGCGCATGGCGCGCCACATCGACAACACGCGCAAGGTGGTCGAGTTTCTGGTGGCGCAGAAGATGGTCGCCTCGGTCGGCTATCCCGAGCTCGAGACGCACGCGAGCCACTCGCTCGCCCGGCGCCTCCTGCCGCGCGGCTGCGGATCGGTGTTCAGCTTCGACCTGCGCGGTTCGCGGGCGCAAGGTGTCGCCTTCATCGAGGCGCTGAAGATCTTCTCGCACCTGGCCAATGTCGGCGATTGCCGCTCGCTGGTGATCCATCCGGCATCGACGACGCACTTCCGGATGGACGACGCCGCGCTCGCGCAGGCCGGCATCGGTGCCGGCACGATCCGCTTGTCGATCGGGCTCGAAGATCCGGACGACCTGATCGACGACCTGAAGCGCGCGCTGAAGGCCGCCGAGAAAGCGGGGGCGTGATGGAGCTGAACGTCTCCGGCCACGGCCCGGCCTACGCCTACACCGGCGGCAAGGCGTTCGACGCGTCGCTGCCCTGCGTGGTGTTCCTGCACGGCGCGCTGCACGACCACAGCGTGTGGACCCTGCTCGCGCGCTGGTGCGCGCACCACGGCCATGCGGTGCTCGCCGTCGACGAGCCCGGCCATGGGCGCAGCCCGGGCGTGCCGCTGCCGAGCGTCGAGGCCATCGCCGACTGGGTGCTCGCCCTGCTCGACGCCGCCGGGGTCGCCGACGCGGTGCTGGTCGGTCACAGCATGGGCTCGCTGATTGCACTCGAGGCCGCGAGCCGCGCGCCGCAACGCGTGCGCCGGCTGGTGATGATCGGCACGGCCTACCCGATGAAGGTCTCCGGCGCGCTGCTGACGACGGCCCGCGACGCGCCGCTGAAGGCGATCGACATGGTCAACGCGTACTCGCACGGGGGCATCGCCTCGAAGCCGTCGTTCCCAGGCCCTGGCATGTGGCTGCACGGTGCGAACCGCGCGCTGATGCGCCGGATGCAGATGGGCCGGCGCGACCTCAATTTGTTCCACCATGACTTCAGCGTCTGCGATCGCTACGCGCACGGGCTGGAGGCCGCCGCGCAAGTGCGCTGCCCGGTCGACTTCGTCCTCGGCGCGCGCGATCAGATGACGAGCCCGAAGCTGACCGACGCGATCGCCGCCGCACTGCACGCGCGGGTGACGCGCGTCGATGCCGGCCATGCACTGATGACCGAAGCGCCCGACGCGGTGCTGTCGGCGCTGCGGGCCGCGCTGGACGCCGGCCGCGACCCCGGCCGCTGACGACACCGACACCGCCGATGGCCGCCGCCGCCGAACCGCGCGTCACGCACATCGAACGCCTGATCACGGCGATCGATCTGCCGATCGGCCGCTGGGATCGCGCGGCGCGGCTGGTGTTCTGCAACGACCATTACCTGCGCTGGGCCGGGCGCGGACGCGACGAACTGCTCGGTTGGACTCTGCGGGAGCTGTTCGGCGCGCCGGCGTGGGCCGCAGCGGAACCGGCCTTCGCCCAGGCGTTCACCGGCCGCACCGTGACCTACGAGCGCCAGCTCGCGCACGGGCCGACGCCGGGGCGGTGGATACGCATCCAGGTCTTTCCGGACGCCGACGCGAACGGCGATGTCCAGGCCGTCTTCACGATCGCGACCGACATCCACGACGACGTGGTGCTGCGCGAGTCGCTGACCGCGACCCAACGCCGCCTCGATCGCTTCACCGAGAACATTCCGTACCCGCTGACCTATGTCGATCGCGACTTCGTGATCCGCTTCGTCAACAAGGCCTACACCGAGGCGGTGTCGCAGAGTGCGGCGGAGCTGCTCGGTCGGCACATCGGCGAGGTGCGCGGCGCCAGGCGCTGGGCCGAGCACCGGCCGCATTTCGAGCGCGCGATGGAAGGTCGCACGGTGCAGTACACCCGGCTCGTGAAGGCGATGCCGCAAGGCCCGCGCTGGATGCGCACGAGCTACGTGCCCGATCTCGACACCGACGGCACCGTGCTCGGCCTGTACACCGTGACGATCGATGTTCACGAACTGACGATCGCGCAGGAGAAGCTCAAGCGCCGCGTCGAGCGTGATGCCCTGACCGACGTGCTGAGCCGGCGCACGATGATGGACCACATCGAGGCCGCCATCGCCGACACTGCCGGGGCGCCGCATGCGCTATTCTTCGTCGACCTCGACGGGTTCAAGAGCGTCAACGATCGGCTCGGGCACCGCGAAGGCGATGCGCTGCTCGTCGCGGTCGGTGCCGCGCTGCAGGCGGCGGTGCGGGCCGAGGATGCGGTCGGCCGCTTCGGCGGCGACGAATTCCTGGTGCTCGCACCGGTGCACGACACCGACGGCGCGCACGCCCTGGCGCTGCACATGCTCGCCGCGGTGCGCGAAGCGACCGCCCGCGGCCCGCTGGCCGGTGCCGTCAGCGCCAGCATCGGCTACGCGCTCGCGCCGCGCGATGCGCGGCATCCGCTGAACCTGCTGCAGCTCGCCGACGATGCGATGTACCAGGCCAAGCGCGCGGGCAAGAACCGCGCGGTGCACTGCGCGGCCATTCCGTTCGAGGCGACGCGCTAGCGCAATCGAGCGCTCAGGGGTCGATCAGTTCCCGCACCGTGATCGTGTCGAAGCCGGCGCGCTGCCACAGCGCGCGCGAGGTCGGCGACGGCTCCATCAGCATTTGCGCCAGCAGCGGCTGCGCCGGCGTGCGTGACGGGTCGCACAGCAGCACGAAGCGCGGGTCGCCCTGCTCGTCGAGCCGGCCGACCCAGTCGAACGCGATCAACGTGTCGACGATCGGCTCGGTCTGCAGCGGGTCGGTTCGCAGCGCCGCCGCCAGTTCGCCGCCGCTCAGGCCGCGACCCCCATCGGCTCGGGCAGCGTCGAGCGCACGCAGCACCGCGATCGCAAGTTGCAGGCGAGCGCCTGGCGCATCGGGCCAGCGCTTGACGCGCGTCTGCAGGCTCGGAGCGTAGGCGGCCACCACCGCGCCGAGCAGCACGATGACCCATCCGAGGTACATCCAGACGAGGAAGATCGGCACAGTCGCGAGCGCGCCGTACATCACCGAATAGGTCGGCACGGTCGTCAGATACCAGCCCAGGACCCGCTTCGCCAGCTCGATGCCGATCGCGCTGCTGACACCGCCGGCCAGCGCATGGCGCCAGCGCACGTGCGTGTTCGGCACGTAGTGGAACAGCCCCGCCAGTGCGGCCGCGAGCAGCAGGAATTCGAAGCCCTCGAGCAGGAACGTCACGCCGCCCGGCAGCACGCTGACGAAGCCCTTCGACGCGGAAATCGCGTACGACGTGACGCTCAGGCTCGCGCCCAGCACCAGCGGCCCCAGCGTGACCGCTGCCCAGTACACCAGCACGCGCTGCGCGATCGGCCGCGGCTTGCGCACGCGCCAGATGCCGTTGAGCGTGCGGTCGATCGTCAGCATCAGCGCGAGCGCGGTGAAGAACAGCAGCACCAGGCCGACGGTGCCCACCCCCTTGGCCTGCGCGGCGAAGCGGGTCAGTTCGCGCAGCACCTGGCTGGCGATGTTCTCCGGCACCAGCGCCTGCAGGAAGTAGCGCTGCAGCGCGACCTGGAAGTTCGCGAACATCGGGAACGCCGAGAACACCGCGAGCATCACGGTGAGCAGCGGCACGAGCGAAATGATGGTCGTGAAGGTCAGGCTGCTCGCGGTCAGGCCCAGGCGGTCTTCGCGGAAGCGCGCGCGCAGCGTGCGCAGCGTGTCCAGCCAGGGCCACTGCTGCAGGGTCTGGACCAGCCCCGGCAGTTGCTCGCGCAGCGCCGACCGGACCGTCGCGGAAAGATTCATTGCTGGCATCATAGCCAGCGATGACCGACGCCCTCCCCCTGCCCGCCTCCCACGCCGCGATCGCCTGGACGCGCATCGCCGCGATCGCCAGCGTGCTCGCCCTGATCGCGCTCGGCCTGGCGTGGGAGTTGTGGCTCGCGCCCACCGGCAGCGGCACGCTCGCGATCAAGGTGCTGCCCCTGCTCGTCCCGCTCGTCGGGCTGTGGCGACATCGCCTCTACACCTACCGCTGGGTCAGCCTGCTGGTGTGGATCTATTTTGCCGAGGGCGTCGTGCGCGCGACGAGCGATCGCGGCGCCGGGGTGCCACTGGCGATCGTCGAGATCCTGCTGTGCCTGGTGCTGTTCGGCGCCTGCGCGGCGCATGTGCGCTGGCGGCTGCGCGCGGCGAAGGCGGCGGCCGCGGCATGAGTGCATCGCTCGACGAGCTGCGCACGATCGTCGGCGCTGCGCACGTGATCGAGGCGCAGGCCGATCGCGCGGGCTATGAGGTCGATTGGCGCAAGCGCTATCACGGGCAGGCGCGCGCCGTCGTGCGCCCCGCCAGCACGGGCGAGGTCGCCGCGGTCGTGCGCTGGTGCGCGCGCGAGCGCGTCGCGATCGTCGCGCAGGGCGGCAACACCGGGCTCGTCGGCGCCTCCACGCCGGACGACTCGGGCACGCAGATCGTGCTGAGCCTGACGCGCATGAACCGCGTGCGCGCGATCGACGCCGCGAACCTGACGATGAGCGTCGACGCCGGCTGCGTGCTGCAGACCGCACAGGAGGCCGCATCGGCGCAGGGCCTGCTGTACCCGCTCAGTCTGGCTGCCGAAGGCAGCTGCACGATCGGCGGCAACCTCGCGACGAACGCCGGCGGCACGCAGGTGCTGCGCTACGGCAATGCGCGCGACCTGTGCCTCGGGCTCGAAGTCGTGAGCCCCTCTGGTGACGTCTGGGACGGGCTGACCGGGCTGCGCAAGGACAACACCGGCTACGACCTGCGTCACCTGTTCATCGGCAGCGAAGGCACGCTGGGCGTGATCACCGGCGCGACGCTGAAGCTCTATCCGCAACCGGCGGCGTCGAGCACCGCGCTCGCGGCGCTCGGGTCGCTGAGCGACGCGGTCCGGCTGCTGCAGCTCGCGCAGACTCGCCTCGGTGCCGCGCTGACCGGCTTCGAGGTGATGAACCGCGTGTCGCTGGACCTGGTGCGACGTCACTTCCCGCAGCTCGCGCAGCCGCTGCCACCGCAACCGTGGACGGTGTTGCTCGAGCAGTCCGACAGCGAGAGTTCGGCGCATGCGCAGGCGCTCTTCGAAGCGCTGCTCGAGACCGCGCTCGACCAGGGGCTGATCAACGATGCCTCGGTCGCGGCCAGCGTCGAGCAGTCGCGTGCGATGTGGCACCTGCGCGAATCGATCCCGATGGCGCAAAGCCTCGAAGGCCAGAACATCAAGCACGACATCGCGCTGCCGATCTCGGCGATCGATGCATTCGTCGCGAGCACCGACGCGGCGCTGCAGCTCGCGTTTCCCGGCGTGCAACTGGTCGACTTCGGCCACCTCGGCGACGGCAACCTGCACTACAACGTGCAGCCGCCTGCGGGCGTGTCGCCGGCGGACTATCTGAGCGCGCACGAGCGGGCGGTCAACACGGTGGTCTACGACGCGGTCGCACGCTTCGGCGGCTCGATCTCCGCGGAACACGGCATCGGCGCGCTCAAGCGCGACGAACTCGCGCGGCGCAAGTCGCCGGTGGCGCTGAACCTGATGCGTGCGATCAAGCAGGCACTCGACCCGCTCGGCCTGATGAACCCCGGCCGGGTGCTTTGACGACGGCCTCGACCTGGGCCTGCGCGGCCTCGGCCTTCAACCACGCTGCGAAGTCCACCACCTCGGGCTTGCGCGCTGCGCCGATCGAGCGCACGAGGTAGTAGCTCTTCGGCGACGCGACGATCTTCTCGAACGGCGCCACCAGGCGCTTGTCGCGGAACAGCTCCTTCAGCAACGGCATGCGCCCGAGCGCGATGCCCTGCCCGGCAACCGCCGCGTTGATGACCTGATCGAACTGCGAGAAGTGCAGCACGCTGGCCGGCTTGAGGCTCTCCAGCTTCATCGCGCGCAGCCAGATCGTCCAGTCCTGCATGTCGGGCCCGGGCCCGGACTCGAGGTAGATCAGCGCGTGGTGGCGCAGATCGTCCGGCGTCTTCAACGGCCGCGCCGGATCGCGCAGCAGCTTCGGGCTGCACACCGGCATCACGACGTCGTCGAACAGGCACTCCGCGCCGGTGTCGATATCGTCGGCCGAGCGGTAGCGGATCGCCAGATCGAACCCGTCACGCGCGAGGTTGACGATGTTGTAGCCGGCGGAGATGCGGACGTCGACATCCGGCCGGGTCGCGGTGAAGTTCGTCAGGCGGGGGATCAACCACAGGCCGGCGAAGCCCGGCGTCGTCGTGACGACCACCGTCTTCGCGCGCCGGTCGTGCTTGAGCTGGCCGCCGACGTTGTGCAACTGGCTCAGCACGTCGCTGACCGCGATGTACAAGGTTTGTCCCTCGTCGGTGAGGCGCAGCGCGCGGTGCAGCCGGCGGAACAGCGGCAGGCCGTAGTGCTCCTCGAGCGCCGCGATCTGACGGCTGACGGCGGACTGCGTCAGCGCGAGTTCGTCGGCGGCCTTCGTGAAGCTCAGGTGGCGGGCGGACGCCTCGAAGGCTTCGAGCTGGTCCAGCGGCGGCAGGTCGTAGTGGCGCATGCGGGCATTGTTTCGCATTCCAGTTTGGCATGCAAGACATTCGAACTGACCGTTTGAGCATTCTATGAGAGAAGCCCAGACTTCGCTCCAAGCGCTGCATGCTGGCGCTTCATGCAAAGGAGTGAACCATGAACACCACCGACCTGTTTCCCGCCGCCACCCGGCTGCCCAAGGGCGACATCCACCGCATCGACAACGGCCTCGGGCTGCGCATCGAAGCGCTGAGCGGCAACCTGTGGATCACGATCGACCGGGATATCCGCGACGTCCTGCTGAAGGCCGGCGAAGGGTTCGACATCGACCGACCGGGCCAGACGCTCGTCAGTGCGCTGGACGACGCGCGCTTCGTGGTGCTGGGCGCGGCCTGACGGCGCCGCTGCTCGGGCGGCCGGCCGTCGGTCGTCTCGCTACTGGACCGGCCCGCCCTTCAGCGCCGCGGGCACCGGCAGCGGGACGACGTCGATGCCCTCTTCGCGCAAGGCGTCGGCATCCTCGGTCGACGCCCGGCCACGGATCCCGCGCTCCTTCGCCTCGCCGTAGTGAATGCGGCGCGCTTCCTCGGGGAAGCGGTCGCCGACGTCCTCGGTCTGGCTGATCACCTCGCGCACGGCGCGCATCCATTGCCCTTGGACCCGCGCGGCGGCAAGCTCCGCCGGCGACGGCGCGGCCGCGCTGTGCTGCTCGTCGCGCTGGCGTTGCGTCGTCACGTTCAGGCGCGGAGCGGTCGGCAGCCGCGTGATCGTCTTGTCGTCGCAGACCGGACAGCCGACCAGGCCGCGTTCGCCCTGGGCGACGAAGTCCGCGTCCGAAGCGAACCAGCCTTCGAAACGATGGTCGGCGGCACACCGCAGGTTCAGGACTTTCATGCCGCGATTATCGATCGCCGATCAATGGGGCGCCGGGTGCCAGTCGAGCGTCCAGCGCCCGGAACGCCAATTCTGCAACCAGAGCATGCCGATCAGCGTCTTCGCGTCGGTCAGTTCGCCGCGGCGCGCGAGCTCGTCCAGCTCCTCGAGGCTGGCGCTGGTGACTTCGAGGAACTCGCCCGCATCGAGCGCGCGCTCACCGAGCGTGAGGCCGCGCGCGAACCAGACCTCGATCCCTTCATTCGAGTAGGCGATCGCGTTGTGCAGGATGCCGGCACGGGCCCATTCAGCAGCGCGGTAGCCGGTCTCCTCGATCAGTTCGCGGATCCCGCAGTGCAGCGGTGCCTCGCCCGCATCGAGCTTGCCGGCCGGAAATTCGAGCATCACGCGCGCCAGCGGATAGCGCCACTGGCGTTCGACGACGAGACGGCCGTCGTCAAGCAGCGGCACCACCATCACCGCGCCAGGATGGACGATGTACTCGCGCTGCGCGTGGCCCCCGTCCGGCAGCCGGATCTGGTCGCGCCGCACGTCGAGGAAGGCGCCGCGGTAGACCTGATCCGAGATCAGCGTCTCCTCACGCAGCCGCGCGTCGCACGCGGCGTCGGAGACGACCAGGGTCAAGTCGCGAGCGCCTTCACGATGGCGTTGACGCACAGCGTCATCAGCCCACCCGGCAGGATGCCGAACAGCAGCACCGCGACGCCGTTGATCGACAGCAAGGCGCGCACGTCGCCGGGCGACTCGATCGGGCGGGTGTCGACCGGCTCGTCGAAGTACATCACCTTGATCACGCGCAGGTAGTAGTAGGCGCCGACCAGCGACAGCACGACCGCGAGCACCGCGAGCCACAGGTAGCCTTCGACATTGGTCAGCACGAGCGATTGCAGCACCGACAGCTTGGCGTAGAAGCCGACGGTGGGCGGCAGGCCGGCCAGCGACAGCATCAGGAGCGTCATGACCAGCGCGAACCACGGGCTGCGCTTGGCCAGGCCCTTGAGGTCGTCGATCTGCTCCGACTCGAAGCCCTGGCGCGCAAGCAGCATGATCACCCCGAAGCTGCCCAGCGTGGTCAGCACGTAGGTCACGATGTAGAACATCGACGACGCATACGAATTGCCCGCCGACACAGTGTTCTGGTAGACCACGCCGGAGCACAGGCCCAGCAGCATGAAGCCCATTTGCGCGATGCTCGAATAGGCCAGCATGCGCTTCAGGTTCGACTGCGCGATCGCAGCGACGTTGCCGAGCAGCATCGAGCCGATCGACAGCACCACCAGCATCTGCTGCCAGTCGACCGCCAACCCGAGCATGCCTTCGACCAGCAGCCGGATCGTGATCGCGAAGGCCGCGAGCTTCGGCGCGCCGCCGATCAGCAGCGTGACCGCGGTCGGCGCGCCCTGGTAGACATCGGGCACCCACATGTGGAACGGCACCGCGCCGAGCTTGAAGCCCAGCCCGGCGACGACGAACACGACGCCGAGCACCATCACCTGCTTGTTGATCGTGCCGGTGCCGATCGCCTTGAAGACCTCGGGGATGTCGAGCGAGCCGGTCGCGCCGTACATCATCGACAGGCCATAGAGCAGGAAACCGCTGGCCAGCGCGCCGAGCACGAAGTATTTCATCGCCGCTTCGGTCGCCTCGGCGTGATCGCGGCGCATCGCGACCAGCGCGTACAGGCTCAGCGACATCAGCTCGAGGCCGAGGTAGACGACGAGGAAGTTGTTCGCCGACAGCATGACGCCGATGCCGAGCAGCGAGAACAAGCTCAGCGTGAAGAGTTCGCCCTTGAGCATGTCGCGGTCACCGGCGTATGGGCGCGCGTAGACCAGCGAGACCATCACCGCGATCGTCGCGAACGCGCCGAGCAGGTGGCCCATCGGGTCGGCGACGACCATGCGCTGCATCGTGTAGACCGTCTCGCCGGTCGCATACGCGTTGAGCTGCATCGCGAGCACGACGGCCAGCGATGCCTGCGTCAGCAGGTAGGTCGGGAGGCGGCGCGGGTCGGTGACCCACAAGTCCACCATCGCGACAACGCAGGCCATCGTGAGGAGAACGATCTCGGGGCCGACGGCGGACCAGTTCATCTGATTCATGGTGCTAGTGCGGTTCGTCCGGCGGTCACTGCGCGGGAATCTTGCTGACGGCCACGTGCTTGAGCAGCCCGTCCACCGAGGCGCTCATCACGTCGGTGAACGGCTTCGGGTACACGCCCATGGCGAGCACCGCCGCGGCCAGCAGCGCCAGCATGCTGAACTCGCGCGCGTTGATGTCGGTGAGATCGCGCACATGGTCGTTCGCGACCGCGCCGAAGTAGACGCGCTTGACCATCCACAGCGTGTAGGCGGCGCCGAAGATCAGGGCGGTGGCGGCGATCAGGCCGAGCCAGAAGTTGGCCTTCACGGTGCCCAGGATCACCATCCACTCGCCGACGAAGCCGGCGGTGCCCGGCAGGCCGCAGTTGGCCATCGCGAACAGCACGGCGAAGGCGGCGAACTTCGGCATCGTGTTGACGACACCGCCGTAGGCCTTGATCTCGCGCGAATGCACGCGGTCGTACAGCACGCCGATGCACAGGAACATCGCCCCGGAGACGAAGCCGTGCGAGATCATCTGGACGATGCCGCCGGACATGCCCAGCCCGCGCGCATCGAAGATGAAGAAGCCGAGCGTCACGAAGCCCATGTGCGCGATCGACGAATACGCGACCAGCTTCTTCATGTCCTGCTGCACCAGCGCGACGAAGCCGATGTAGACCACCGCGATCAGCGACAGCGCGATGATGAAGCCGGCCCATTGATGCGACGCGTCCGGCGTGATCGGCAGCGAGAAGCGCAGGAAGCCATAGCAACCCAGCTTCAGCATGATGGCCGCCAGCACGACCGAGCCGCCGGTCGGGGCCTCGACGTGCGCATCCGGCAGCCAGGTGTGAACCGGCCACATCGGCACCTTGACCGCGAAGGCCAGCAGGAATGCGAAGAACAGGTAGCTCTGCGCCGTCATCGGCAGCGGCAGCTTGTGCCAGGTCAGGATGTCGAAGCTGCCGCCGGACTTGTAGTACAGGTAGATCAGCGCCACCAGCATCAACAGCGAGCCGGCCAGCGTGTAGAGGAAGAACTTGAACGCCGCGTAGACGCGCCGCTGCCCGCCCCAGACGCCGATGATGAGGTACATCGGGATCAGCGTGGCCTCGAAGAAGACGTAGAACAGCAGGCCGTCGAGCGCGACGAACACGCCCACCATCAGGCCCGACAGGATCAGGAACGCGCCCATGTACTGGTTCACGCGCGAGGTGATCACCTCCCAGGCCGAAATCACGACGATCACGGTGATGAAGGCGGTCAGCGGCACGAACCACATCGACAGGCCGTCGACGCCGAGGTGGTAGTGCACGTTGAAGCGCTCGATCCAGTCGGCCTTCTCGACGAACTGCATCGCCGCGGTCCGGGTGTCGAAGCCGCTGATCAGCGGCAACGTGACCGCGAACGACACCAGCGCGGCCACGAGCGCCATCCAGCGCACCGCTGGCGCTTGGCTGTCGCGCCCGAACGCGAGCAGCACGATGCCCGCGACGATCGGCAGCCAGATGGCCGTACTTAGCAAACTCATGTGAGCAGACCCATGTTCTTGTTCTCCGCGCCTGTGTCGACCTGGCGATCAGGCGCCTACTTGCGCAACCACAACATCCACGTCATCAAGCCGATCACGCCGACGATCATCACCAGCGCGTACCAGTAAAGGTGCCCGGTCTGCAGCCGGCGCACGGCCGCCGCGAGCGCACGCACGTCATGCGCGGTGCCGTTGATCACGCCGTCGATCAGGCCGACATCGCCGCCCTTCCAGAGCGCCCGACCGGTGACGCGGGCCAGCCGCGCCAGCACGTGCTCGTTGAACCAGTCGAAGTAGTACTTGTTGTCGAGCAGACGATAGAGCGGCGAGAACATGCGCTGGATCGCCGCCGGAATCCCCGGCTTGACCATGTAGAACAGGTACGCGGTGACGACCCCTGCCAGGGCGAGCCAGAACGGCAGCGAGGTGAGCGCGTGGGCCGCCATCGCCGCCGGTCCGTGGAACTCCTCGGCGAGCTTCTCCATCGCGTGATGGGCTTCGTTGATCACCAGGATCGAGTCCTTGAAGTAGCCGCCGAATAGCATCGGGCCGATCGTCAGGTAGCCGATCACGACCGAGGGGATCGCCAGCGCGATCAGCGGCACCGTCACGACCCAGGGCGACTCGTGCGGCTCGTGCACATGCACGTGGCCGTGCTCGTCGGGATGGTCATGCTCGCCGGGGAACGGCTTGTGGCGGAAGCGCTCCTTGCCGTGGAACACCAGGAAGTACATCCGGAACGAATAGAACGCCGTCACGAACACGCCTGCCACGACCGCGAAGTACGCGAAACCCGAGCCCCAGAGGTGGCTTTCGTGCACCGCCTCGATGATGCTGTCCTTCGAATAGAAGCCGGCAAACAGCGGCGTGCCGATCAGCGCCAGCGACCCGAGCAGCGACGTGATCCAGGTGATCGGCATGTACTTGCGCAGGCCGCCCATGTTGCGGATGTCCTGGTCGTGGTGCATGCCGATGATCACCGAGCCCGCGCCGAGGAACAGCAGCGCCTTGAAGAACGCGTGCGTCATCAGGTGGAACACGCCGACGGAGTAGGCCGACGCACCCAGCGCCACCGTCATGTAGCCGAGCTGCGACAGCGTCGAGTACGCGACGACGCGCTTGATGTCGTTCTGGATGATGCCGAGGAAGCCCATGAAGAGCGCCGTGATCGCGCCGATCGTCATCACGAACGACAGCGCGGTGTCGCTCAGCTCGAACAGCGGCGACATGCGCGCGACCATGAAGATGCCGGCCGTCACCATCGTCGCGGCATGGATCAGCGCGGAGATCGGTGTCGGGCCTTCCATCGAGTCGGGCAGCCAGACGTGCAGCGGGAACTGCGCGCTCTTGCCCATCGCACCGATGAACA
>Ga0209023_10006123_pt1 | contig 12835 bp, 13 predicted proteins | sample LakOneMetagenome_FD_187468 | JGI IMG/M metagenome (GOLD analysis project Ga0209023, IMG submission 187468) | Freshwater and sediment microbial communities from Lake Erie, Canada (SPAdes) (version 2) | ecosystem: Environmental > Aquatic > Freshwater > Lentic | place: Lake Erie, Canada... | reverse complement strand
GAGCGAGCGGGCGGCCGAGGACGGGTTCCCTTGGGCCGCCGCGGCCCGCGACTCGGCCAGGCTCGAGCGGGTCCTGGCCGAGGTCGGCGTCCACGGCGCGGCAATGATCGAGGCGGACACCGGCGACACCGGTTCGCTCCGGTCTCTGGCCGAGCGCACGAGCGTCATCCTCAACCTCGTCGGGCCGTACACGAGCCACGCGCGACCCGTGATCGAGGCCTGCGTCGAGGGCGGCGCCCACTACATGGACCTGACGGGCGAGATCCCCTTCGCGCGGCGCATCGTCCACGACTTCGACGATGCGGCGAGGGACCGCGGCGTGGCCATCGTCCAGGTCTGCGGATTCGAGGCGCTGCCGCCCGATCTCGCCGTCCTCGCGGCGATCGAGGCCGCTCACGATCGTTGGAGCGAGGACCTTGCCGCAGTCGACCTCGAGGTCCGGGTGACTCCTCCACCGGGTCTCCCCCGCCCCTCCGACACGATCTCCGGCGGCACGAGCCAGAGCATGGTGGAGGTCACGGCCGATCCCGAATCGGCGGTCGCCGCCGATCCCGCGGCCCTGATCGAGGGCGCTCGCGTCGCGCTCGTCCGCGAGAGGAGTCCCATCGAGATCGGAGTCAGGCGGGGCAGGAACGGAACCGTGATCGCCCCGATGACTCCGGCGGCCTTCATCAACCCCGCCGTGATCCAGCGGACCGCCGTGCTCACGGCAACCGGAGACCCGCCGCCCCCCTTCCGATATCGGGAGGGCGTTGCGCTCGACGGGGGCACGCTGTCCCTGCCCGCCCGCCTGACGATGGCCGGGGCGCTGGCGGCGACCCAGGCCGGGATGCGTCGAACTCTCCTGGCCGGACCGGGGACGAAGCGTCGCGTCAGTGCCGTGCTCGGCCGCGTCCTCCCCGGCTCCGGCTTCGGACCCTCGCCGGATCGCCTCGAGGATTGGTCGTGGTCGATGCGGGTCGAAGCCGCCACGACAGGCGGCCACGGCGTCGAGGTCGACGTCGAGGCGCGCGGCCACCCCGGCTACCTGACCACCGCCCACATGCTCGGTGAGGCCGGGTTGATCCTCTCCGAGCAGCCGACCGCCCCCGGATCGCGCGGCTGCCTGACACCCGCGGCCGCTCTCGGCACCGAGTCCATCCCGCGGTTCGAGCGCGGCGGGTTGACCATCGCCGTCGCCGACTGACGGTGCGGTCAACGGTCTCAGGTCGAGGGAACCGCGCTGGTACGTTCAGTTGCGGCGATGACGGACCTCACTCTCGGAGTACTGGCGGGATCTCACAAGGAGAACGAACGCCGTCTGCCGATTCACCCGAGGCAGCTGGGCGCGATCGAGGAATCGGTGCGCCTCCGGATCACACTGGAATCGGGCTACGGGGAGCCGTTCGGGTTCGCCGACGGTGAGCTGGAGCCGCTCGTCGCCGGGATCGGCTCGCGCGACGAGGTGATGCGAGGCAGCGACGTGCTGGCCATCCCGAAGCCGATGCCGGCGGACCTCCTCGAGATGCCGGAGGGATCGGTGCTGTGGGGCTGGGTGCACTGCGTCCAGGACGAGGAGATAACTCAGCTCGCGATCGACCGCCGGCTGACGCTCATCGCCTGGGAGGAGATGCATCACTGGAGCCGCGACGGGTCGTTCGACCTACACGTCTTCCACAAGAACAACGAGCTCGCCGGGTACTGCTCAGTCATCCATGCGCTGCAGATCGCCGGAGTGACCGGGCAGTACGGACGCCGCCTACGGGCCGCGGTGATGGGGTTCGGGGCGACTGGACGAGGTGCCGTCACGGGGCTGTCGGCGCTCGGGATACGGGAGGTCACCGTGCTGACGACGCGCGAGGCCACGGCCGTGGCCTCGCCGATCCACTCGGTCCGGCTCGTCACCTACGGGCGGGACCCCGACGCGCCGGGGCAGACGCTGGAGCTCGACAGCGAGGACGAGTCCGTCGCCGACTTCCTCGCCGACCGCGACGTCATCGTCAACTGCCTGCTTCAAGACACCGACGCACCGCTGATCATGGTCACCGACGAGGAGTTGAAGCGCTTCCGTCGCGGCACGCAGTTCGTGGACGTCTCCGCGGACCTCGGGATGGGCTTCGAGTGGTCGCGCCCGACTACGTTCGACGATCCCGTTTTCAGGATCGGGGACGGGATGCAGTGCTACGCCGTCGACCACAGCCCATCGTTGCTCTGGGACGCGGCTACGTGGGAGATCAGCCAGGCCCTGGTCCCGCACCTGCCGGCGGCGATGTCAGGGCCGGAGGCATGGGCCGCCGACCCGACGCTGAGCCGGGCGATCGAGATCGAGGAGGGCGTGATCAAGAACCCGAAGATCCTCTCCTTCCAGGGCCGCTCGGCGGAATATCCTCACGCCAGGCGCTAGGCGCAGCGGCAGGCACTGAGGCCTCGGCCGATGGGCGGTACTGGTCTCGAACCAGTGACCTCTTCCTTGTAAGGGAAGCGCTCTCCCAACTGAGCTAACCGCCCGGGGCCCCGATTATCGCGCCTGGGAGATCAGGCGGCGATCGGAGCTACCGGTACAGCAGCTTGGCCGTCAGCGACTTCTTCTTGCTCGGGTCGGCGATCTTGGCCCAGATGGCCACGTCGCACTTCGGGCCGCGCTTCGGCGGCATCGCGATGTTGAAGTGCAGCGGGGTCGTGGCGGTGTTGCCCGTCGAGCGCATCACGTCGGGCGAGGAGTAGTCGCGGGAGCAGGTGTTGGTGTAGGCCCACTGGATTTCCTGGTGGCCGTTGCCCGAGGTGATCACGCCGTCGAACTCGCGTGGATGCTCGACGGTGCCGAGGGCGACCACGTTGGGCTTCTCCCGGGCCGAATGGTCCTTGTCGAGCAGCTTCATGCCGCCCTTACCGTCGGAATCCCTGACCGTCGAGAAGCCGGCGATGCGGCTGTACTTGTCGGGGAAGGGGTAGCCGTCGGAGGAGATGACCTGTGCGGAACCGGACTGGCCGCCGGGCTTGCCGCCGCCGTTGTCGCGACCGAGCTGGAGCGCCGCGCCCGTCTTCTCGGCCACTTGGCGCTGCTGCTCGCAGGAGTTCAGCTTCTCGCTCTTGCGGACCCAATTGCAGGTATCGGTGCCGGCGTCGCCCCAGAAGTCGTCGTGTCCCTCGCCGCCGGTGAGGGAGTCGTCGCCGTCGCCGCCGCGCATGTCGTCCTTGTTGTTCTCGCCGAAGATCGAGTCGCTGCCAGGGCCGCCGTCGATGTAGTCGTTCGAGCCCCCGCCGCGGATGGTGTCGTCGCCGCCGTGGCCGTAGATCTTGTCCTCACCGACATTGCCCTGCATGTGGTCGGGGAGATCGGAGCCGTACATGCGATCGTCGTCGTAGCCCCCGTTCATGTACTGGGCGCTCTCCGTGTCATCGGGAGAGAGGCGCACGGAGAGTTTGTCGTTGAGCGTGCCGCCGAAGATCTGGTCGCCCGTTCCGCCGACCACGACGTCCTTGCCGTAGTCGCCGTCGATGAAGTCGAAGCCGTTGCCCCAGTCGGTGACGTGATCGTTCTCGGCGCCGCCGAGCACGTAGTCGTCATCGGGGCCGCCGACGACGTCGTCGCGACCCTCCTCGCCGTAGACGGCGTCGTTTCCGGAACCGCCGAAGACACGATCGTTGCCGGTACCGCCGCAGACGATGTCGTCGCCGCCCATCCCGTAGACGGTGTCGTTGCCGTTCCCGCCCTGGATGAGGTCGTCGTTCGGGGTGCCGTAGATCTTGTCGTTGCCGTCGCTGCCGCTGAACTTGACCCCCTTGCCGTGCAGGTGGATCGTGCGGCCCTTCTTGTCGCTCTCCTTGTCGAACTTGCGGCAGATCAGCATGTCCGCCGCGTTCGAGGATTGCGGAACCAGCAGGGTCGCGAGCAGGACTGCTCCGACCAGCAGGAGGATCGCGCGGATAACGGGCATCGGTGCACCTTGCCCAGGATCGGTGTGGTTCAACCTAAGTTCCATTGCTTGTCCCCATCGGCAACCTCGGGCCGCCTCTTGAACGGTGCGATTCTGGCTGTAGGGTCGGCGCAACCTCGAACAGCCGGTGAGGCGCCGGCTCCGATCGGAGACCCACATGGGATTCATGGACAAGATGAAGGGCACGATGAGCGCCGGAATGTCCGGCTCGACCGCCGGATACGCCCAACTCGCCAACAAACTGGCGCAGTCGGGTGTTCCCTGCACCGCTGAGATCCAGTCGATGAACGCGACCGGAAAGAACGACTTCGGCGGCAAGGAGTATTCGTTCGCCGTCCGGGTCGAGGGCAACGGCGATCCCTACGACGCGACCGTGAACCAGTTCCTGCCCGAGGGCGGCGAGTCCGGGTACAGCATCGGCGACCGCTTCCAGGCGAAGGCCGACCCCGACGATCCGAGCCGCCTCCTGCTCTACGGCAAGGCCTGAGGAGAACATGGCAGCGAGCACAGAACGGAGCCAGGACGACCAGCTCGTCCGGTGGGGATGGGCTCTCGGGCTCGTCCTCCCCATCGTCGGCCTGATGGTCGCCGCCGTCCTCGGCTCGCACGGGGACAGCCGCTGGACGTGGATGACGGCCTGGGCGCTCGTCGGCGTCGCCATCTACGCCGCGATCATCCTGCTGGTCTGATCGTGGACCTGGGGATCGCGGGCAGGGTCGCGCTCGTGCTGGGCGCCAGCAGGGGTCTCGGGCTGGCCGTCGCCGAGGTCCTCGGGCGCGAGGGCGCCCGGGTGGCCCTTGCATCGCGCTCTCAGGATGCGCTCAACCCGGCGGCCGAGTCGATCGGGCACGGGGCTGCCGGCTTCGCCGTCGACACGGCCGACGCCGCCGCGGTCGAGGCGCTGCCGGGCCGGGTGGCCGAAGCGATGGGGCCCATCGACATCCTCGTCCTCAACACGGGCGGCCCTCCGCCGGGAGGCGCCTTGGAGGCATCCGAAGAGGACTGGGAGGCGGCGTTCCGATCGCTCGTCCTGACTCCGCTGGAGCTGGCGAAGGCATGCGTCCCGGGGATGCGCGAACGCGGCTGGGGCCGGATCGTGAACGTCTCCTCGACATCGGTGCGCGAACCGATCCCCGGCCTCGCCCTGTCCAACTCCAACCGGATGGCGGCGGTCGGCCTCCTCAACACGCTCGCTCGCGAGGTCGCGGGCGACGGAATCACGGTCAACACCGTGGCGACGGGCCGCTTCGGAACGGAGCGTCTCGAGGGGATGTACGGATCGTTGGAGGCGGCCGAGGAGCGGGCCCGAGCCGAGGTACCGGCGGAAAGGCTCGGGCAGCCCGACGAGTACGGCAACCTCGTCGCCTTCCTCTGCTCGGACCGGGCCGCTTACCTGACCGGCGCGGTGATCCCGCTCGACGGCGGGCTCACCCGCTCGAGTTAAGCGTTCGAGGTCGCCGTCTGAGAATCCGCGAAGCGCGCGGGTGCCGGCTTACGCAGTTGTCCGCGGCTCGCAACCACGGCGATCCAGATCCCGCCGATCAGCATCATGCCGACGCTCATCAGCTGAGCCTGGGTGAGCCCGAGCGCGGAGTCGGGGTTGCGGCGAAGGAACTCGATCATGAACCGCTCGAAGCCGGCGATGACGAGATAGGCCGCGAACAGGATCCCCGCCCGGAACCGGTCGCGCAGCCGCCAGAGGACGATGGCCGCAAGCCCCATGAACAGGGTCTCGTAGACCGGAGTCGGGTGAACGGTCTGGTCGGTCGGCACGGTTCCGTCCGGGTAGGCCATCGCCCAGGGTCCGTCCCACGGCTTGCCGTAGTCGCCGTCGCCGGAGAGCTGACAGCCGACCCGGCCGATCGCGTAGCCGATCGCCAGCGAGGGCGCGGCGATGTCGGTCAGCAGCAGATTTGCGATCCCGCGCCACCAGGCCCAGCCGACCACGGCGAGGGCGCCGCCGATCGCGCCGCCGTACCAGACCAGGCCGGCGCCGCTGAACAGGTTGCCGATCAGGTCGTCGCTGACGTCGCTCCAGTTCTCGATCAGGAAGTAGAGCCGCGAGCCCACCAGTCCGCCGACCAGCGCGGCGAACGCCATCTCGTATGCCCAGTCGGCGGGCTTACCGAGCTCCTTGAAGCGCCGGGCGATGATCAGGCCGGCGGCGACGAAGCCGAGTCCGAACATGAGCCCGAACGTCTGCAGGGTGATGGGCCCGATGTTGATCTCTGGATACATGCGGTTCCTGGGTAGTAGCCCCGGGGGGAATCGAACCCCCGTTGCCAGAATGAAAATCTGGAGTCCTGACCATTAGACGACGGGGCCGCGGGCAGCGCGGAGTTTAAGCATGGCCCAGCCCCCGAACCGGTCAGGCGAGCAGCATCTCCAGCAGCGCCTTCTGGGCGTGGAGACGGTTCTCCGCCTGATCGAAGACGGCCGACCGGGGTCCGTAGAGGGCCTCGGCGGTGATTTCCTCTCCGGGGTGAGCCGGCAGACAGTGGAGAACGACGGCGTCGTCGGCTGCCAGGTCGACGAGTGCGTCGTCGACGCGATAGGGCGCCAGCGCCGCGCGCTTCGCCTCGGCGTCGCTCTCGCCCATGCTGAACCAGACGTCCGTGTAGACGGCGTGAGCACCGGCGACGGCCTCGCGTGGATCGGCGACCAACCGGGCACCGGGCGCATCGGTCAGCTCGAATCCGGGCGGTGAGGAGACGACGACGTCGACCCCCGCCTCGCGGCCGACGAGGACCAGCGAGCGGGCGACGTTGTTGCCGTCGCCCACGAAGGCGACCCGCAGCCCCTCGAGGCGACCGAAGCGCTCGCGCAGCGTCTGCAGGTCGGCGATCGCCTGACAGGGATGGTGCTCGGGGGTGAGGGCGTTGACGACCGGCACGTCCGCGGCGGCCGCGAGCTCGGCGACCCGCTCGTGCGACAGGCTGCGGATCGCGATGGCCTGCACGTAACGGGACATGACCCTGCCGATGTCGCCGATCGACTCGCCGCGCCTGATCTGAAGCTCGTCGCTCTGCAGGATCACGGGGGTGCCGCCGAGCTCGGCGATCCCGACCTCGAACGAGACGCGAGTCCGGGTCGACGGCTGTTCGAAGATGACGGCAACCGACTTGCCCGCAAGGGAGCCCGAGCCGGCGGCCGGGCGATCGGCCTTCAGTTCGTCCGCCCGATCGAGCAGGGCGCCGAGCCGCCCGGAGAGCTCCTCGCCGGTTAGGAAGTCGGAGTGTCCTGAGTTGGCCGGTGCCATCGAAGCGCGGCAGATTACTCCTGCGAAGTCGCGTGGGGAGCCGGATCCGGAGCGCTGCGAGCAACCTGCCGCCGTCCCCGCTCCGATACTTCGCGGGGATGGACCTGCGAGTCCTCACCTGGAACCTCTTCCACGGTCGCGACCATCCACCGGAGGCCGACCTGCTGACGTGGCGATCCCGGCTCCTGCGGACCACCGAGCGTGGCGCCGCACACGCGCAGGTGAACCGGGACCTCCTCGGCCCGTTCAGCGAGACGATCGCCGGCGCCGAATGGGACGTCGCACTCCTGCAGGAGTGCCCGCCGCGCTGGGCCGAGGCGCTCGCGGCCGCGTCGGGAGCCGACGCGCACCTAGTCCCGACGAGCCGCAACCTCCCCTACCTCGCACGCCTCCAATCCCTCGCGGCGACCTGGAACCCGGACCTGATCGCCTCCTGGGAAGGCGGATCGAACCTGACGCTCGTCCGCACCTCGGGCGCGGGCTTTTCGACGATCACCGAGCGGCGCAGCCTGCGGCTGGCGACGCGGCCCGAGCGGCGGATGATGGCCATCACGCGAGTCGGCGACGGGCTCTGTGTCGCCAACCTCCATGCGAGCGCCGCGCGCGAGGCGGCCGAGCGTGAGCTGATCGCCGCCGCCCGGGCCGCCCGCGAATGGGCGCGTGGCACCCCGCTGGTCCTCGGCGGCGACTTCAACCTGCGCCCGGCGCTGAGCGGCCACGTCTTCTCGCGGCTGGACGAGGAGTTCGGACTCAGGTCGCCGACCGGCGATCGGGTCATCGACCACCTCCTCGCCTCCGGGCTGGAGGTCGCCGGGGCGCCCGGACAGTGGCCACCGGAGCAGCGGGAGGTCCCCGACCCGACGGCCTCCGGAACGCCGCTGCCGATCCGCCTCTCCGACCACGCTCCGGTAGAGGCCCGTTTTTCCTGACGATCCATGGCATATTGCTGGTGCAGGTAACCCGCGAGAAAGGGACCCATGGCCACCACCGCCGGCAAGAAGAAGACCACTCGTAAGCCGAAAGCGGCTCGCTCCGCCGATCGGGCCGACAAGAGCGTCGAGGCGTTCCGCGACGCCCTCGAGCGCAGCATCACCCTGCCCCGGGAGCGCATCCAGGAGGTCGTCGACGACGCCGTCAAGCGCGGCCGGATGACCCGCGACGACGCCAACGACATGGTCTCGAAGCTCGTTTCCCGCGGCCGCAAGCAGTCCGAGGAGATGGTCAAGGAGCTCGAGGCGCTTCTCGACCAGGCGCGCAAGCAGGTCGAGAAGAGCACGACCAAGGCCCGGAAGCAGACGAAGGGCACGGCAGACAAGGTCGCCAAGCGCGCCCGCAACGCCGCCGACGAGCCGCTCGCCCAGATCGACAAGGTGCGACGCAAGGCCGGCGTCGGAACGTTCCCGATCACCGGCTACGACGAGCTCACGGCGGCCCAGATCAACCGCCGTCTCGGGGACCTCTCGAAGCCGGAGCTCCGCAAGGTCCGGACCTACGAGAAGAACAACAAGGCCCGCAAGAGCATCGTCGCCAAGATCGACAAGGCGCTCGGCTGAGCGCCCAGAGCACCGAACAGACCCCCGCCCGCAAGCGCCCGCCGCGCGGGACCGAGCTCGAGCTGACGATCGACTCCCTCGCCCAGGGTGGGCGAGGCGTCGCACGGACCGGCGAGGGCTTCGTGATCTTCGTCGCCGGCGGCCTGCCCGGCGACCGCGTACGCGCACGCGTCGGCAAGTCGAAGAAGTCGTGGGCGGAGGCGGCGATCCTCGAGTTGCTGGAGCCGGCGCCGCAGCGGATCGCCGACCGCTGCGTCCACGGCGGAGACTCCTGCCCCGGAGCCGCGTGGCAGGGCCTCCCCTACGAGATGCAGCTCGCCGAGAAGCAGAAGCAGGTCGCGGAGGCCCTCGAGCGGCTCGGGAGCTTCACCGGGAGCGAGGCGGTCGAGGTCGAGCCGATCGTCGAAGCGGTCGACCAGTGGCGCTACCGAAACAAGCTCGAGTACTCGTTCGGCGTCCCGCCGGAGGGCTCGGAGGATCTCGACCCCCTGCTCGGGTTCCACGCCCGCGGGCGCTGGGACGAGGTCGTCGACGTGGACGACTGCCTGCTCGCCTCGGAGGCCAACAACGCCGCCCGCAACGCCGTTCGCCAATGGGCGCGCTCCGAATCGGTGCCGGCCCGCGACGACGACTCGGGAACCGGCGTGCTGCGCAACCTGATCGTCCGCGAGGGCAAGCGCACCGGACAGATCCAGACCCGCCTCGTCACGTCGGCCGCCGATTTTCCGGAGCCGCCGGTCGACCTCCACACAGTCATCGAAGGGCCGTCTGGCAGCACCTCCGGGCCGACCGGGGTACTGGGCGAGGAGTTCCTGCGCGAGCGCCTGGGCGACCTCGACCTGCGGGTCTCCCCCGGCGCCTTCCTGCAGACGAACACCGAGACCGCCGAGCGCCTCTATGCGGCCGCGCGGGAATTCGCGGCCCTCGGCTCCGGCGAGCGGCTCTTCGACCTCTACTGCGGTATCGGCACCATCGGCCTGAGCATGGCAACGGACGCCGGCGAGGTCTGGGGCGTCGAGAGCGTCGCCGAGGCGATCGTCGACGCCGAGGCCAACGCCGAGCTGAACGGCATCTCGAACGCCCGGTTCCGAACCGCCGACGCGCGGTTGGGGATCCGGCCGTTGATCGAGGAGGCCGGAAAGCCCGACGTCGTCGTGATCGACCCGCCCCGCGCGGGCCTCTCGGCGAAGATCGTCCGGCGGGTGCTCGAATGCGAGGCGGAGCGGATCGTCTACGTCTCCTGCAACCCGACGACGATGGCTCCGAACGCCAGGCAGATGGTCGACGCCGGTTATAGGCTGACCCGCGTGAGACCCGTCGACATGTTCCCCCAGACGCCGCACATCGAGTGCGTCGCCCTGCTCGAGCGGGAGACCGGCTCGTGAACCAGGCGCGCGGATTCGGCGTCGCCGCGGGCCTCGACCGCGACGTGGCCGTAGAGCTGGCCGGCCGTTGCGAGGAGCTCGGCTACACCTCGATGTGGGCCAACGACCACCCGGCCGCCAGCGGGCTGGAGACACTTGCGGCGTTCGCCGAGGGATCGGCCGCAACCCAGCTCGGCGTTGCCGTGCTCGCCCTCGACCGCCACACGCCCGCCGACATCAACGCCAAGATCGAGGAGCTGGATCTCGACCGCTCGCGGCTGCTGATCGGGGTCGGCGCGGGGTTCTCCGAGAAGCCGCTGACTCGCATGCGCGAGGCTCACGACGAGCTCCGCGAAGCGATTCCCGGAGTCCGCCTCATCCTCGCCTCGATGGGGCCCAAGATGTGCGCTCTCGCCGGCGGCAGCTACGACGGCGCCTTCTTCAACTGGATGACCCCCGCCTTCGCGGCTCAGGCCCGGATCGAGGTCGAGCGGGGCGCATCCGAGGCGGGCCGCGACGCGCCCCGGGTCTACGGCTACGTCCGCACCTCCGTCGGCGCGGACGCGGAGACCCGCCTCGCCAAGGAGGAGGGCTTCTATCGCGATCTCCACGACGGCTATCGCAACCACTTCGCACGGCTGGACGAGCCACCCGGAACCGTCGGCGTGGCGGCGGAGAACCCCGAGGACGCCGACGGGATGCTCGACGCCTACGAGGCGCTCGACACCGTGGTGGTCCGCGGCCTGGCCAGCGCGAAGTTCGAGGCGATGGACCGCGTGGCCTCCGCTGCGATGGGCCAATAGGTAGCTCCGAGGGAATGCTCCGGCTTCGCCGTCCGCTTCCCTCGGCCGGCGCGGTGTTGCCGCTCAGGCCGACCGGACCGGACGCGAAGCGGAGGATCCGGTCGGAGTGTCTACTGACTTGGTAGTGGGCTGCCCGCCTTGAAGGCGAACCAGAGCCAGAACGCGGCGAAGACGATCATCGTCGTGACGACGAACAACCGCTCGATGCCGCCCATCGCCGAGCCGCGCTTGACCTGACGGGTGTCGGTCATGCCCTTCATCCATGGGGCTCGGGTCTGCCCTCCACCGCTGACCCCCTGCTGGGGGCCGAAGTACGCCATCACGACACCGGCGAGGTAGAGCAGCAGCACGTAGGTGGCGATGATCCCGAACAGGATCACCATCGCGACCGAGAAACTCACGGTGCTGGCCCCGGAACCGGTCTGCATCTGCGAGCCGATCCAGATCCATCCGAGCGGCACGCCGAAGCCGATTATCAGGGCGGCGACGACCGTGGAGACGAAGGTTATGACTTGCCCGAAAGCGCGCATGAACGGTCAAATGTACCGGCGCCATGCCCCCGGGTCGGGGACAACCGCCACACGGCGCCCCGGCCGGGACTCAGTAGGGAGGCAGGTCCTCGTACCACTCGCCGACCGCACGGAAGGCCCTCCAGAACTCCCGCTTGGGGCCCTCGGCGTCGAGTGAGGCGTCGATGTCGGGCGTGTAGATGACGTCGATCGACGGGGTCAGGGCCTGAATCTCGCCGGGCAGTGCCTCGACGGTCTCGGCGAGCGGGATCTGCACGTCGTTGAGGCATTCGAGCGCCGGCTCGCCCATCACCACGATGCACCGCGGCTCGACGATCGCCACCTCGCGCACGAGCCGGGAGACGCACGTCGGCGAGGCCAGCGCCGGGTCGGAGAGCGGGCACTTCACGCAGAGCGTCCCGTAGACGACGAGCGGATCGATGCCGAGCCGCTTCAGCGACTTCATGACCGCGGTGCCCGAGCGGCCGTAGTAAGCGACGCCCTCTTCGATCTCGGAGACGCTCGGAGAATGCTTGAGGAGCATCACGTCGGCCTGGGGATGACCCGAGCCGAGCACCGGCATCAGGCTGCCGCGCGGACACTCCTCGCAGTCCTGGAGCTCGTGCGTGAGCTGATTGAGCTCGCGGATCGCGCGCTCCAGGTACTTCTCCTTGATCTGATCCTCGGTGATTGGCACAGCGGGCGACTCTTTTGACGGCGTCGGGCCCTCTCCTTGTGGTTGCAAACCGTTATTGCCCCCTGAATCAACTCTTGCCGCGCGTGGAAGTGGCCTTCCGGCGCTTCGCCTCGGACCTCTGGCCGCCCTTGACCGGCTGGGGATCGGCCACTTCCTTGCGCCCCCCGGCCTGTCCGCTGGCGGCCTGCATCCACTTCAGAGCCTGCACGTAGACGAGGTTCTTGTGCTTGCGGACGATGTCGGCACTGCGCATCGCCTCGAGAAACTCCTCCGCGCCGTCGAAGTCGTGCAGGCGGATCCGGACGCTGCCGAGCGCCTGGGCGACGTGGCCGTCCGAGCCGGCGCCGGGGACGATCCGGTACTTGGCCGCGAACCGCTCGGCCTCCTCGTTGAAGGCGCTGAACGCGACGCGGGGGTTGAAGACCTCGAGGATGTCGATCTCCTCCACCATGTCGAGCAGATGCTCGTAGTCGGGTACCGAGTGCAGGCGGTCGAACGGGTGCGGCACGTAGACGAGGCCGCCCTGCCTGCGGATCTCGGCGACGGTCTCCGCCATCGTCATGCCGCGCTCGATCTTCTCCTCGAGGAACAGGCCGATCACCTCGCCCTGCTCGGCGGTCTTCACCTCCTCGCCGACGATCACCTTGATGCCTCCGTCGCGCTCGGCGGCCTCGCGAGCGGCGAGCGCCCCGGAGATCTCGTTGTGATCGGTGACGGCGATCGCCCCCATGCC
>Ga0209023_10006121_pt1 | contig 12838 bp, 13 predicted proteins | sample LakOneMetagenome_FD_187468 | JGI IMG/M metagenome (GOLD analysis project Ga0209023, IMG submission 187468) | Freshwater and sediment microbial communities from Lake Erie, Canada (SPAdes) (version 2) | ecosystem: Environmental > Aquatic > Freshwater > Lentic | place: Lake Erie, Canada... | reverse complement strand
TGATCATCGACGTCCTCCAGCTGGAAGACATCGCCCCTGCCGACATCGACAGCGAGGCGCCCCTGTTCGTGGAAGGGCTGGGCCTCGATTCGATCGACGCGCTCGAGATCGGCGTGGCGCTGCAGAAGCGCTACGGCATCACGCTGTCGGCGGAGTCGCAGGAAACGCGCCGCCATTTCGCATCGGTGCGCGCGCTCGCAGCGATGATTGAAGCTAACCGCAAGAAGTAGGAGAAGGCCATGGTAGCCATTAACGACATGAACCGCGACGAACTGTTTGTCTGGATCGCCGACCTGCTGGCCGAGATGTTCGAACTCGACCGCGACGCGCTGACCCCGGAATCGAACCTGTACGCCGACCTCGACATCGACAGCATCGACGCCGTCGACCTGGCCGTGAAACTCAAGCAGATGACCGGCAAGCGCCTGGCGCCGGAAGTCTTCAAGACCATCCGCACCATCGACGACGTCGTCGCTGCCTTGTCGGACCTGGCAGTGTCGAACGCGGCGCAAGCCGGCCTGGCCGAAGAGCAGCCGGCTTAAAGACGGTGCTCTGGAATGTCCTCGCGGCCGCGCTGACGCTGCTGTATCCGCTGGCGATCTGGTTCGGCCACGGCGTGGTGGAGCCGCGCTGGCTGGCCTTCCTGCTGCTGGCAACGGTGGCGGCGCGCTTGCCGGCACTGAAGATGAATGCGTCGGCGCGCTGGTCGGCCGCGGGTGCGCTGGCGCTGGCGGCGCTGGCCGTGGCATCGAACGCGGTACTGCCGCTCAAGCTGTATCCGGTGCTGGTCAACGGCGCGCTGCTGGCGGCCTTTGGCGTCAGCCTGGTGCACGGTCCCTCGATGGTCGAGCGCCTGGCGCGCCTGCGCGAACCGGACCTGCCGCCTGAAGGCGTTGCCTACACCCGCCGCGTGACGCAAGCCTGGTGCGTTTTCTTTGTCGTGAACGGCGCGCTTGCGCTGGGCACGGCCCTGTTCTGTTCCGAAGCCGTGTGGTCGCTCTACACCGGCGTGATTTCCTATCTGCTGATGGGGCTGATGTTCGGCGGCGAATTCCTGCTGCGCATACGCTTCAAGCGGCTGCATCATGTCTGATTTCTTTACCCGTCTCGCCACGCGCGATGTGAACGCGCTGGCAGGCTGGCGCGCCGGCCAGCCTGTATCCCATGGCGCCTGGCTGGCACGCGTGCGTGCCTGGGCCGCGCTCGGGGGCCGCATGGCCGGCACCCAGGTCGCGCTCTACATCGAGGATAGCCTGGAGTTCGGCGCCGCCCTGGTCGGCGCCTGGCTGTCCGGCAAAACCGTGTGGATGCCGGCCGATACGCTGCCGGCCAACTGCGCCACGCTCGCCCTCCAGGTCACCGGGTTCTGGGGCGACTTCCCCGCCTCCTGCGCACCAATCGTGCCGGCCAGCGGCGACGATGCCGCCCTGGCGTGGACGGCGCCGGCGCCAGGCTTCCCGGCCATGGTGGTCTACACCTCGGGCAGCACCGGCGAACCCGCGCCCATCCACAAGCAGCTCGCGCAACTGACCGGCGAAGTCGAGGCGCTCGACGTCCAGTTCGGCGCGGCGCTGGACGATGCCGAGGTACTGGCCACGGTCTCGCACCAGCACATCTACGGTCTGCTGTTCCGCGTGCTCTGGCCCCTGATGGCGGGCCGCGCGATCCACGCCGCGCGCCACGAATACCCGGAAACCCTGGCGCAAGCGCTGGCCGAACGGCCCTGCGTGCTGCTGGGCAGCCCGGCGAACCTGAAGCGCCTGCCCGAGCACCTCGACTGGCAGGGCGCGCGCGCACAGTTGCGCGCCGTGTTCTCCTCCGGCGGCATGCTGGACGCCGACGCCTCGTTCCACGCGCGCACGCTGCTGGGCCAGGCGCCGATCGAGGTCTACGGCAGCTCGGAGACCGGCGGCATCGCCTGGCGCCAGCGCGGACAGTTGCCCGACGAAGGCTGGAGTCCGCTGCCCTTCGTGCATTGGCGCGCGGGCGAGGACGGCCTGCTGGAAGTCGATTCGGTCCAGGCCGGGCCGGGCGGATGGCATTTGCTTTCGGACCGCGTGGCAGCGCTCGACGGCGCACGCTTCCTGCTGCGCGGCCGTGCCGACCGCATCGTCAAGATCGAAGAAAAGCGCGTTTCGCTCGATGCCGTGGAAGCGGCGCTCCTGGCGGGCGGCCTGGTGCGCGAAGCACGTGTGCTTGCGCTGATCGCTCAGCACCAGGAAAGCCACCAGCGCCAGTCGCTGGCCGCCTTCGTGGTGCTGACGGCGGAGGGCGCCGCGCTGCTGGAAGAAGGCGGCAAGAACGCCATGAACACGCGCCTGCGCACGCTGCTTGCATCGAGCGTGGAGACGGTGGCGCTGCCGCGCCGCTGGCGCTATCTCGAACGCCTGCCGGTGAATGCCCAGGGCAAGACCACGCAGGCGCTGTTGCTGGCGCTGCTGGAACCCGCGCCGGACAGCCGTCCACGCCGGCCCGCCTTGCGCGTGATCGAGCAGGACCCGGCGCGCGTGCTGCTGGAACTGACCGTGCCGCCCGACCTGCTGTACTTCGACGGCCACTTCAGCGTGGCCCCGGTGCTGCCGGGTGTGGTGCAGGTCGACTGGGCAATCGGCTACGGCCGCGCCTACCTGGGCTTGACCGGTGTTTTCGCCGGCATCAACGCCCTGAAATTCCAGCAGATGATCCGCCCGCTGCATCCGGTGCAGCTGGAGCTGGTCCACGACACGCATAAAAACAGCCTGAACTTCCGCTACTTTTCCGACGCCGGCGCGCACGCAAGCGGCCGCATACTCCTGGGGACCTGATACAGCATGTTGAACAAGAAGTTTTCGCCGGAGCGCCAGAGTGCCTTCGAAGCCCGTTTCGAAGCCCAGAAGATCGCCTATGGCCCGGTGGTGTTCCAGTGCGTGCGCTATGCCTGGAAGCGCGGCATGCTGCAAGCCATCGCCGATGCCGGCGAGGCGGGCCTCTCGGTCGACGAACTGGCCGCCAGCGGCCAGTGGAGGCCCTATGTGCTGAAGGTGGTGCTGGAGACTTGCCTGTCCGCCGGCGTGGTCCTGCTCAACGACGGCCGCTACGCCCTCGACAAGGCCGGCTTCGTCGTCCTCACCGACCCGATCACGCAGGTGAACATCGATTTCAACCATGACGTCTGCTACCAGGCCATGTTCTCGCTCGAGCAGACCCTGGACGAGGAAAAGCCGCTGGGCCTGAAGGTCTTCGGCGAATGGCCGACCATCTATGAAGGCCTGGCGCAGCTGCCGGAACCGGCGCGCACCAGCTGGTTCGCCTTCGACCACTATTATTCGGACACCTCCTTCCCGGACATCCTGCCCGACGTCTTCGCCACCGCGCCGCGCCGCGTGATGGACATCGGCGCGAACACCGGCAAGTTCACGCTGGCCGCGCTCGCCGCCAACGACAGCATCGAACTCCATCTGGTCGACTTGCCGGGCCAGCTGGCGGTGGCCGAGAAGAACCTGCAGCAAGCCGGCCTGCGCGAGCGCGCGACCCTGCACCCGACGAACCTGCTGGATAAAGCCGCCGCGCTGCCGGCGGACATGGACGTCATCTGGATGAGCCAGTTCCTGAGCTGCTTCTCGGAAGAGGCGATCGCCTCGATCCTGGAACGCGCCGCCGCCGCCCTCGGCCCGCGCGGCCAGGTCCTGATCATGGACACCTTCTGGGACCGCCAGCGCTACGACATCGCGTCGTATTGCTTGATTAATACTTCGCCTTACTTCAACAACCTCGCCAGCGGCAACAGCAAGGTGTACGAGAGCGACGACTACATCCGCCTGGCGAAAGCGGCCGGCCTGGAACTCGTCACCGCGCGCGACAACATCGGCTACTGCCATTCGCTGCTGCGCTTTGCCAAGGTTGCCTGACGTGTTCAAGCCCTGCGTCGTCATCCCGGTCTACAACCACGAGCACGCGATCGGCAAGGTGCTGGCGCAGGTGCTGGCGCACGCGCTGCCCTGCATCCTGGTCGACGACGGCAGCTCGCCCGCCTGTGCGGCGGAGCTGGACCGCCTGGCGGCCCTGCATCCGCAGCAGGTGGTGCTGGAGCGCCATGCCGTCAACCAGGGCAAGGGCGGGGCGGTGCTGACCGGCTTTGCGCGCGCCGCACGCGATGGCCATACGCACGTGCTGCAGGTCGACGCCGACGGCCAGCACGCGGTGGCCGACATCCCGCGTTTCCTCGACGCCGCACGCGCGCGGCCGCAGGCGGTGGTGGCCGGCTGCCCGGTCTACGACGAATCGGTGCCGGCGCTGCGCCTGTACGCGCGCTACCTGACTCACGTCTGGGTGTGGATCAACACGCTGTCGCTGGCGATCCGCGACTCGATGTGCGGCTTCCGCGTGTATCCGGTGGCGCCGGTGCTGGCGCTGGCGAAGCGCCGCCGCCTCGGCCTGCGCATGAACTTCGACATCGAGATCCTGGTGCGCCTGTACTGGGACGGCGTCGAGGTGGTGAACCTGCCGACCAAGGTCGGCTACCCGGAAGACGGCGTTTCCCACTTCCAGGCCTGGACCGACAACGTCCTGATCACGCGCATGCACGTGGCCCTGTTCTTCGGCATGCTGCCGCGTATTCCTTCGCTGCTGGTGCGCAGATGGCGTTGAGCCGTCCACACGATTCGCGCCACTGGGCCGCCATCAACGAAGCCAGCTTCGTCGGCGGCATGCGTCTGCTGTTTTGGGTCTGCCGCGTGTTCGGCCGCTGGCCCTTCCGCGTGGTGCTGTATCCGGTGCTGGCCTGGTACGTACTGACCCAGGCGCGCGCACGCCGCGCTTCCTCGGCCTACCTGGCGCGCGTCGGCGCGCCGAGCGGCTTCATGGGCGTGCTGCGCCACTTCGGCGCCTTTGCCGAAGCCATCCTCGACAAGATGCTGCTCTGGGGCGGCCTGTACGACTTCGGGCAGGTGCGCATCCATGGCGCCGAGCCGCTCTGGAACATGATCCGGGAGCGCCGCGGCGCGCTGCTGGTGTGCGCGCACCTCGGCAACCTGGATTTGTGCCGCGCGCTCTCGCTGCGCACGCCGGGCTTGAAAATCAACGTGCTGGTGCACACGCGCCATGCCCAGGCCTTCAACGACATGCTGGCGAAGCTCGACCCGCGCAGCCAGCTGAACCTGATGCAGGTGACCGAGATGACGCCGGCCATGGCGATGACGCTGTCCGAACGCATCGAGCGCGGCGAGTTCGTGGTGATTGCCGGCGACCGCGTGCCGGTGGCCGACAAGCCGCGCGTGGCAATCGCGCCTTTCCTCGGCCAGGACGCGGCTTTCCCGGTCGGCCCCTGGGTGATGGCCTCGGTGCTCGGCTGCCCGGCCTACGCATTGTTCGCGAATGGCCACGAACTGCACTTCGAACTTCTGCGCGAGCGCGTGACGCTGCCGCGCCGCGGGCGCGAACAGGCGCTGGCCGAACTGGCCGCGCACTACGCCGCGCGCCTCGAACACCACGTCCGGCGCGCGCCGCTGGAGTGGTTCAACTTCTACGATTTTTGGCATTTACCCGGAACGGAACACGTCGATGCAGCTCACTGACCTCAACACCCCGCAGCGCACCGTGCGCTTCGACCGCGAGCGCCTGGCGCTGCAGGACATCGTCGACCTGGCGCGCGGCACGGCCCGCGCCGAACTCTCGAACGACCCGGCCTTCCGCGCCGCAATCGCGAAGGGCGCCGACTTCCTCGACCGCCTGCTGCGCGAGGACGGCGCCATCTACGGCGTGACCACGGGGTATGGCGACTCCTGCACCGTGGCCGTGCCGCTGTCGCTGGTGGCCGAGCTGCCGCACCACCTCTACACCTACCACGGCTGCGGCCTGGGCGCGGTCCTCACGCCGGCGCAGACGCGCGCGGTGATGGGTGCGCGCCTGGCTTCGCTGTCGAAAGGCTTTTCCGGCGTCAGCGTCGGCCTGCTGGAACAGATCGTGCGCCTGTTCGACGCCGGTTTGCTGCCGCTGATCCCGAGCGAAGGCTCGGTCGGCGCCAGCGGCGACCTCACGCCCCTGTCGTACCTGGCCGCCGTGCTGTGCGGCGAACGCGAAGTGCTGAGGGATGGCGTGCAGCTTCCTGCAGCGCAAGCGCTGCAGGAAGCGGGTATCGAACCCCTGCAACTGCGTCCGAAAGAGGGCCTGGCGATCATGAACGGCACCGCCGTGATGACCGGCCTGGCCTGCCTGGCCTGGGACCGTGCCGATTACCTGGCGCGCCTGGTCACGCGCATCACGGCGCTGGCCTCGTTTGCGCTGGACGGCAACGACCACCACTTCGACGAGACCCTGTTCTCGGTGAAGCCGCATGCCGGCATGCAGAATGTGGCCGCCTGGCTGCGCCAGGACCTGGCGTATGCCGGCCAGCTGGAACGCAACGGCAAGCGCCTGCAGGACCGTTACTCGATCCGCTGCGCGCCGCACGTGATCGGCGTGCTGACGGATGCGCTGCCGTTCTTCCGCGACGCCATCGAGAATGAACTGAACAGCGCCAACGACAACCCGATCATCGACGCCGAAGGCGAGCGCGTGCTGCATGGCGGCCACTTCTACGGCGGCCACATCGCCTTTGCCATGGACGGCATGAAGAACGCGGTGGCCAACCTGGCCGATCTGCTGGACCGCCAGATGGCGCTGCTGGTCGACGCGCGCTATAACCAAGGCTTGCCGGCCAACCTGTCGGGCATGACGGGCGAGCGCGCCGCCATCAACCACGGCCTGAAGGCGCTGCAGATCAGCGCCTCGGCCTGGACCGCCGAAGCCCTGAAGCTGACCATGCCGGCCTCGGTGTTCTCGCGCTCGACCGAATGCCATAACCAGGACAAGGTGAGTATGGGTACGATCGCCGCGCGCGATTGCCTGCGCGTGCTGGAACTGACGGAGCAAGTCGCCGCCGCGTTGCTGGTGACGGTGCGCCAGGGCGTGTGGCTGCGCCAGCGCCTGGACACGCATGGAGAAACTGCGCGCACCTTGCCGGCGCCGCTGGCGCGCATGATGGACCTGCTCGGCCAGGACGTGGCGCCGGTGCTGGAAGACCGCCGCCTCGATCCGGAACTGACCCTGCTGCTGGGCCGTATCCGCGACCAGGCCTGGAGCCTGTATGCCTAAAAGTGCACGACTGTCCAGGCAACCGAGCCGCTGGTGGGCCGAAGTCGAGATGGGTGTCCAGTTCTTCGACCTCGACCCGATGCAGATCGTCTGGCACGGCAACTACGTGAAATACCTGGAAGTGGCGCGCTGCGCGCTGCTCGACAAGATCGGCTACAACTACGAGCAGATGAAGGAATCGGGCTATGCCTGGCCGATCATCGAGATGAACCTGCGCTATGCCGGCCCGGCCACGTTCGGCCAGCGCCTGCTGCTGCGCGCCGAGATCGTCGAGTGGGAAAACCGCCTGCGCATCGACTATCTGATTTCGGACGCCGCCAGCGGCAAGCGCCTGAACCGCGCCACCACCACGCAAGTGGCGGTCGACGTCCACAGCGGCGAGATGTGCTTCGCGTCGCCCGCCATCCTGTTCGAGAAACTGGGAGTACCCGCACCATGAAACGCCTGTTCATCGCCGCCACCCTGGCCCTGGCCGCAACGACCGCGCATGCCGCCGCACCGATCGCGAAAATCCAGGCCATGCTGGCCAAGCCCGAGCAACTGTGCGGCACATTCAGCCAGACCAAGCAATTGGCCGGCATGAAGAAGCCGCTGGCCTCCAGCGGGCGCTTCTGCGTGGTGGCCGGCAAGGGCGTGCTGTGGCGCACCCTGAAACCCTTCCCAAACACGCTGCGCCTGAAGCGCGACGAGATCGTGCACCTGCAGGGCGAGCGCGTGGCGATGCGGCTGGACGCGAGCCAGGAGCCGACCGTGCGCATGATCAACGGCGTGCTGTTCTCGCTGCTGGCCGGCGACCTGGGCCAGCTCGATTCGCTGTTCGAGGTCGACGGTTCGGCCACGAACGACAGCTGGAAGGTGGCGCTGAAGGCGCGCAATGCGGCCCTGGCGCGCGCGGTCGGCGCCATCTCGCTCGAAGGCGGCGCCTATGTGCGCACCATCCACATGGCGGAAGAAAGCGGCGACCGCACCGACATCGTCTTCTCCGACATCAAGACCGGCGCCGGCGCGATGCTGCCGGAAGAGGCGGCGCTGCTGTGAAGCGTCAACACCGTCTTGCCGCGCTGTGGGCGCTGGTCGTCTGCCTGCTGCTCGGGCATAACGCCTGGCTCTGGCTGGGCCAGCGCATCGCGCCGGATACCGACATCCTGGCGCTGCTGCCGCTGGACGAACGCGACCCGGTGCTGCAGCAGTCGTTCACGCACATGGTCGACAGCGCCCAGCAGCGTGTGGTGGTGCTGGTCGGCGCGAAAGACTGGAATGACGCCGGCCGCGCCGCCGACGCCTACCGCAAGCTGCTGGCGCCGCACGGCGCATTGATTTCCTTCGACGCCATGGGCGACGAATCCCAGGCCAACTGGCTGTCCAGCCTGCAGCCGCATGCGGCCGTACTGATCGGCGCGGCCCAGGAAAAGGAACTGCGCGAGCAGCCGGCCCGCTTCTGGACCGAATCCGCGCTGGCACGTTTGTACAGCGCTTTCTCCGGCCCCAAGCTGGGCGCCTTCCGCGACGACCCCTTCGGGCTGTTCGCCGGCTGGGCCCAGGAGCGCGCCGGCGAAACCCCGGTGCGCCCGCGCGACGGCCGGCTGTTCGTGGCGGGCGAGGGCCGCGAGTACGTGCTGCTGACTTACACCCTGAAGCCCTCGGCCTTTTCGCTCGGCGCCCAGCAGAGCGTGGTGCCGCTGCTGGACGCGGCCAAGGCGGCGGCGCACGCCGCCGTCCCGTCGAGCGAGATCATCACCGCCGGCGTGATCCTGCACGCGGCCGCCGCCGGCGCCCAGGCCAGCCGCGAAGTGCACACCATCGGCGCCGGCTCGCTGGTCGGCATCGTCCTGCTGACCTGGCTGACCTTCCGCTCGGTCAAGCCGATCAGCCTGACCCTGCTGTCGATCGGCGTGGGTTTTCTCGGCGCGCTGTCGCTGTGCTGGCTGCTGTTCGGCCGCATCCATTTGCTGACCCTGGTGTTCGGCGCGAGCCTGATCGGCGTGGCCCAGGACTACGGCATCTACTTCCTGTGCCACCGTCTCGGCGCCGGCCGCGAAGTCGACTCCCCGGCGCTGCTGCGCCGCCTGCTCCCCGGCCTGGGCCTGACCCTGCTGGCCGCCGTGATCGGCTACCTGGGCCTGGCGCTCACGCCTTTCCCGGGCCTGCGCCACATGGCCGTGTTCTCGGCCCTGGGCCTGGTGTTCGCCTGGCTGACCGTGGTGTGCTGGTTCCCGGCGTTGATCAAGGCCGACACCCTGAAGCCGGGCTGGCTGGCGCGCCGCTACCGCGGCGCGATCCTGCGCTGGCCGCGTTTCTCGATGGCGCCGCGCAACCTGGTGCTGGTGGCGCTGCTGGCCGTGTTCGCGGTAGCTGGCTGGTCGCGCCTGAAGACGAACGACGATATCCGCTCGCTGCAATCCTCGCCGCCGCAACTGGTGAGCGACCAGATCAAGCTCGGCAAGCTGCTCGACGCCCCCAGCCCGGTGCAGTACTACCTGGTGCGCGGCGCCACGAGCGAAGACGTGCTGCAGCGCGAGGAAGCGCTGAAGCGGCGCCTCGATGTCCTGATCGGCCAGGGCCACATCGCCGGCTACCAGGCGCTGTCGAACTGGGTGCCCTCGAAGCAGACCCAGGGCGCGCGCCTGGCGCTGGTCGACGACAAGCTGCTGGGCGACGCCGGCCCGCTGGCCGCGCTGGCGCACGAGATCGGCGAAGACCCGGACTGGGTGGCGCAAACCCGCGCGCACCTGAAACGATCGGCCCAGCCGATGGCGCTGGACGCCTTCATGCGCACCCCGGCCAGCCAGCCCTGGCGCCATCTGTGGCTGGGCGAAGTCGAAGGCGTCCACGCCAGCATCGTCGCGCTGCGCGGCATGCGCTACGCCTCGATCCCGGTGCTGGCAAAGGCGAGCGAGGGCCTGACGGGCGTGCAGTGGGTCGACAAGGTCGGCGGCATCTCCTCGGTGCTGGGCCGCTACCGCGCCGACATGGGCTGGGTGGTGCTGGGCGCTTACCTGGTCGTGTTCCTGGTGCTGCTGCCGCGCTATCGCGGCCGCACTTGGCGCGTGCTGGCGCCGACCGCGCTGGCCAGCGTGCTGACCGTTGCTGCCATCGGCCTGCTGGGCCAGGGCCTGATGCTGTTCCACGTGCTGGCGCTGATGCTGCTGCTCGGCGTGGGTGTCGACTACGGCATCTTCATGCAAGAAGACCATGCCGATGCCGATGCCGGGGATGCGCCCTGGCTCGCCGTCGGCCTGTCCGCCGCCAGCGCCATCCTGTCGTTCGGCCTGCTGGGCCTGAGCGGCACGCCGGCGCTGCAGGCCTTTGGCATGACCATGCTGGTCGGGACCGCGCTGGTCTGGCTGGCGGCCCCCTGTTTTACGCTGAAAAAGGAAACCATCCATGCGACGCCTGTCCTCGTTTAAGACGGCCGCACTGCTTGCCGTCGCGCTGACCCTGGCGGGTTGCGCGACGAAGCAGGAAGGCCCCGCACGCCTCGGCCTGCGCCTGGCGCCCGCCGCGCTGGGCGAGACCATCAGCGTGCAGCAGCACCTGACGGTGCAGCGCGCCGGCAAGACCAACGACCTCGACGCCGCGCTCGAAGTCGATGCGAACAAAGTCAGCCTGGTCGGCCTGGCGCTCGGCATGCGCGTGCTGAGTCTGGAATACGACGGCCGCGAGCTGACCGAATGGCGCCACGCCATGCTGCCGGCCCAGGTGCGCGCCGCCGACGTGCTCGAAGACGTGCAGCTGACCCTGTGGCCGGTGGCCGAGATCGCGCGCGTGCTGCCGGCCGGCTGGACGGTCGAGGAAGCGGGCCTGCGCCGCACCCTGCGCCTGGACGGCGAGGTGGTGGCAACGATTACCTATAGCGGCCTGCCGCGCTGGCAGGGCACCGCGGTGCTGGACAACCAGCGCTACAAGTACAGGCTGACCATCGTGTCGGCGAGCGAGTGAACGAAGAAGATGCTATACCTGAACGAATGCGCGCTGGTGTGCGCTCTGGGCGCGGAGCGCGCGGCGATCAAGCGGCGCCTGTTGGACGAAGCCACGTCCGCGCTGCGCGTGTCCGACGCCTGCTCGCCCGGCCGCCCGCTGCCGCTGGGCCAGGCCGAGGCCGCGCTGCCCGACCTGTCCCATTTGCCGCTGCCGCTACGCAGCCGCAACAATGCGCTGGCGCTGGCGGCGCTGGCCCAGATCCGTCCCGCCGTCGATGCGGCGATCGCCCACTACGGCGCGGGTCGCGTCGGCGTCATCATCGGCACCAGCACCTCGGGCGTGGGTGATACCGAGACGGCGCTGGCCGCGCACCTCGACACCGGCGCGCTGCCGCAAGACTTCCACTATGGACAGCTGGAGATGGTGTCGCCGGCCGCCTTCCTGGCGTGCGAGCTCGGCACGCAAGGCCCGGCCTACGTCCATTCCAGCGCCTGCTCGTCGAGCGCCAAGGCCATGGCCAGCGCCGCGCGCCTGATCCGCATGGGCCTGGTCGATGCGGTGGTCACCGGCGGCGTCGACACGCTGTGCCGCTTCACGGTGGCCGGCTTCTCGGCGCTGGAATCGGTGAGCGAGGTGCAGTGCAACCCGCTCGGCGCCAGCCGAAAGGGCATCAACCTGGGCGAGGGCGCCGCGCTGTTCCTGATGACGCGCGAGCCGGCCGCCGTGGCCCTGTGCGGCTGGGGCGAGTCCTCGGACGGGCACCACATGTCGGCGCCCGACCCGGCGGGCGGCGGCGCGCGCATCGCCATGCAGGAGGCGCTGCGCCGTGCCGGCATCGGGGCGCACGACGTCGACTACATCAACCTGCACGGCACCGCGACCGTGCAGAACGACGCGATGGAGTCGCGCGCCGTGGCCGAGCTGTTCGGTCACGAGGTCGCGGTCAGCTCCACCAAACCGTTCACCGGCCACACCCTGGGTGCGGCCGGCGCGGTGGAAGCCGCGTTCTGCTGGCTGGCTATGCAGGACGATAACCTTGACGGCAAGCTGCCGCCGCACCTGTGGGACGGCGAAGCGGATCCGGCGCTGCCGGCGCTGAACGTGGCCGCGCCCGGTGCACGCCTGGGCCGCCCGATCCGCTACGCACTGAGCAATTCCTTCGCCTTCGGCGGCTCGAACGCGACCCTGGTCTTCGGGAGGCCGGCATGAACGCGCCCGACATCCACAGCCTGGTCCCGCACAGCGGCGCCATGTCGCTGCTCGACCGCTTCGTCGCCGCCGACGAGGACAACCTGACGGCGCAGGTGACGATCCGGCCCGACACCATGTTCCTGGTTGACGGCGCGGTCGGCGCCTGGGTCGGCGTCGAATACATGGCGCAGGCGGTGGCCGCGCATGCGGGTTACGCGGCCACCCGGCGCGGCGAGCCGGTGCGCGTCGGCTTTTTGCTGGGCACGCGGCGCTATGCCTGCGCGGTGCCGGCCTTTGCGCTGGGCAGCGTGCTGACGGTCCATGTGCACCGCGCGCTGCAGGGCGAGAACGGCCTGGGCGCCTTCGATTGCCGTATCGAGGACCTTGGTGAAGACGGCGGCGTCAGGGAACTGGCCACGGCCACGATCACCGTCTTCCAACCAGATAATGTTGAAGAGTTTTTGCAACGGAGTGCAGAATGAACAGTAAGGACAAGAGTGTGCTGGTGACCGGCTCGTCGCGCGGCATCGGCAAGGCCATCGCCCAGCGCCTGGCGCGCGACGGCTACACGGTGGTCGTGCATTGCCGCAGCCGGCGCGAGGAAGCCGATGCAGTC
>Ga0209023_10006120_pt1 | contig 12838 bp, 10 predicted proteins | sample LakOneMetagenome_FD_187468 | JGI IMG/M metagenome (GOLD analysis project Ga0209023, IMG submission 187468) | Freshwater and sediment microbial communities from Lake Erie, Canada (SPAdes) (version 2) | ecosystem: Environmental > Aquatic > Freshwater > Lentic | place: Lake Erie, Canada... | reverse complement strand
ATGACGAGGCCACGGAGGAGGTCGATGGATTCGATACGTTTTGGCCGGGCAGTTATTGATGGTTGCATAAATGTTTATTAAAAGGTTTAATCAAGGTGATATTCTTTTTGTAAGTATTCGATCAGTTCGGCGCCGGTTGCTTTTAATGTTTCATCATTTGTAAGTATTCCTTTTTTGGTACCGTGCATGTACACTGCAAAAACGGAAAATTGCTGTAATAATTCTTTATCCGTTGTTCGTAACGGAGGATTGTAATTCAATCTTTGTATTTCATCATTTTTTCCTTCCGAACTCAGAAAAAGTATCGGGTCGAATATCTTGGCGGCTAATTTTTTATATTCTGTAAATTCGGTTTCATTAATTGTTTCGAGCAGGCGGGTCTGGGGAAATTTTTCATAATAACTCATGACCCTGTTTGATGTATTGATATCCCTGATCAGCCTGAAATTACCTGAGTTCTTCAGTTGTTCAAACGTGCGGGTATTGGTTGATAATGGCCTGATCCTTGGTGCCAGTCTTGCAAAAAAATATAAGTTGGCGGTATTGTTGCTAAGTTGGGCAGGTGTATTTAAAATACTGATCATGCTATCCATCATGCCAAGCCCGCTTTTTACCTGCTCTATATGTATGGATAACACTTCCTGGTCGCTTTTCAGATCAGCATACAGCGACTGTAAGTATTGCTTCTCCCGCTGGTGCTCTATCACATGCTCCAATTGATACTCCGCTAAAAATCCGCAAAACACAGCCAGGAACAACATTAAAAATTCCCAGAAATAATCTTTCCATGTTTTCTTGCCATGGCCGGCGTGGGTGTGGTGGTGTACTTCCATATCGGGGTCTGATGGGTTAAGATTTAAAGTTGAAAGTTGTTCCGAAGCAACAGTCTCTGCTTCATGCATGGCTGTTTCCTCGGCTGAAACGTTTTCTGCTGATTGCTCTTCGGGTTCTATGTTTTTATTTTCGTCACTCATTTTCTAAATGGTATTCTTTTTGAATGTCAGTAATTAATTTTCCGGCAGTCTTTTTACATATGGCTAACCAGGAATTATATTGCTTTACTCGTATTTCAAACAGGCTGACTTGTGTGTATAATATTTCCAACTCCTTAGGGGTATTGGTTAAAAGCCGTAATGCAGGATTATGATTCAGGATATTGCCATAATCATAAACAGCAGGATTACTGCTTTCACTGATGCTGTTGAATGATTGTATATAGCCATCAAGATTGGTAAAGCTAAAAAATTGATTTTTTGTTTTTTGCAAAGCGTCTCTTTGTTCTCTTGAAGGGAGATAGTCATGGGCTGCATATATTTTCCTTTCATAGTAATCGGCCATATCAGCCACAATTTTTTTGTTATGTATTAAACGTAACGAACCGGAATTTTTTAATTCAGTAATGCTGGAAGTGTTGAAGGCAGCTTCACCAACCTCGCTGTATTTTATGGCATAATAATATAAAGCATTCGCATTTACCGTTCCCCCGATAGCGTTTTTCAATTCATTTCTTAATGAATCCCAGCCAAGGCCATATTCAATATTATTCTGCGAATTGTTGTCGCAACGGATGATATCATATTTTAAATTTTCTACGATGCCTTTCATGTAAGCTTTCTCTCTGTTCTTTTCAATCAGGTGCTCCAGTTGGTACTCTGCAAGAAATCCACAGAAGACAGCGAGGAATAACATTAAAAATTCCCAGAAATATTCCTTCCAGGTCTTCTTGCCATGGCCGGCGTGGGTGTGGTGATGTACTTCCATATCGGGGTCTGATGGTTTAAGATTTAAATCGGAAGGTTGCTTAGTTTCAGCTGCTGAGGCTTCTTCTGCAGGAATTACCTCTGCCGGGACCTTTTTTTCCGGTTGACCTTCCTGTAAGTTTTGTTCTTTGTTCATTTATAATTTAATTTCTGCAGCAGCTTTAAGTTGTTTTCTTCTTTTGAATCCTTTCATAAAAAGATAGAGCACACATATAACTGCCATAAAGATCAGGGTTGACGTTATTTCCTTTTTGCTTAAACTGCTTAGCAGCCAGAGGATGGCGGCAATACCAATAATGGGCGTGATCCATCCTCCCGGTGCCCGGAATGTTCTTTCAGCGGCATCCTGTTTTTGCTTTCGTAATTTCAAAGTGGATAAAATAACAGCCAGGTAAACCAGCAATATAGCTGCACTGGCCATGTTTGCCAGTTGTTCAAATCCCCCGGAGATTGAAAAAATAAAGATGAGAGCGGCATAAATGATCACCGCCAGGTAAGGCGTGGCAAATTTAAGATGTACCCTGCCGAGGAGTTTCGGAAACATACCATCGTTGGCACAGGCAAAAAGTGAACGTGGGGTTGCCATTACATCGGCACTTACACTTCCAAAGCTGGAGATGGCTGTTGTGATGAGCAGGATGGTGGCACCAACAGGCCCGATGATCCTTTCGGCAACAGCTGCCAGCGGAGCATCTTTAAACAAAGCTATTTCTGAACCCAAAATCCCCTGGGTCACAATTTGTAATAACATATAGATGACCAGCACTACCAGCCCGCCCAGCATGATGCCCAACGGAACGGTGCGCTTTGGGTTCTTGAATTCACCACTCACCCCCAGGCAGGTCTCAAACCCTGCAAAGGCAAAGAACAGGGTGAGTGCAGTGCTGCCAAATGTTTTTATGGATGGAACATGGTCCCATTGCAGGTTGCCTGCAGTTATTTTACTGAAACCAAAAATAATGATGCCCAGCAGCGGTAATAATTTTATGATGGCAATGGTTTTCACAAAACCAATTCCCTGTTTTGCACCCAATACATTGATAAATGCCATAAAACCAAGCAATGCAAAAAAGAAGACGCCACGTATGAACGGATCAGCAAAAGACGGGAATAATCCTGCCAGGGCATCTGCAATCACATTCATTACAGCAGCACTGCCTAAAATACCCCAGCCAAAAAAGAATAACCAGTTAATGATAAAGCCGGGGAAATCGCCAAAAACTTTCTCTACATAAGCATAGGAACCGCCGCTGCTGGTAATGCGGCTTCCGATCTCGGCATAGCAGAGCATAATGGCTGCCATCATGATGCTGCAGAAGATATAACCGAAAACACCAAATGCTCCCATGGCAATACCCACAATGGCCGGTAATACAAATATACCTGAGCCAATAATTCCGTTAATAATAGAGAGTGCTAACCCGGACACACCAACCACCCGCTTTAGCCCTTCATCTGTTTTTTGATCTGTCATGGTTGTTTTGGGTTTAGCTGTTTATTAAGACCGGTCCTCTATTTTGTTTCGTTGGCTTTTAAAACCCGTAACAGGTTTCCACCCAGGATTTTTGTAATATCTTTTTTACTGTAGCTTCTTTCTACCAAGGCTTTTGTAATTAATGGATAGGTTGAAACATCATCTAATTGCTGTGGCGTGAGATTTATACCGTCAAAGTCGGAGCCGAGGCCCACATAATCAACACCCACCAGTTTTACGATATAATCAATATGGTCAATCAGCATAGATAATGGTGGCCGCATTAGTTCAGCTTCGGCTGCATATTTTTTATACAGGTAAGTCATGGCATAAAAATCTGCCATGCCGTTCTTCATCAGCGAATCCATTTCTGCTGCATGTTCTTTCAGGAAAGCATTTTCCTTTGTCCCAAAACTGCTGTCGATAAAACCGGGATTAAAATTCACCTGTATCACACCGCCGTTCTTTGCAATGGCTTTTATCTGGTCGTCTTTTAAATTGCGGCGTGTTGGCACTAAACTGTACACTGAGCTGTGGGAGGCAATGATGGGTTTTGTGGTTATGCTGATTACATCCCAAAAACTCTGGTCGCCCAGGTGACTCACATCTATCATCATGCCCAGTTCATTCATTCTTTTTACAACCTGTTTACCAAATTCTGTCAAACCTTTTTTGCCTTCGGAGTTTAATCCTTTTCCTATAACGGGGCCGGTAGTGGTTTCATCAGCCGCACTGGTGGCCCAGGAAGGCGCTATGTTATGGGTTAAGGTGAGGTACCTGGCACCACGGTTGTAAAGTGCTTCTAATTTAATGAGATCATTCTCTATCATGTGGCCGCCTTCCACACCAAACATGGCAGCTATTTTATGTTGCTTTACTGCCTGCATCAATTCAGCATAGTTGGAAACTTTTACGATCTTATCCGGGTTACGGGCTGCTACTGCATCCAGGCTATCCATTTCCCTGTTGGCAAAAGCATAGGCATTTTTCAGGTCACCATCACAATACACAGAAAAGATCTGTACATCAAGGCCACCTTTTTTCCAACGTGCAAGGTCAGAATGAGTCTTACCGATGAGGTCCTGGTCAAATACCATCCCCTGGTCGGCAGCCTGCATCAGGATATCATTATGTGTATCTACAACAATAGCTTTGCTATGAATTGTTTGCCAGGACTGTGCATTGACCTGTTGTGCAAAGAGAGCGGCGAGGGCGATTAGTTTTATTTTCATTTTTTGTTTTATAAGAATACAATGTGATAAACTATTTGATGAACGATGAATCCGCCAATTGCAATTAAGTAAGGCTGAAATTTCCTTTGGTTCTTACGGTCATATAAAATGAGGCCGATCAAAATGGAATAGATGATGGAATACTGAATGTTTTGTGTGAAGAGTTCCGACCACCCAAGAAGGATGGGACCTATCCGGCCAACCGAGGGGCCTAAGAAGACCAGTGCTGTAGCGATCATGTAACGCATGTGTTTTGAACTCTTTTTCCGGTAATAAATGGCCAGCGAGTAAAATAAAACCAGCAGCGTACCGTCTCCTAACGGAAAGAATAAGTTGTTGATATTTTCAGTACGGATGATCTTGATGACCTGTGGAATGAATGATAAGATCAATAAGGGAAAAATGATGTAAGACAGTTTGCCAACTTTGCGGTGAAGCGCCTGCCTTTTATTAAAAATTAAAAAGGGCTGAACGATCAGCATCAGGATCCAGACCGTGGCAATGAATGCATGCAGGTGAACCAGTGTATTTATATTTTTGCCATAATCCGGGAACGGCTGGATATAGCTTTTGTAAAATCCTGCGATCATCAGCGGGATCAGCAAAAGAAAAAACCAGCCAAGGTATTTATAGGTTTTATCCATGTTATAAGATTTTAACTATTTACCATTCCAGTCGTTATTTTTCCTGTCCATATCGGGTAATACATTCTCCGGATCAAGTATTACTTTATCAATTTTATTTGTCGAAGCATATTTGTAAACCCAGGTGCCTCCACGTGCCCATATATCAACCGGCAGGGTTACTGTTTCTGTTTTGCCATTGCTTTGAATTATTTTCATAATGACCGGCATGATCATTTTGCCTTTGTTATCAATGGTGATCAAAGCACCTTTGGATGGGTCATTATCAACATAATTCACTGCTGCTATTGTTTGGTCCAGCTTCCAGGTGGTAAAGAACCATTCTTTCCAGAACCAATTCAGGTCTTCGCCGGCAGCATTATTGATGCAATGAAAAAAGTCGTAAGGGGTGGGATGTTTGAAGGCCCAGGCTTCGGTGTATTTTCTGAAAGCATAATCAAAACGTTCTTTGCCAACCACCACGGTTCTTAGTAGATTAAGGCCATAAGCCGTTTTGCCATAATATTGATAATGCTGTTCTTCATCCATGGCATCGGAAACTGTCATCAGCGGATCTTTGTACGCCATGAATTGTTCATAATCCCTGGAGCCGAAGAATCCTTTTTCAAAATAAGCAGGGTCTGTTTGATATTCTCCATTATTGAAAATATCATTGGCTATATAATTTATATAAACATTAAAGCCTTCGTCCTGCCACATATATCTTCTTTCATTGGAGCCCACGATCATCGGGTACCAGTTATGCCCGATCTCATGTGAAACGAGGAACCATAAACGGGCCTTTGTTTCTTTGTAGCTGTTAAAGATCATCCCCGGGTATTCCATGCCGCCGGTTATACCTGCATTGCTTACGGCAACGTTCCAGGGATATTCAAAAAAGTTTTGCGAATAGATCTCTATGCTGTTTTTTAAATATTCTGTTGAGCGGCTCCAGGCAGTATCGCTCATGCTTTCTACAGGATAACAGGACATGGCCAATGCTTTTTTACCTGATGGTAGATTGATCCTTGCAGCATCCCAGATCATTCCTTTGCCTGCAGCAAAAGCAACATCCCTGCAGTTCTTCATCATAAAATGCCAGGTAAGATTTCCTTTAACAGTGGGCCGCATAGATGCTTTCCCAACTTCATCAGCACCAATAATGGTTACTGTTTTATCACTGTTTGCGGCTGCAGCCAGTCTTTTTATTTCTTCTGCCGTTAATACGGCTGATGCATTCTGCAGGTCGCCCGAACCGTACACGATCATTTCTGAAGGAGCAGTTATGTAATAATCATAATCACCGTAGTCGCAATAAAATTCACCCAGGCCCATATAGGGAAGCGTGTTCCAGCCTTCCACATCATCATACACACACATGCGGGGATACCATTGTGCTATCTGATAAATGACTCCGTCTTTTGTGTACTGTCTTCCAAAGCGGCCTGCGCCATCAAGGGGTATTGCAAAGCTGAAATTTATCTTTACAGAAATCTTATCTCCTTTGGGTTGCATCGGCGTATTTAAGCGGAGCTGCATCCTGGTATCTGTAATGATGGGTTTTGATGCATAACTTTTTCCACCCTGGGTAATGGTTACATCTTTGATCTTATATCCTCCGTTAATTTTTCCGAGTACGCCAAAATAATCACCCGGGTAACGGGTGGCTGCAACTGATCTTGATGAGGCTTCAAAAACATTCTGGTCTAACTGGAGCCACAAATAATCCAGTTGATCTGGACTGTTATTGGTATAAGTTATCGTTACATCACCTGTTATAGCAGTGTCTTTTTCACTAAGTGTAGCATGAATAAGGTAGCTGGAACTGTTTTGCCAGTAAGAGGGGCCAGGTATTCCTTTAGCTGATCGGAAAGCATTGCCGGCAGGCAAATGAAAGGTCTGTGCAAAGAGATCATGGGGGTTGTAGGTTTCCGCATTTGCCATCCCGCCCTGGGCATAGAGGATGTACGGACCAGCAAGATGCAGGCAGGTAAATAATATTTTTTTCATGTTCTTTTTTTATGTTATTAAATGGCTGGTTAGTGTAACCCGACTTTTCCTTTCACTGATTCAAATAATTTTTTAGAATCAAAGCCGATCCCGTTTTTAAAAACGGTTTCGGTATTTCTTACTGCTTTAATGTCTTTCAACGGATCGCCGTTGATCAATACCAGGTCTGCATGTTTGCCAACTTCAATGCTGCCCATCTCCTTTTCCCGGCCCAGGTATTGGGCTGCGTTGAGCGAACAAATCTTTACCGCCTGCGGAAAAGTAAATCCGGCTTCCACCAACAACTCCAGTGTGTGCTGATCGGCATAGCCGGGTATCACACGCCCGGCACCTGTTGGATCAACGCCGGCCATTAACCTTCCACCCATATCCACAAATTGTTTTTCCCAGGCCATTTCTTTTTTGAACAGGGCAGCCGATGCTGAATCTTTTCCAACAAAACTGTTATAGACCTTTTCAACGGTTTCTTTAACGGGAGCAACCACGGCATTATCGCCACCGCCCGGAAATACCTCTCTGCCGGTATAAGGTTCAAACACAGGCAGGGTAGAAGTAACAGAAACATTCTTTGCAATGAGAAAACGCATCAGGTCTTTCATGGCCTCACTGTTCACATCCAGTTTCATCAATGACTGTGTTCCCGATGCACAAACATTTTCTTTTTTATCCTGAACAAAATCGGTGCTCACCATAAAGCCGTGTTCCAGGTTATCGATACCTATCTCAGCAGCTTCCCGGTAGGTGATGGAACATAAGTGGCCGGTTACTTTCAGTTTATTCTTATGTGCGATGGAAACCACTTCTTCCAGGTCTTCTTTAGTAATGTTCATGTATGCTTTAAAAGAAGTGCAGCCCATACTCATCCAGTAGTTCACTCCTTTGGCGGCTTCTTCGGTGTTTTTGATGAATATCATTTCAGGGATGGGCAAAGATTCTCTTTCCACATAAGGAGCCGTAACATCCATATCGGGCCCCACCATTGTTCCTGCGGAGATCCATTTTTTTACATTCAGGTCGGTTTGTGCTTCCACGGTACCGGTGGTTCTCATGGTGGTTACGCCGCCTGCCAGGTAAAGCCGGGGAAATGAAAAGGGCATGGCCAGTCCGAGGTAATACGGAGCCACCCGCTCACCATAAAACAAATGCTCGTGCATCATCACCATGCCCGGGATGATGGTCTTGCCGGTACAATCAATAAGCTTAGCGGTGGCCGGAACAGTTATTTTGTTTGCATTTCCCAACATCATTATCTGTCCTTTTATAATGACGATCGTTTGATCCGTTCTTGCCGGGCCGCCGTTGCCGTCGATGACCGTTGCATGGGTTAATGCCAGCGTATCGGCTTTAACTGAAACGAACTGTTTCACCACCGGGTTCAATTCCTGTGCAAGGCTTTGTTTGTAAAACAAAAACTGTAATGAAAGCAACAGGATAGTAAGGCGGTATGTTCTTATTTTCATTATTTAGTTTTTCAGATTATTGTAAATGAATGCACATAAAAATCCAACAGCTATATAGATGAAGAACCGGGTGATGTATGATCTGTGTTTTAATAAATTCATTTTATTCTCTTCCATATTCTGCTTCCTGTACTAATTTATTTTTTTCAATTCACCCTTCTGCCCGGTATTGATGAACCAGGCTTTGGTCACTTTACCGGTATTGTCCACTTCAAACTCTATTTGCCGGTCGGTACCATCGGCGTAAAAGAATTTGGTTTCCGATTCGGGTTTCAATTCAACGTCTGCTCCATTCCGGCGGCGCCAGAGCTTATTATCTTTTTTGATGAATTCAAGCGTAAGAAATGCAGAATACTTTCCCACATAGCGGTCGAGCAGGGCCGGGTCAATTTTTATTTCCTTGTGTTCATAAGGCATCAGCAGGTCTTCATCGGCCAGTATCGATTCAATGCCTGCCCTTACCTGGCCACTCAGTGTTTCATTATTGGAAAGGGCGATGATGGTCTCATCAATATCTGTGCGGCGAACGATCAACGTGCTGTATCCCGGCCAGCCACCTGTATGTGAAATAACTTTTCCCCTCGGCGACTTTGGTTGCACCATTACCCCAAAGCCATAAAAATTTGTTGAATCTCTTGGCGACATCAGCACCAGGGGCGAAAGCATTTCATCAAGGGTTGTTTTGCTTACGAGCTTATTTGTATAAAGTGCCCGGTCCCATTTAAGCAGGTCGCCGGTGGTGGAGTTTACACAACCATCACCTACGATGCCATCGAGGTAATAAACATAATCGAATTTTGAAAGGCTGTCCGGTAAAATGTAACGCTTCAGGCTGTCGGAATAAACAAAGCCCAGGGCATAGTTGGCCGGTATCTTCCCGGTACTGCGGCGGCTGTTATAAATAAATGTATGCGTCATACCCAGTGGCTGAAAAATAAATCTTGTCAGAAATTTTTCATAATCCGTTCCCCAGGTTTTTTCAATGATGGAAGCCAGCACGGCATAGCCGGTGTTGCTGTACTGCCATTTGCTGCCGGGCTTAAAAAGCAGTGTATCCTTTCGTTGTTTCAGCATTTCCAGCACGTCTTTATTGAAGGCGATCTTCTTATGGTCCCAGTATTTTTCAAACTGGTTTTCATACTCCGGAAGTCCGGATGTATGCGTAAGCAGGTTGCGGATGGTGATATTATCGTAAGGGAAATCAGGGAAAAATCTTTTTACATTGTCATCATAGGTCAGCTGCCTTCTTTCTTTCAGGATCATGATGCCCATAGCGGTGAACTGCTTGGAAACAGAAGCCAGTTCAAAAACACTGCTGTCATTCAGTTTTCTTTTTGAGTTGTAATCGGCATAGCCAAGGTTCTGCTGGTAAATGATGTTTCCGCCTTTGGCAACGAGTACATTTCCGTTAAAGCGAAAATAATCATGCTGACCGGTCATGAATTGTTTTAGTAAGGCCGGGTAATTTTTTTGTGCCGTTATTGCCAGTGGTAATAAAAGCAGTACAAGGATTTTTTTCATGATGGTTATTCAGCTTTAATGACAGGAGAATTATGTTGTTTGCGTTTTCCGGAAGGGCTGCCATTTCTTATAAGTAGCGCTCCGCCAGATCCATTCCACCGGCCCGTAGTTAAAATAGCTGAGCCAGGCGGTGCTGATGATGATCTGTATAATGAATACAAGTACCCCGAAGAGGGTAAAATACAAAGGCCCTACTTGCCCGGTATAGCCAAGCCCCGGACCGAGGAACACAAAATTCCCAATGAGTGACTGCATGAGGTAATTGCTGAATGCCATCTTTCCTACCGGGGCCAGTACGGATAATATTTTTTTACCGGCAGTTGCCTGAAAGCATAGCATGAATATGCCTACATAAGCCATGGCCAGTGGTGCCACGCCCAATGCATAAGCAATGGTTTGATACAGACCTTTTGTTTTCAGGTTAAAATAATCATCCATAAAATAGGTCATGTAGCGGGCCAGGTAAAAATTGGCGGGGAGGCCAATGACCAAACCAAGACCGATGACCCAGTAGATGATCTTTTTGTTTTGCGCAATGTTCTTATAAAAATCCGACCGGCCCAATGCATAGCCAATTAAGAACATGCCCAATACTTTGGGTATGCGGCTTACAAAGAATAAATAGCCATACCGGTAAAAAAAGCCTGCGATGTTACCTTTGAATATATCCCACCAGGTAGCGTGCTTTGTAAATTCCCGGTAGCTTTCATCGCTGGTCACCCCTGTCAGCAAGCTGTCAACTTTCTGACCTGTTTCAAATAGCAGTCCGGCTGGTGCATTCAGCCATTGCCAGTAAGACTTGGCAGCGTATAGAGCGATGGGAAGTAATACGAGGCTGATACCGGTTAGCACCAGCGTTTTATCAGAGAATCTTCTGAAGGGGAGTAATAAAAAACCAAGCATTGCATAAAAGAATACAATGTCACCGGGCCAGATCATCAAATGCACGGCGCCCAGCAACAGCATGAACACGAGCCTTCTTTTTATGGTTGGCAATGCATTGATGTCTTTTGCAGCCGCCCGTTTAAACTGCAGGGCAATGCCCCAGCCAAATAAGAGGCTGAAGATGGAATAAAATTTTCCTTCGATGAACATGTGGTGGAGGAATTGCATTTTATGATCCCAGCCTTCTGATAAAAAAGGCCCGGATAAATGTGCGCTTTCGTTGTAACCGCTGAATCCTGCTCCCAGGTTGGCAATAAAAATACCCAGGATGGCAAAGCCCCTGAGTACATCCATAAAAATCTCTCTTTCATTGGTCTGGACAGGCGTTAATGTTTGCATAACAGTAGTTGGTTAAAGGCTGATTATTCCAGATCATCCTGCAATGTAAGAGGGAGCAAAGCGAGTAGTATTACATGGGGTGGGGACCGGCTAACAACCGGATAGTCATAAGCATCTTTAAAGAAACAAATTTTAATGCATACTACAAAGTAAAACATTAAATATCAGTAGGATAACCAGGGCAGGAAGGGTTGGAGGCTTTTTTATTCTGATAAGCCCTGTTGCTGCAGGAATGATAACTTATCCCAATAGCCCCGCTGGAAGATTATTTTATCATCAACGATGTGAAAGAAACCGCAGCCCCTTAATCCGAGGGGGTCTCTCCATTCCAGCATGGCCCATTCGCCGTCCTGGAAAATATTTTCGGGTATGCAGACCATAGTGGCCCGGGCAAACTCCCCAGCGAACATCTGTTTGATGGCTTCTTTGCCAACAAGGGGATCGGTAACTACCTGGTGATTGATGGCATCATCGGCATAGAAAGCGGCCAGCGCTTCGGCATCTGCTGTGTTAAATGTTTCCACCCATTTTTTTACGAGTTCTCTTGGTTCCATTGAATGAAGTTTGTTTTATCAAGTGTGAATGCCTGGTCAATGTTCCTTGTGCCCCACATAATTCCGCCACTTTTCAATCACCGCACACATGTCTTCAGGTAACTCTGCTTCAAAGTGTACCGGTTTTTGTGTGGCAGGATGTATAAAGCCAAGTTCTCTGGCATGCAGGGCGTGGCGAGGGCAAAGCGCAAAGCAATTATCAACAAATTGTTTGTATTTGGTAAACACCGTTCCCTTTACAATGCGGTCGCCGCCATAAAAATCATCATTGAACAACGGGTGGCCGATCAGTTGCATGTGCACCCGGATCTGGTGCGTTCTTCCTGTTTCTAACCTGCACTCAACCAGTGTTACATAATTCAAACGTTCCAAAACTTTATAATGCGTGATGGCGTCTTTGCCGTGATCGCCATCGGGGTAGGCGGTAAAAAGTTTGCGAAAGCGCTGGTGCCTGCCCACATGCGCAATGATGGTGCCTTCGTCTTTTTCCACATCGCCCCAAACCAGGGCAATGTAGCGGCGGTGTACGGTGTGGTTAAAGAATTGTTTGGCAAGGCTTGTCATGGCCTTTTGTGTTTTTGCCATCACCAGCAGGCCCGTTGTGTTTTTATCGATGCGGTGAACCAGTCCAAAACGAGGCAATGTATTTTCGTCAAGCGACGGATCCTGTTGTTTTAGATGATAAGCCACCGCATTCACCAATGTGCCGCTGGGGTTGCCGCTGCCGGGATGCACCACCATGCCTGCCGGTTTATTGATGATGAGGATTGATTCGTCTTCGTATTCAATAGCCAGCGGAATATCTTGCGGAATGATATCGCTGCTCTCCGGCGAACGGCTGTCGAATACAACGATCTTATCCTTTGGTTTTACTTTATAATTGGTCTTTACCGGTTTTTCATTTACCAGCACCATTTCAT
>Ga0209023_10006119_pt1 | contig 12838 bp, 9 predicted proteins | sample LakOneMetagenome_FD_187468 | JGI IMG/M metagenome (GOLD analysis project Ga0209023, IMG submission 187468) | Freshwater and sediment microbial communities from Lake Erie, Canada (SPAdes) (version 2) | ecosystem: Environmental > Aquatic > Freshwater > Lentic | place: Lake Erie, Canada | collected... | reverse complement strand
GGTGGTTTTTTTGAATTTTTTCAAAAATTTGAATATATCTACTCATTTGTCGCGCGTGCGGGCTGGATGAAAGCCAATGCCTTGTTGCTGGTTTCGGGTGCTTTTGCGGCTTATCGTAAAGACGTTCTGGTTCAGCTCAATGGCTTTGATCCACACAGTATGGTCGAGGACTATGAAATCAACCATCGCATCTACCGCTACGCCTATGAGCATCATCAAGGCTGGACAATTGGCGTAGTGGCTGGTGCGTATGCAATAACCGATGCGCCTGCAACATTAGGTAAGTTTTTTAATCAGCGACAACGCTGGTTTGCAGGATTCTTACACACACAGTTTGCCAATTTGGATATGACTGCGAATCCGAAATTTGGTGTGATCGGACGTTTTATGTTGCCGATTAAAGCGCTGGATGCCGTGCAGCCATTGTTAGGTGTGGTGGCTTTAGGGTTGTTAGTCTGGCTTATTGCTATGCAAAGCCCAGCATTAATGGCGATTGTTTGGGTGGTGATGATTAAGTTAAGCATCGATTTATTGTTTAATTTATGGGCTTTATTTATCTATCATCGCTGGGCTAGTCAACCTTTGGCAGGTAAATTATGGATTCAGGTGTTCATTTATACGCTGCTGACACCGTTTAGTTTTCAATGGTTACGGCACATAGGTGCGTGTCTGGGTTGGTTATCCTATTTGACCAAAAGACTGGACTGGAAAGCGCAACGATGACTCTGCTTGATAATGACTTGATAGAGTTGCACTGATCAATTTCGCAAGTTTTGGTTTAAAGACATATTGATCCACCCTTTGGATTTTGTTTAGTGCAACTACAAGGGTTTGCCCTAATATTTTTCATGTAAATATCACATTTTTATGCTCTAAATTCCTACATTTCGCCTGCTTATTCACCTAATTCTCAATTCCATCAAAGAACTCACAAAAAACAGTAAAAACAATCCCCGATTTCCCCCATATTTTCGGTAAAATAATACCAATTTCATGTACTTTCCTTTTCTCATGAAGCGTTAAAGCCAGAGCTTTCACGGGACGTCACGGGTTTAAGCCAAAAAATTGGTCGGTGATGGTTTAAAAAAGGTCAGACATACACTAATTAGGCTTATTTTTCTGGAATTGTTCCAATGATAGATGCAGACGGCTATCGGCCCAATGTCGGCATGATCCTGTGTAATGCTCGGGGTCAGGTGCTGTGGGCAAAACGAATCGGTCATAATGCATGGCAGTTTCCACAAGGTGGAATTTCTGAGGGCGAAACGCCAGAACAAGCATTGTACCGCGAGCTTTGGGAGGAGGTAGGACTTCATCCCCAGCATGTAAAAATCCTTGCACAAACCGATGGTTGGTTACATTATCGTTTGCCTCATCGCTATGTCCGCCAAGATGATGCGCCGCCCGTGTGCATTGGTCAGAAACAAAAATGGTTCCTCTTACAAGTGCTTGCCGATGATTCAGAAATTCATTTGGATGCGAGTTCTCCCGCAGAATTTGATCATTGGATGTGGGTGAGTTATTGGTTCCCGTTGTCAGAAGTGGTTGCATTTAAACGTGATGTTTATCGAAAAGCATTACTACAACTCGTACAGAAGTTGCCTATTTGAAGCAGCAGTCTATACTCCTAGGGTAGTCATCCAATTGTGAAAGGAATTTGCGTTGGGTGATGGTGGAGTTAGGACGAATTTTTTAGACATATTGGAGATGTCATGCAGATAGAAAGCCTGCGCAAGATTGTACAAGACGTCGATGCTGCACCGAATTTGCATGCGGCGCTCGAAGTCATGGTGCAGCTTGTTGCCGAAGCAATGGAAACCGAAGTGTGTTCGGTGTATTTGCTGGATGAACGTAATCAGCGTTACATCCTGATGGCTTCTGTCGGTCTGAATGCCGATGCGGTGGGTGAAGTTTCTCTGTCCACCACCGAAGGGTTGGTCGGTTTAGTCGGTCAACGCGAAGAAATTATTAGTTTAGAGGATGCATCAAGCCATCCACGATTCCGCTATTTGCCTGAAACCGGTGAAGAGCGTTATAGCGCATTCCTTGGTGTGCCAATCATGTATCGCCGTAAAGTTATGGGTGTCATGGTCGTTCAGAATCGTGAACGTCGTGCGTTTAGTGAAGCGGCTGAATCTTTCCTTGTGACCCTCTGTGCTCAGCTTTCTGGCGCGATTGCGCATGCGCATGCCGTCGGTCAAGTTGACGTGTTTAGAAAACCAAGTAGTACGGCATCACCTCAACAATTCCAAGGGGTTGCTGGCGCTGGCGGTGTTGCCATTGGACGCGCCGTTGTTCTCTATCCGCCTGCTGATTTGTCACTTGTTCCTGATCGCAAAATTGATGATGTCAAAGCCGAATTAGCGCTATTCAATGATGCTTTGGCGATTGTGCGCCAAGACATCAAAGATCTTGATGACAAGATGCAAAAAGCACTCCTTGCCGATGAACGTGCTTTATTTGGCGTCTATCTGCGGATGCTGGACGATCATGCACTGCCTGCCGAAATTACTGCCCGAATCAAAGCGGGTAATTGGGCGCAAGGTGCTGTGCGTTCTGTGATTGATCAACACACTGCACATTTCGCGCAAATGGAAGATGATTATCTGCGTGAACGCATTGCCGATTTACGCGATCTTGGGCGTCGCCTTTTAGCGCGTCTACAAGCATCAGATAGTCAACATCGTGAAATCGGTGAAGGCAGTATTCTCATTGGTGAAGAAATTTCGACGGCAATGTTGGTTGAGCTGCCGCTGGATAATATCGCTGCGATTGTCACCGCTGAAGGTGCTGCGAATTCGCACATGGTGATTGTGGCGCGTGCATTAGGCATTCCAACCGTTGTGGGCGTGACTGAACTGCCGATTACAGCGCTTGATGACGTAGAAATGATTGTTGATGCGCATCAAGGACGGATTTTTGTTCATCCCATTCGCCAGTTGCGTCAACGTTATAAAGAGATTCAGAAAGAAGAACAACAAGCTGAGCAAGATCTAAAAGCTTACGAGCGCCGCGAAACCATCACGCCTGACGGTCATAACATGCCGTTGTATGTGAATACTGGGTTGATGATTGACGTGATTCGTGGTGCGCAGCGCGGTGCCAAAGGCGTCGGTCTGTATCGCAGTGAAATTCCTTTTATGCTGCGCGAGCGGTTCCCCGGCGAAGAAGAACAGCGACATATTTACCGTCAACAATTGAGTCATTTCGCAGGCAAACCTGTGGTGATGCGGACATTGGATATTGGTGCGGATAAAGATTTACCGTATTTCTCGATCGAAGAGGAAAATGCTGCGCTCGGTTGGCGCGGTATTCGCTTTACGCTCGATCATCCTGAGATTTTTTCGGCGCAAATGCGCGCGATGTTGAAAGCCAGCATTGGACTGGACAATCTGCATATTTTATTTCCGATGATTACTTCAATTAGTGAAGTTGAAGAAGCGCTGTATTTGCTGCATCGCTCCTTGCATGAAGTGCAAGAAGAAGAGCAGGTCAAAATTAAGATGCCGCGTGTCGGTGTAATGATTGAAGTGCCCAGCGTCATCACGATGATTGATGAACTTGCCGAGTTAGTTGATTTCTTTTCGGTCGGTTCAAACGATTTGACTCAATACCTGCTTGCGGTTGATCGTAATAATCCACGTGTCGCAGGACTGTATAGCTACTATCATCCAGCGGTTTTGCGGACGCTCAACCATTTGGTCGTTCGTTGTCGTGAACTCAATCGGCCGATTAGTTTATGCGGTGAAATGGCGGGCGATCCTGGTACTGCTGTACTGATGATGGCGATGGGGTTTAATTCACTATCGATGAGTTCGTCGAACATTCTGAAAGTGCGTAAAACTTTGATCCAGATTCCGCTGACAGAAGCAGAACATCTATTAAAAGAAGTCCTCAAAATGGATAATCCCGCCATTATTCGAAGCTGGGTTGAGCGGTTTATGCACAGCAAAGGTTTGGGCAGTTTTGTCCGTCCGAGTGCGACAAATCAGTCAGCAAGTCAAATCTAATTGATTGGTCATGAGTGCTTTGAGTTTCGTTGAGATGTAGTCGTCTAAGTCTGTTGATATCATTTCGATTCCGCTCAAAGCATTTTATTAATTGTTTAAATTGGGTCAACGTGGAAAGGTTTTACTCCTGATACGTTCTAAATTTGACATCAATCATTCAAAATCTATCAGGAGTGAACCATGCAGTTGGCGTTATTTGATCTGGATAATACGTTACTCGATTTAGATTCAGACCATGAGTGGGGCGAGTTCCTGATCGCACAAGGCTTGGTCGATGAAAAAGCGCACCGTGCGAAAAATGATCAATTTTTCGCTGATTATCAATCAGGTACGCTCGATGCCGTTGCGTATAACGAATTTGTTTTTCAGTTTCTCGTTAATAAAAAACAAGAAGAATTGAAAGCGTTGCATGATGTGTATATGCAAACTGTGATTCGTCCTGCGATGCGTCCACAAGGGATCGCAGCGATTGAAAAGCATCGTCAAGCGGGGCATGAAGTTGTCATCATTACTGCGACGAATCGTTTTGTGACTGCACCGATTGCGCATGCTTTTGGTGTGAAGCATTTGATTGCCAGTAATCCAGAAGTCATCAATGGTGAATATACTGGCAAGTTAGACGGCGAACCGTGTTTTCAAGCGGGGAAATTGCATCATTTACAAGCGTGGCTCGCGACCCATAAGAAGCCTGATGAATCACTTGAAAGTTGGGGTTATTCGGACTCGTTTAATGATTTACCCTTGTTAAATTTTGCGGATCATGCGATTGTGGTCACGCCTGATACACGGTTGCATGCGCATGCGTTGGATCATCATTGGGCGGTGGAAGATTGGTCAATTCATAAATAATAACCATTTAATAACAACTAGGAAGAACCTCATGAGAACGTTTTTAAAAACGTCGTTGTCTGCTGTTGGCGTTGTTTTAGCTTCTGTTGGAGCATCACCTGACGCACTAGCAGTGGATGTGTATAAATGCAAAGATGCGCATGGAAAATTCAACTATACGGATAGTCCATGCGTAGGTCGTAGCAAGATGGTTTCTTATTCCAAAATCACTGAACACAACTATCAATACAAGCAAGAGCAAGCAGCGCAGGTTAAGCGATTTAAAGCAGAGCGTATTGCAACTATGCGCAAAAATGCTGCATTGCGATCTGATGTGAATGTGTTTGCTGTGAATGAAAAGTATAACAATCAAGTGCGCGATGAGCGCTTTAATCATCCGCGTACTTCTGAACAAGCTGTTTTAAATAAGAATCTGGATAAGATTGAGAAAAATCGGCAGCGCGAATTGAAAGGAATGTGAGTGGGAAGTGTTTGATAATTAGCATCTTGGCGGGCTTGTCTATTTTTATTAATTTTGATTCGCTGAGCATGCGGCGATTGCATCATCTAAACAGCTCATGAAATATGAGTCAGACTTGCAAGATTCAGCAACACATTGAGCTTTGATTCTTAGTAAATCGGCTAATAGCTTGATATCAGCAAGTGTTTGCGCTGCCTCAAAATAACCTGAAACAATATCTTTTGCCTGTAGTGCGTCTAATACCCATTCTGTGGCTTGCGGATGTTTACGGTTGGCGAGACCATTTAATGCTTCTATGCGGACATCAAGAAACGAATCAGTTAAACCTTTAATGAGAGCAGCTCTAATGTTTTCATTGTCGCTATTAATCATTGAGCCTAATCCGAACATAGCCCAATTACGAACATCTTTACTACGGTCAGCTGAAAGTTCGACTAACGCATTGATGGCATCATCATGTGTTTATGTTAGAAGGCCAGAAACGATACTTTGTCGTACTTCTACTTTAGGATGATGACTTAAACTCACTAGCTTTTGTACTGCATCGGCAGCACGACGATGACCTAAGGCATAAGCAGCGGAGGCAATGACGTCCACATCGGAATCATCAAGTAAGCACATTAAGATTTTGATAGAGTGCTTGCGAAAGTGATCCTTTTGCAAGCCCAATTGACCTAGAATACTTGCGCCTAGTTCTCTTTCTTGGCGTACAGTACTCTTGCACCATAGGACTGCTTTCTGAAAAACATCTCTGCTTCCACGACCTTGCAACTCTCCGATGACATGCCAGTAACCTTTCTTGCCGATTCGTTTAATTGCAAGTTCAAAGAGTTCGGAATTAGCGCAATCATCATATTTGATCTTCATTGAGGTTCTCTAAAGAGCCATTTTTCTTAACCTCAATCCCCAGCCTGTATCGCCGTCAATGCAATGGTATAGACAATATCCTCAACCAGCGCGCCACGCGATAGATCATTCACTGGTTTATTTAAACCTTGCAACATTGGGCCAACGCTGATGACATTTGCGCTTCGTTGCACGGCTTTGTAAGTGGTATTGCCCGTGTTCAAATCAGGGAAAATAAACACAGTAGCGCGACCTGCGACTTTCGAGTTAGGTGCTTTTTGCAAACCAACACTTTCAATCGCTGCGGCATCGTATTGCAGTGGACCATCAATCATTAAATCAGGACGACGTTCTTGCGCAATGCGCGTGGCTTCGCGGACTTTATCGACATCCGAACCTGTGCCTGATTCGCCCGTGGAATAACTAATCATCGCCACGCGGGGTTCAATCCCGAATGCAGCAGCAGAATCAGCGCTTTGAATCGCAATTTCGGCAAGCTCAGCAGCGGTTGGATCTGGGTTAATGGCACAATCACCATATACCACAACCTGTTCAGGCAGCAGCATAAAGAAAATCGACGACACCAGACTGAAGTTCGGTGAGGTTTTAATGAGCTGAAATGCTGGACGCACGGTATTTGCCGTGGTGTGAATCGCACCTGATACCAAACCATCGACTTCGCCTAAAGCCAACATCATCGTACCTAAAACCACAGTGTCTTGAAGCTGCGCATCGGCAAGTTGAGTCGTGAGTTTTCCTTTACGCAATTCAACCATCGGTGCGATATAGCGCGCGCGAATACTTTCAGGTTCAATAATTTCTAAGCCGTCAGGCAATGTAATGCCTCTCGCCTGTGCCACCGCTTCAACTTCTTCGCGTTTAGCCAATAAAACACAATGGGCAATACCTCGCGTCTGACAGATCACTGCGGCTTGTATGGTGCGCGGTTCTGCACCTTCTGGCAGCACAATACGTTTGGTTGCGGCTTGCGCCTTTCTCACCAACTCATAACGGAATGCAGAAGGGGATAGACGTTCGGAATAATGCGAGGCAAAGTGCTTTTTCAACCATTGGATGTCTAAATGTCTGGCGACCGTTGCCATGACTTGTTCTGCGCGTTCGCTGTCATCGACAGGGATTTCATGACTCATTTTACCGATCAATTGTACCGTTTCATACGCGTTGGTTTTGACCGAGAGTACGGGTAATCCTGCTTTAAACGCATTATTACAAAGTTGGTAAATCGATTCTTCAGGCGTGTAACCACCCGTTAAAACGACCCCTGCCAATGGAACGCCATTCATCGTGGCTAAACTCGCAGCGACTAAAATGTCATCCCGATCACCGGGCGTCACAATCAGTGAATTCGGGGTGAAATCTTGAGAGGTATTTTTAATTGAATGCGCACAAAGACTGACTTGTTTGACACGGCGACGCGTGGAATCTCCTTCATTGATCATCGTCGCGCACAAGACTTGAGCCACATCGACAGTTCGCGTTGCGTTCAATGCAGAATCATACGGAATCATGCCAATGAGATGAAAATTATCCGCAGTCATCCCACGAATAAAAGGCTTAATCGCTTGGGTAATTTGTGTTTGTAACGCCCCAAGTTCGGTAGGCTGGTCGAGTATATCGGTACTAATCCCCTTTACTCGATTGAGAATATAGCCCAATACCCGTGACGATGTGACACCACCAAAAGGCTGTAGTGCCAAATCTAAATGATCGGCTAGACCTTGCATGTGGTTGATATCAATAGACGTCACTACGATGACGCTGGCATCTAATGACTGCGCCAATGCTGCATTCAGCTGTGGTGCGTAGGCACTTTCACTGGTTGGCACTAAACCTTCAACAATCAATACATCGCGATCCTGACGGCACGCGTTTTTCATGCTGACGATCATTTCTAGTAACTCATCCAGCTGTCCATTGCCCAGCATTTGCTCAAAAACTGGCTGCTCGATTGCAGGCTGAATTTGCCAATTGAGAGTCTTACTGATCAGTTGGCTGGAGCGATCTTTATTGTCTCCATTGGCATTTAATTCGTTTTGAACGAAGGGTTTCATAAAGCCAGCGCGGATGCCTATTTGATCCAGTGCGCGGATGAGTCCGAGACAGGTAGAGGTTCGACCGACATCGATACCCGTCGGGACAATCAGAAAAGTTTGCATGAATGAAGTCTCTAGATTTTTTCGTGTTCAATATTTAACGGTAAAGGTTGTTTTGAAGGTGCGTTAAATCATCATGCTAATCCCAAAACGCTACGCGTTTCTAATGCAATCTGACCTTCTTCATCCGTTGGAATCACCCAAACTTGTCGCCCAGAAGCACCGCCTTGGTCAATGCGTCCTTCTGCACCACGAGTCATTTTTTGATTCTTGGTTTCGTCAATGCTTAAACCAAAGTACGGTAATAACTTCAATGTCTTGGTGCGAATTTCAACGGAATTTTCACCGATACCACCCGTGAAAATAATTCCCGTAAATTCTGGTAATGCACAACTCATTGCGGCAAGGGATTGCGCCAAACGATAGCAAAAGACTTCAATTGCCAATGTCGCGCCCGCATGTCCTTCTTGAGCCAGTTCAGTTAATGTACGCATATCATTGGATACGCCAGATAATCCGAGCAGACCACTTTTTTTATTGAGAATCTGATCAATTTCATCGATTGACCAGCCTAATGTTCTGACCAGATGGACATGTAAACTCGGATCAACTGTACCACTGCGCGTACCCATGACCAAGCCTTCGAGTGGGGTTAAACCCATGCTGGTATCGAGGCTTTTACCTTGCCAGACTGCGCAGGTTGAACAGCCATTACCAAGATGTGCCGACAGCCAACCATGATTGATGCTGCCCAATAACTCATCGGCATGATGCGTCACATACGCATGGCTTGAACCATGAAAACCGTAACGTCGAATACTGTGCTGACGATATAAATCTTCTGGCAAAGCATAGCGAAATGCTTGTGGCGGCATGGTTTGGTGGAAAGCCGTATCAAACACCGCAACTTGGGGTAAATCGGCAAAGAGTTTTAAGGTTGTTTCAATTCCCAATAAATTGGCTGGATTGTGCAGCGGTGCAAGCGGTGTAGTTTCACGAATCGCCGCAAGAACTTGATCGTCAATTTGCACTGCTTGGGTGAATTTTTCTCCGCCATGAACAACCCGATGACCAATCGCAATCGGCGGTTCATCGCCTAACTCATTGAGGATATGTGTAAGCGCTGTTTGATGATCTGAATTGGGTAGGGAAATCGTTTTTTTTTCACCTTGTTCATTGATGATCCTCAATAATGCATCTGGTGTACCTAGATTTTCAGCCAAACCAGAACGGCGTGTTTGTGTCGATGCGAGATTATTGGTTGCGGGAATGATCGCGAATTTAATCGAAGAAGAGCCGCAATTAATCACGAGAACTGAGTGGGACATAATATTGAATTCTAAAATGATAAAAATCAGTTAGTAGTTTTATTGATTGACGATGAAAAGACAAATGGATGTTCTGAAAATTTGCGCATGTGCAGATTCATTCCTGCACATGTGCCTTTTTAATGATTACCACATGAGCACACGTTGCTCTGGCTTCAAATACATCTTATCGCCTTCTTTCACGCCAAACGCATCGTAGAAGTGAGGCTGATTGGCAAGCGTACCATCACCGCGGAATTTCGCGGGGGAGTGTGGATCGGTTTTCAAATGAACGATTTCTTGCGCTTCACGCGTTTTACTGCGCCAGACTTGCGCCCAACCGAAATACAAGCGTTGATCACCCGTTAAACCGTCTAACACAGGTGCTGTTTTTCCGTCGAGCGAGAGTTGATAGGCTTTATAGGCAATCGCTAAACCAGAGTTATCCGCGATGTTTTCGCCGAGCGTCAGTTCACCATTCACGTTATAACCTTTGACTGGGCTATAGGCATTGTATTGCGCGATCAACGCCTTGGTTTTCGCTGCAAAGTTCTTGTGATCTTCCGCCGTCCACCAATTACGTAGATTTCCGACTTCATCAAATTGACTGCCTTGATCATCAAAACCATGACTGATTTCATGACCAATCACCGCGCCAATGCCACCGTAATTCACCGCATCATCTGCATCCGCATGAAAGAATGGTGGTTGCAAAATGGCTGCTGGGAAAACGATTTCATTCATTGACGGGTTGTAGTAGGCATTGACCGTTTGCGGCGTCATTCCCCATTCGTCGCGGTCCACAGGCTTACCGAGTTTGTTGATTTGGCGTTGATATTCAAATTGGCTTGAGCGCATCACATTGCCAACCAACTCATCTCTTTTAATGTCTAACTGATCGTAGTTACGCCATTTGTTTGGATAGCCGATTTTCACGACGAGTTTATCCAGTTTTTTCTGAGCTTCTTTCTTGGAGTTGTCGCCCATCCAATCTAAAGTGTTAATGCTTTGGCGATAAGCGGTGATGAGGTTGCTGACCAATTTTTCCATGCGCGCTTTGTTTTCAGCAGGGAAATATTGTTCAACATAGAGCTGGCCTAAGCCTTCACCAATCTCACCTTCAACTGTTTTTACCGCACGTTTCCAGCGCAGCTCATTTTCAGGAACGCCACGTAACGTAGTGCCGTAAAAGGCAAAACGTTCATCGACATAGGATTTAGACAATTGCGAGGCAAAGCTACTTAAAACGTGCCACTTGAAATAGACCTTCCATACATCCAGCGGTGTTTTCTCAAGTAAACGATCAAAGCCTTTGACATAGCTCGGTTGTCCAATCACTAAGTAGGGCGTTTTGCCTTGCAATTCGGCATCCACTAAATAGTGCGTCCAATCGAAATTCGGCGCGAGTACTTTGAGTTTATTCAACGTCATCGGGTTGTAGGTTTTGACTGGATCGCGGTTTTCAACCTTCGTCCACTGTATCTTTGCGATCTCAGTTTCAAGCGCTAAAATTTCTCCAGCATGTTTTTTTGCTTCGGCATCACCTGACATCGTTAGCATTTTTTCGATATATGCGACATATTTTTCACGCGTCGTTTTAAGTTTTTCGTCATCTTTTAAATAGTAATCACGATCAGGCAATCCCAATCCGCCTTGATCTAAGCCAGCAACAATTTTGGTAGAGTCTTTAGCGTCTTGTCCAATGCCAAGCTCTAGCGGCGCACCGACATCAATCGTTGATAGATGTGCAATCAGCGTCGCTATTTGTTTTTTATTTTTGAGTGCGTCAATACGAGAAAACTCAGGATTCAGAGGGGTAATGCCGAGTTTTTCCAATGTCGCTTCATCCATATAACTGGCGTAGAAATCGACAATTTTCTGTTTAATGGAGCCCGCAGGAAGGTCTTTCTTTTGAGTCTCGCTATCAATAATTGAATGCAGCTGATTCAGAGATTTTTCAGCCAATTCATTGAATGAACCCCAGCTCGATTTATCGGCTGGAATTTCTGTGTTTTTCAGCCATTTACCATTTACGTAGGTGTAGAAATCATCTTGTGCACGGACATTTTCATCAATGTTTTCTATGCTAATACCAGAAATTGAGCTGGTTTTTGATGGGCTATTTTGGGTTGCTGGAGCGTTTGTCGTCTCTGCGTATACAGTGCCTGTCATTTGTGTCAGCACTGCGGCAGCGATCAGGGTTCGGGTCATCAGGCGTTTCACAAATAATCCTTTAATAGTGGGAAATCAACGTTGAATCAACTATAACCACAAAGCAGATGGATGACTATATTCGGTTGCGAGAAGTAACATAAAGCCTAATGAGGGATCATTCTATGAGCTTGTGTTGATATTTTGATCAACAATTCACCAACATGATCTACACCAATTTCAGAGCAATCGGGCGATCTATATGCGCCACACTCTAGGTCATCTAGCGCAATCTTTGATTTAGGAGTTACATCATGAGTTTGATCAATGTAGGCATCGAAAATTCAATTCATATCAATCTACACTATGAAGATCTTGGTGAAGGCAAGCCTGTTGTTCTGATACATGGTTGGCCGCTGAGCGGCGCGTCTTGGGAAAAGCAAGTCGCCGCTTTGCTCGCAACAGGTCATCGCGTGATTACTTATGATCGCCGTGGTTTTGGTCGCTCGACGCAACCTTCGACGGGTTATGAATACGATACCTTAGCCGAAGACTTGCAAAAAATATTAGTTAGACTGGATATCTTTGAGGCCACGATAGTAGGTTTTTCAATGGGCGGCGGTGAAGTCGCGCGTTATCTTGGAAAGTACGGTTCTGAACGAGTGAGTAAAGCGGTATTTATTGCTGCGATTCCACCTTTCATGCTGAAAACTGCGGACAATCCAGGAGGGGTGGACGGCAGTGTTTTTGAAGAAAAAAACAAGCATTAGTTGCAGATCGCCCTGCGTATTTGTCTGAATTCTTCGAAAAGTTTTATAATTTTGATGTGCTAGGTGGCGATAAGGTGAGCGAGCCCGTTCTTCGATATAGTTGGAACGTCGGTGTCGCAGCGTCACCAAAAGCAAGTTTGGATTGCATGACGGCATTTAGTACAACCGATTTCCGTCCAGATTTAGCAAAATTTGAAATTCCAACGCTCATCCTTCATGGCGATGCTGATCGAATTGTGCCGTTGGATGTCACCTCGAAACGCATTCATGCGGCAGTTAAAAATTCACAGCTTGTTGTCGTTGAAGGCGCGCCACATGGTTTGATTTGGAC
>Ga0209023_10006118_pt1 | contig 12839 bp, 11 predicted proteins | sample LakOneMetagenome_FD_187468 | JGI IMG/M metagenome (GOLD analysis project Ga0209023, IMG submission 187468) | Freshwater and sediment microbial communities from Lake Erie, Canada (SPAdes) (version 2) | ecosystem: Environmental > Aquatic > Freshwater > Lentic | place: Lake Erie, Canada... | reverse complement strand
ATCTCGGCTTCCAGGCACAGGTAGTTCCAGGTGGGGCCCAGGAAGATTTTTTCCTGTTCCTGGCGGCGCACCTGGTCATTCTGGTAAATCCAGTAGGGCACGCGGGTGGTGTCATCGGACCATTCCGGAATCGATTTCGCACGCAGATCATGCAATACGCTAGTCGTCATTTTTCTGACCTTTGTTATGAGCCCTCGATTTATCGGAGTGTAGGAGGGGCCGGATTCTGAGGTCAATAAAACGAGCAATTATGTTCGCATGGCGAACGCCAAGCAACGCCGCCGAACAGGACAGGCTGCGCTCGAGACCTTTATTAACATTCGTGATGGAGTCACCGCCAGCGACGGCACTGCGTTTTTGGTATTTCCGGCTCGAATATGCGATGTCCGATGTTCGTTGTTCGCTTTCCGAACATTGCACTCAAACACTTGACCGAGCTCCCGTCCGAAACTAACGTTGACGCTCCAATCCACTAATAAGAATGCGACACATGAGACAACCTCGTATTTCCTCGATTTTGCTGATTGGACTATTGAGCCCCGTATGTGGGGTAACGCTGGCCCAGGACGCCGCCAACTTTCCACACAAGGCGATTACGATTATTGTGCCGTTTCCCGCTGGCGGCACGGCGGATGTGCTCCCCCGCATCATCGGTCAAAAATTGAGCGAAAAATGGGGACAGCCGGTCATCATTGAAAACCGCGCCGGCGCAGGTGGAAACATCGGGGCGCAGTCGGTCGCGAAGGCCGCCCCGGACGGTTACACGCTGCTGGCTACGCCACCGGCGCCACTCTCGATCAATCAAAGCCTCTACAAAAATCTTGGCTACGATCCCGAACGCTTTGCGCCAGTCACGATCCTGGCATTGGTGCCGAACGTGCTGGCCGTGAAAAGCGCGCTTCCGCCGGTGTCGACAAAGGCCTTCATAGCGTACGCGAAGAAGCAAGGAGGTAATGTGACCGCAGCGACGCAGGGCAACGGCACGACCTCGCATTTGACCGCCACCATGTTCGCTACGCAAGCCGACGTGAAATTCACCTTTGTCCCGTACAAGGGCACCGCGCCGGCCCTGGCCGACCTGATGGGGGGCCAGGTTGATGTGTTCTTCGACAACATCAGTTCGAGCTATCGCCATCATGAGGCCGGCAAGGTCAAGATCCTGGCTGTGGCCAGCGCCAAGCGAAGCCCGTTATTGCCGAATGTGCCCACTATCGCCGAAGCGGGATTGCCGCACTTCGATTCCTCCACCTGGTTTGGCGTAGTTGCCCCACCAGGCACGCCAAACGATGTCGTGGAAAAGCTCAATCGTAGCATTATCGAAGTACTCAAAATGAAAGATGTGCAGCAGAAGTTCCTCGACCAGGGCGCAGAAACCCTTGGCAATTCCCCGAAAGAAATGGGCGAATTCGTTGCTAAAGAACGTATCCGTTGGAAAAAAGTGATCGATAGCGCTGGCGTAACGATGAACTAGGAACGGAACAAGAGCGAGCCGGCCCGGCGCAACGCTGAAAGGTTTTCATGAATGTGTTGCGTCGACCGGTTGAATGCGCCGCCGATAGCGGACGGTTGGCGTGGCTCAGTGGACGAACATATTGCCGTCAGAACAAGCAACAGGTTTTGTTAGGCGCTCTTACAGGGTGTGGACGAAATCAACCCCGATAAGTCAGTCGGTTGAGTAGCATTCGCGCCTCGGCCAGCCAAACCCAAGCGGCCGAGATATCCAGTTTTCGGTCGTGATGCATAACCGTACGGCGCCAGCGCTCAGTCCAGGCATGGGTTCGTTCAACAACCCAACGCTTTGGCAGGACCATGAATCCCTTGTTGATTTCTGTGGCTGGGTCGATCTCCTGCGCGGCGTTGTACAAGGTTCCAGTTGTGCCGTTCCCGGGATGCCGTACGACTTCGACACGGATATGGTGTCGATGCTCGATGTCGCGAGCACACGTTCCGCCATAGGCGCCGTCGGTATAAAGCTTCTGCAGCCCTGGCGTCTTGGCACACGCTTGAGCAACAACCGCCGCGGCGGCATCTCGGTCCTGCACGCTACCGGCGGTCACCGTAAGAGCAATGACCAGCCCCATCGTATCGACCACCAAGTTACGCTTTCGCCCTTTGATGTTCTTGCCAGCATCGAAGCCGCTTTCGCCGCCCTGCGGTGAGCCGCGATTGGACTGTGCATCGATAACAGCTACAGTTGGCGCATCCTCTCGTCCCATACGTGCGCGCCATTGCTCGCCCAAACGGTCTTGCATCTGCTCGAACACGCCTGCGGTGGCCCAACGCGTAAAAGCTTTGTAGACTGCCTGCCAGGGCGGGAACGTCGTGGGCAATAGCCGCCAGGCGCAGCCTGTACGCAAAACATAGGAACATGCGTTGACCAGCTCGCGTCGGCTGTAATGTGCCGGCGTGCCTCGCTGGCCTGGAGCTCGCTCGAACAAGTCAGCGACCAAGTCCCATTCAGCATCGGTCAGGTTGGTGCTGTAGAGGGGGGCGTCTTCACGCCGGTGCGCCGCCGTATAGCCGTAGCGCTTGGGGCCTTTATCGGCAGTCGGGGAGACCCGCCGCGTCGCCTTGAACCGGACGATTCCCTGCGCTCGCAAGGTGCGCCGGATCGTCGCTGTACAGACACGCAAGCCGCAACGGCGATCCAGCTCATCGGCAATCTCTTCCAGGCTCGCCTGTGCGTGCTCTGCCACGATTTCGTGCAAAGCTGCGATATGCTCATTCTTCAATGCTGAAGGTCTGCCGCCAAGATTCACCAGCGGCTGAGATTCGGATCGCTGTTTTGTAGCCATGGCATGCTCCTCCAAAACTGGAATAGCATGCCATAAGCACGTCTTCGATTTTGTCTACACCCTCTTAATCGAGCAATGGATGGACTGGCAAGCGACCGAATTTAACAGTTCGTGTCGCTACAGTTTTATGGCGACGCCTTTTTCAAGGCCTGCGACATATTTCTTCTCCTCACTGGTCCGCTAGACCGCGCAACTGTTCCGGTCTGACAATTTGTTCGAAATTCGAAACGTCAGGCGCCGGTCCGTTCGATCACGACAAACGCATCACAATAAAACGCGTCGGAGGGCAGGTCGCGTTGCGTTACGAAGTCATGGCGCGCAGCGTTGATCATGACTGGAGCACCGCAGGCATACACTTCATGTTGTGCCAGGGATGGAAAATCGTCCAGCACCGCCTGGTGCACAAGTCCGGTACGGTCACGGCCATTGTCTTCGTCCGACAGTACCGGGATGAACTTGAACTGCGGGTACTGCCGGGCCCATTTGGCCGGCAGTTCCGACTGGTACAGGTCGCTGGCCTTGCGGCCGCCCCAGTACAGCGCCATCGCGCGCTCCGGCTCGCCCTTCTTGAACATGTCTTCCAGGATCGACTTGACCGGTGCGAAGCCGGTGCCGCTGGCGACGAACACGATCGGTTTGGCGGTTTCGTCGCGCAGGTAAAAATCACCGAACGGCATTTCCACCTTGACGATATCACCCGCGGCAATGCCCTCATCCAGATAAGCCGAGAAGCGTCCGTTCGGCACATGGCGGATGTGCAGCAGCGCGCCGTCGCTCTGGTGCGGCGGATTGGCCATCGAATAGCTGCGGCGCGAACCGTCCGCCAGCAGTACCTGGAGGTATTGCCCCGCCTTGAACTTGACCCTGGTGCCCGCCGGGAAGCGCAACTGCAGCACGCTGACGTCGGCGCTGACGCGACTCACCTTGTAGACTTTGGCATCGACCAGTTTGTGCGCGTTCGGGTCGAGGCGGTTGATCGAGCGCGCGCCGATTTCGATGTCGGAACAGGGGCGGGCCTGGCAAAACAGGGTGTAGCCGGCGGCCTTTTCCTGTTCGCTGAGCGCTTCGCCAGTGCTGCCGGCGCGGACCTCGCCGCTCAGGATCCTGCCCTTGCAACTACCACAGATGCCGGTCCGGCAGGAGTAGGGCAATTCATAGCCCGCGCTCTTGGCGGCGTCGAGAATAGTGCTGCCGTCGGGGCAGGCGAAGCTGATGTCCGATTGTGCTATGTGAATGTTGTAAGCCATAGATTGCTTTAGTAAATCTCAAAAAGTGCGGTGCAGCAGCGACAGCGTTTCGATCACCGCCACCGGGTCGGCCTCCCCCTTGCCAGCAATGTCGAAGGCACTGCCGTGGCCGACGCTGCTGAACAATACGCCGGCCCCGATCGACAATGCGCTGGCGCGTAGCGGACTGAGCAGCTTGATGGGGATGTGGCCCTGGTCATGGAACATGGCGAGGTAGGCGTCGTGCTTGCGCTGTCCCAGCAGCAGGTCGGCGCCGAACGGACCGTCGGCCGCGATCCCGAGCGCGCGCAGGCGCGCTACCGCTGGTTTTGTGATGCTTTCGTCTTCATCGCCGAACAGGCCATCCTCGCCGGCATGGGGGTTAATGCCAAATACGCCGAGGGACGGATTGGGCAGGCCAAGCCGGCGAAGCGCTTCGACAGCCGCCTGGCCTGCTTCGACCACCAGCTCGACGCTGATCCTGCCGAGTGCCGTCGCAACGCTCTCGTGCAGGGTGACGTGGGCGATCCGCAAACCCGAGGCCATCAGCATCAGGAATACCTGGTCGGCCGGGGTGCCGGTCAGCTGCGCCATCAGTCCCGGGTAGCCGGAGAAGGCAATTCCGGCGCTGTTGATCGCCGTTTCCGAATGCGGGCAGCCGACGATAGCCTTGACCCGCTCGCTCCTGGCCAGTTCCACAGCCGCGGCCACATAAGCGACGGTTGCGCGCCCGGCGGCGGCGCTGATCACGCCGGGTGCGAAATCGGCCGCATCCAGTGCATTTACGTCGTGAAAGCTCAATCCGGCGTCGGCGTCAACGCTGCCGAAGCGGTGCAGCGCCAGCTGCGGCGCGTGGCGCGCGGCGTAATGGCGGATCACGTGCTCGCTGCCCACCAGTACCACGCGGCACTCGGTGCCGGCGTAGTGGGCCGCCGCCTTGACGGCGATTTCCGGGCCGATGCCGTTGGGGTCGCCGATCGCCAGGGCGATCGTGTTCTGGGCCTTCATGCGCTTTTCCATGCTGGCCGCTTAGAGGGGGATCGCCAGCAACGTGTCGATGCTGATGCTGTCGCAGACCACGATGCGCCTGGCCAGTGCCAGTCCGGTGTCGCCCCTGGCGACCACCGTATCGACATACTTGCCGGTCGCGAACAAGTCCATTTTTCCACCGCGCATGATGCGGGTGACGAGGAAAGGCGTTTCGACGCTCTGCGCGCCGGTGATGCGCGGCGTGCCGATGATGTGGCGGTAGCGCTGGCGTTCATACACGTTCGCTTCGCGCAGGGCGCTGATGCGGTCGCGCAGCATGCCCTTGCTGTCGGCGTAGATCAGGCCGGCCGGCAAGCCCTGCTGATAGTTTTCCGCGGTGGTCACCATGTACAGGCAGTCGTCGGTGAACAGATCCGGCCATGCCTCGAGCAGGTCTTCGTCGATGCAGGCCGCGTAGGCCGCATTCAGATTGCTCAGCTGTTCGTAGCTCATTGCACCCGTCATATCAGATTCCCATGTAGTTGCGATAGGCGTGCCAGAAGCCACGGACCGAGGTTTCGGTGGCGCGGTACTCGACACTGCCGATGTCGTGGCCGCCCATCTGGATGATGCCTTTTTCGCCGGCGGCGCCGGCCACGCCGCGCTGCACGAAGCCGCCCACGGCACCGTCTTCCATCGACACGAAGCCGGCCGGCCCGATCAGGTTGGCCTGCTTGAGGCGCATTTTTTCCATTTCCGGGCTATCGTCCTCGAAGCCGAGGTAGGTCCAGTTCAGTTCGGTACTTTCCTGGTCCTTCGGCAGGACCTGGCGCAGCGCCAGGCTGTTCTGGATCTGTTGCAACACAAAGCCCGGGAACACCGACAGGATCTGCAGGGTGACGCCGTCCTTGAATTCGTCGACGCCATTGAGCAGGCTCGGGTCCGCGAGGCGGTAGTCTTCCTTGTCCGAACGCAGTTTTTCGGCGCTGTATTCTGCGCTCTGGGCCTCGGCCGGATCGATCGCGGAGTAGCTCACATGGTGGGCGCCGGTCTCGCTGACGATCACGCCGCCTTTCTGCGACAGGCGGTTGATCTTGAACGTGGTGAAAAACACATGCAGCAGGCTCGCATGGTAGGAGTCCTTCACGTTTTCGAAATACAGTTTCCAGTTATTCGGCAGCATCTGCTTGAAGCGGCCGATCACCTTGACCGGCTTGCACAGCACGCGCTCGATGCGGGCCACGATCTCTTCGCCCAGGTAGTCTTCGATCGACGGTACATCGTCGTCCAGGCTGCCGAACACCAGGCCGCTCAGGGTCGCGATGCGCAGCTTGCGCGGGCCGTGCGACTCCATGCAGAACGAGTCCGGCATACCACCCTTGCCGTTGATGCCGTTCCGGAACGCGACACCCTTGAGGTTGCCCTCCAGGTCGTAGCGCCAGGCGTGGTAAACGCAGGTGAAGTCTTCGGCATTGCCGCTGTCTTCGAGCGCGATCAGCGCGCCGCGGTGGGCGCAGCGGTTTTCGAAGGCATAGATTTCATTGTCGGCGCCACGGACCACGATCACCGGCAACTCGCCGATGAAGGTGGTGCGGAAGTCGCCCTGTTTGGGAATCTCGGCTTCCAGGCACAGGTAGTTCCAGGTGGGGCCCAGGAAGATTTTTTCCTGTTCCTGGCGGCGCACCTGGTCATTCTGGTAAATCCAGTAGGGCACGCGGGTGGTGTCATCGGTCCATTCCGGAATCGATTTCGCACGCAGATCATGCAATACGCTAGTCGTCATTGTGATTACCTCTGTTAGCTTGCTTCGGATACGAACTTGGTGACCAGGTAACCGTCGAAGGTTTCGCTGCCGCCCTCGCTGCCTATGCCGCTGTCCTTGACGCCGCCGAGCGGGGTTTCCGCCAGCGCGATGCCGAAATGATTGATGTTGACCATGCCCACCTCGAGGTTGGCCGAGACCTGGCGCGCCGTCTTGAGCGAGCCGGTGAAGACGTAGGACGCCAGACCGAAGGGCAGGCTGTTGGCGCGCCGCAGCACCTCGTCGGTATCGTTGAAGCGCGCGATCGGCGCCACCGGGCCGAACGGCTCGTCGATCATGATGCTGGCCTGGTCGGGTACGCCGGTCAGGATGGTGGGCGGATAGAAGGAACCGGGGCCATCGAGGCGCCGGCCGCCGGCCACCAATTCGGCCCCGCGCTCCAGCGCGTCGTCGACAAAGGCCTGCATCGAATCGACCCGGCGCATGTGCGCCACCGGGCCCATGGTGGTGGCTGGGTCGAGGCCGTCGCCGACCTTGAGCGCGCCGACGGCATTGGTGAACGCATCGAGGAAGCGGTCGTATGCCTTGTCATGCACATAGAAGCGGCTCGGCGCGATGCACAACTGGCCGGCGTTGCGCATCTTGATCGTGGCCAGCACCCTGGCCGCCTGCTCGACATCGGCATCGTCGAACACCAGCACCGGCGAGTGGCCGCCCAGTTCCATCGAGACGCGTTTCATGTGGGCGCCGGCCAGCGCGGCCAGCTGCTTGCCGACCGGGACCGAACCGGTGAACGAGACCTTGCGCACGATCGGCGAACTGATCAGGTGCTGCGAAATCTCGGCCGGCACGCCCCAGACGATGTTCAGGCATCCGGGCGGCAGCCCGGCGTCCTCGAAGATGCGTGCCAGCGCAACCACGGCGCTGGGGGCATCTTCCGGGCCCTTGAGCACCAGCGTGCAGCCCGCGCCGAGCGCCGCCACCATCTTGCGGATCGCCTGGTTGAACGGGAAGTTCCAGGGCGTGAACGCCACGCAGACGCCGACCGGTTCGCGCGTGACGAACTGGCGTACGTGGGGCGCGCGCGCCGGAATCACGCGGCCGTAGATGCGACGGCCTTCCTCCGCATGCCACTCGGCGTGCTCGGCGCAAGTGAGCACCTCGAGCTTTGCCTCGGCCAGCGGCTTGCCCATGTCGAGCGTGATGTTGCGGGCGATCGCGTCGGCACGCTCGCGCACCAGTTCGGCTACTCGGCGCAGGATTTTCGAGCGCTCGAGCGGGGAGGTCTTGCGCCAGCCTTCGAATGCGCGCTGCGCCGCCACCAGGGCCAGGTCCAGCTCGGCGCGGGTCGCGTGCGGCAGCCTGCCGATCACGGCGCCGGTCGCCGGGTTGATCACATCCTGGAACGGACGGTCGCCGTCGTGGATGAAGTTGCCGTCGATATAGAGTGAAAGTTGTTCGTACATGGTGTTCTTTGTCGAGTCCGAGCCGGCGGCGGCCGCCGCTTGCGCGATTGATTACAGGAAGACCGAGCCGCCATCGACGGCCAGTGTCTGGCCGGTGATGAAGCCGGCGCCGTCGCTGGACAGGAAGGCCAGGGCGCCGACCAGGTCTTCCGGCACCTGGTCGCGCTGGATCGTGCGGCTGGTCTTGCGGGCAGTGTCCGGCATCTTGTTGTGCAGTCCGCTTTCGAGCACGCCATCGCTCAGGGTGAAGCCCGGCGCAATGGCATTGACGGTGATGTTGTCGTTGCCCAGTTCCTTGGCCAGCGAACGGGTAAACGCGATGACCGCGCCCTTGCTCGCCACATAGTGCAGCATCATCGGCGTACCCTTGATCGGGGTCGTCGAGGCGATGTTGATGATCCGGCCGCCGCCCTGTTCGCGCATGGCGCCGACGACCGCCTTGGCGCAGACGAAGGGGCCGACGGTGTTGACTTCCATCACGCGCATCCACTCCTGCTCGGAGATCTGGTCGAAGGGCTTGAGCGTCAGGGTGCTGAACAGGCCGGCATTGTTAACCAGCACATCGACCCGTCCGAACTCCTTCTGCGCGGCCGTGACCATGGCGGCCGCATCGTGCGGCTTGACCACGTCGACCGTGATGCCGATCGCCGCATGGCCTTCGGCACGGATGCGTTCGGCCGCTTCGGCGGCGCCGCGCAGGTCGGCGATCACCATGCGATGACCGGCGCGCGCCAGGTGCTGGACGAAGGCGAAACCGATACCGCTGGCGCCGCCGGTGATGATGATGACTTTCGATTGCTGGGACATCTGTGCTCCTTGTTGTTCAGGCCGCCGGGCCGCAGGGGCGGCGCCGGAAATGGATGGGGATGGTTAAATCGTGGGGCGCCGGTCAGGCCAGCAGCGCCGCCAGGCTGACACCGGTATCGGCGGCTTGCTCTGGCGTTAGCGGCGCCGCTTTGTCCAGCAGTTTGCGGGCGCTCAGGTGCTCGCCCGGCTGGTTCACCGATTCGACGGCGGACAGGCGGCGGTCGCGGAAGCGGAAGACCGAAAACTTGCCGCTTGCCAGATCGCCGCGCACGACTGCGCTGTCGTTCTCGGAGGCGATGCCGGCAATCTGCAGCTTGTTGGCGCCCTGGTCGCTCCAGAACCAGGGCACCTTGTGGTAGGGCTCCGGCTTACCGGCCAGGCGGGCGGCGACGCAGCGTGCCTGGTCCACCGCGTTCTGGACCGATTCGACCCGCACCGGATGCGGGTAGAAGGCGCTCGGATAGACTGCGCAGTCGCCGATGGCGGAAATGGCTGGATCCGCGGTGAGCAGGTGGCGGTCCACCACGATGCCGTTGCTGACCGCCAGTTGCGCTTCTCGGGCCAGCGTGCAGTTCGGTTCGACACCGACCCCGACGATGACCAAGTCGGCCTCAAGGCGCTGGCCAGCGGCGGTGGTGACGGCGCACACCTTGCCGTCGCGCCCGACGATCTCGGCCACTGCGGTGGAAAAATGAAAGCGCGTGCCCTGGGCAGCGTGGGCGCTGGCCAGGAACTCGCTGGTCGCCACGGACAAGGCGCGCTTCAAGGCCCGGTCGGCGAGCTCGAGGACATGGGTCTCGATGCCCATCGTGCTTGCAATCGCGGCGATTTCGAGCCCGATGAAGCCGGCGCCGACCACCACGACGCGGCTGGCGCTCTGCAGGCGACGGCGGACCTCGCCGGCATGCGCCAAGTCGCGCAGCGGGACCACGCCGTCGAGCCCGGCGCCGGGCACAGCCAGGGCACGGGCACGGGCGCCGGTGGCCAGCACCAGGTGCTCATAGCCGATGCGCGCGCCGCAGCCCAGCTCGACTTCCTGCGCGCCGCGCAAGATGCGCGTGACGCGTTCAGGCATACGCAGTTCGATGTTGCGGGTGGCGTAGAACGCCGGTGGACGCAGCAGGATCTGTTCGTCGTTGGCCTTGCCGCTCAGGTAGCCCTTCGACAGCGGCGGACGCTGGTAGGGCAGGTCAGGCTCATCGCCGACGATCGTGATGGTGCCGCCATACCCATGATCGCGCAGCGATGCCGCGACCTGGAAGCCGCCCTGGCCGCCGCCGACTATCAAGATGCGTTCGGAACTCATGACGCCTGCTTATACCTGGCGCGAAGGAATGTGAACGACCAGCTCGTCGAGGCCGTCATCCATCACCAGCTGGCACGACAACCGGCTGTTTGGCAGGCGTTCGTCGGCGGCGCTGGCCAGCATTTCGTTCTCGACTTCGGCGACCGGCGGCAGCCTGTCGGCGCAGGCCGGATCGACGTACACGTGGCAGGTGGCGCACATGGCCGCGCCGCCGCATTCGGCAACGATGCCCGGCACGTCGTTGGCGATTGCGGTTTGCATGACGGTGGCGCCGTGGGCGACCTCGATGGTACGGCGGGCGCCGTCGGGCTGGACGTAGGTAATCTGTGGCATGTTGTCTCTCGAATGGTGTTAGTTGCCGATAACGCTGACCGGAATGCTGGCGTAGCCGCGCACGGTGTTGTTGAAGTGCTGGACCGGTACGCCTTCGAGCTTGATCGACTTGACCTTGCGGGCCAGCGCCGAGAGCAGGATGTCGCCTTCGAGACGCGCCATCATCTGGCCGGCGCAGCCGTGCAGGCCGGTGCCGAAGCCGAGATTGCCGGCGGCGCGGCGGCGGATGTCGAACTGGTCGGCATTTTCCCAACGGCGCGGATCGCGGTTGGCGGAACCGATGAACACGACGATCTTCTGGCTGGTGCCCATCGGCACCCCGGCAATTTCCGTCGGTCCGGTGGTGGTCCGGTAGAAGGAATGGAAGGTCGGCTCGAAGCGTATCACTTCCTCGATCGCCTGGCGCGCCAGCGACGGGTTGTCGCGCAGGATGGCGTATTGTTCCGGGTTCTGCGCGAATGCCAGCAGCGCATTGCACAGCGTGAACACGGTCGTGTCGAGGCCCGCCGACAGCAAGGTGCGCACCAGCATGCCTGCTTCTTCATGGGTCAGTTCGCCAGCGTCGGCGGCCGCATACAAGTCGGCGCCGAGGCCGTCGCTGCTCAGGTTCTCGCGCTTGCATACGTTGTTGACCCAGTCGATGGCGCCGCGCGCGCTTTCCAGGCGCGTCTTGAAACGTTCGTTGACCGGACCGAAGCCGTTGAACACCATGTCGCCATACGGCAGCAGGTTCTCGCGGCCCTCGGCAGGCACGCCGACCGCGTCGGCGAAGACTTTCAAGGGGTAGGCCTCGCAAAAGTCGACGGCGGCATCGAAATTCCCCTGGGCCACTACCTTGTCGACCAGTTTCTCGGCTTCCATTTCAAACCTCGCGCGCAGCTTCGCGATCGCGGCAGGCGCCAGGATCCGCGCTACCACCTTCCGGGTACGGGCATGGTCGGGCGCATCGGCCTCGAGGATGATGCTGGGCTTGCGCCAGGGCTCTTCGGTGTGGAAATTGGCGAGGCCGACGCCGGCGCTCGAGCAAAAGATTTTCGGGTCGTTCAGTACGGCTTGCACTTCCTTGTGGCGCGCCAGCGCGTAGACCTGGTAACGCTCGAGCCAGACCACGGGGCCGAGCTCGCGCAGCTGTTCGTAATAGGGGTAGGGCGCCCTCAATACTTCGTCCGCGTAGGGATCGAAGTCGGATACGGGCACATTGACACCCGGGTGTGTTACAACTGCGCTTGCCATTCTTGTCTCCTTTATTTACTTGGCTCCACGACACCGTCCTGATCGCTTTCCGGACACGCGTCGACGCCCCGTACAACTTCCGTGATAACGAAGTTTTGGTATGGATCAGTGTAGAAGGCGGCAGATTTGACAGTCAACAAAAGGAGCCGCGATGTTCGCATGGCGAACGCTGCGCGCAGGCAGCCATGCGGTGCGTGCCCGCAGTGTGCGCGTCAGTTGGCGCGACACCGAAGACAGCAGGAGGGTAGGGCATCGACAATCACCGGCTCCGTCCGCCAAGTGGGTGCACGCAGCGCGCAGGCCGGTCTCTGCCCGCTGCCCGGGCGTCGACGAACGCTTTCCTGCGCCGCTTTGGAAGACGGAGCCGGTGGAATTACGAGGCCGGGGCTGGGAGGGTAAGGCTTGCGCCGGGCGTGAGCTTGATTTTCGAGATCGGCTCGCCACCATAGTTCACGACAATGGCGCCGCTGGCGATGCCGGTGATGGGCACAATGACCTCCTTGGGCGAGCTGAGCACGATCCGGTTCGGGCTGCCCAGCATCAGCGTGCCATTGACACCAGAAGCGTTGTACACCATGCGCTCAGCCATCAACTTGCCGATTTCTTCCTGCGTGCCATTCACGATCGGCAGTTTATAAATTGCTTCGTACTTCGTCAGCGTTGCATGCAACAAGTCGCCGAGCAGCGAGTTGACGCCGTCATAGGCGCACATGTTTGGCTGGTGGAACATCAGCGGGTCGAGGTCGAACCTGGCCAGGTAGCTGACCATCAGGTCCGATTCCTTGTCGAGAACTTCCGCGTAGGTCAATGGGCGGTCCCGACCCGAAGCAATGGGATGGACTCCTCCTCCCCCTGAGGGCACGTAAGTGCCAAACTGGAGTTTCCACACAACCGGTTTGGAAAGAAGGAGTCCGTCATGAAGCTTATCCGCGTTGGGGTTGA
>Ga0209023_10006117_pt1 | contig 12839 bp, 10 predicted proteins | sample LakOneMetagenome_FD_187468 | JGI IMG/M metagenome (GOLD analysis project Ga0209023, IMG submission 187468) | Freshwater and sediment microbial communities from Lake Erie, Canada (SPAdes) (version 2) | ecosystem: Environmental > Aquatic > Freshwater > Lentic | place: Lake Erie, Canada... | reverse complement strand
CGCGGCTATTACGAACCGGGTCCTTTCGACGTGCGTTCGCCGCTGCCGCGCCCGACCGCGCTGGCGGCGATGATGCGCGAACTGGCCGATGGCAAGCCGCTGTCGCACCCGGTGCTGCGCGGCCAGGGCTGGTGGCGCCGTCCGGGCCGCTGGCTGTGCGCGCCGGTCGCCACGCCCGCCGCCCTCACCTCGATCTCGGCCGATGGCCATACCCTGGTCGGCACGAGCGCGGCGCCGATCCTGATCCTGGGCGCCAGCGGCACCCTGGGCCGCGCCTTTGCCCGCATCTGCCAGAAGCGCCACCTGAACTACAAGCTGCTGTCGCGCCACGACATGGACATCGCCGACCCGGCCTCCGTCGAACGCGCGCTCGGCCTGCACAAGCCCTGGGCCGTGATCAATACCTGCGGCTACGTGCGCGTGGACGATGCCGAGGGCGACCTGGAGCGCTGCTTCCGCGAGAACCGCGAAGGCGCCGCGATCCTGGCCGCAGCCTGCGCCCGCCATGGCGTGCACCTGACCACCTTCTCGAGCGACCTGGTGTTCGACGGGTCGAAGGGCAGGCCGTATGTCGAAAGCGATGCGGTGGCGCCGCTGAATGCCTATGGGCGCAGCAAGGCAGAAGCCGAAGCCGCGGTGCTCGACGCCCATCCGGGCGCCCTGGTGGTGCGTACCAGCGCCTTCTTCGGGCCATGGGACCAGCACAACTTCGTGACCCAGGCGCTGGGTGCGCTGGAGCGTGGCGAGTCCTTCGTCGCTGCGAGCGACATGACGGTGTCGCCGACCTATGTGCCGGACCTGGTGCATACCTGCCTCGACCTGGCCGTGGACCGCGAGTGCGGCATCTGGCACCTGAACAACGTAGGCTCGGTGAGCTGGTACGAGCTGGCGAAGATGGCGGCGGAAAAGGCCGGCATCGAGACTGGCCGCCTGGAAGCACGCGCCTCGTCGGAGCTGGGCATGACGGCGCCGCGTCCGTCGTACAGCGTGCTGCACAGCGAGCGTGCGATCCTGCTGCCGAAACTGGAGAACGCGCTGGACCGCTTCATCGAACTGCGCGGCACCGACGATCCGGAGTACGAAGAACTGGTGAAGACCGCCGAGTCGCGCCAGCCGGTGGCCAGCGGGCATCGCCAGCAGGAAGAAACGCCGGCGGAAGCGTTCCAGGCCAAGAGCTTCTAGGACCATCGGCTTGCGACGTAGGGTGGGCGCCCCGTGCCCACGCGTGACGGTCGATCATTGTTGGCGTATTTTTGTCCGAACATACCGCCAACAGTGATCATGCTTTACGCGTGGGCACGGAGCGCCCACACCCTACGTTATCCAACAGCCCGGCCATCGATCACGCCATCGGGTTTCACGCGTCCCGAAAATCCGCCGTTATAAAATGCCAATGCCAGCCCACAACCGCAAAGGCCTTCCCCCGTGCACGAGCAACACGCCTTCCCCTTCCTGCGCGAGATCCTGCTGTTCCTGATCCTCGCCGGCATCCTGATCCCGACGCTGCAACGCCTGCGCATCAACCAGGTGCTCGGCTTCCTGGCCGTCGGCACCCTGGTCGGCCCCTTCGGCCTCGGCCTGGCGGCAAGCCAGGTCCACTGGCTATCCTGGCTCACCTTCCCCAGCGGCCCCGGCATCTCGATGCTGGCCGAGATCGGCGTCCTGTTCCTGATGTTCATGATCGGCCTCGAACTCTCGGCCGCGCGCTTATGGTCGCTGCGGCGCTGGGTCTTCGGCGCCGGCAGCGCGCAGGTATTGGCCAGCGCCGCCATCATCGGCGCCGCCGTCGTCTTCCTGCTCGGCGAGGCCGTCCCCACCGCCATCATCCTCGGCCTGGTGCTCTCGCTCTCCTCCACCGCCGTCGTCATGCAGCTCATGAGCGAGCAGCAAAGCACCGGCTCGCGCCTGGGCCAGGCCGCGTTCGCCGTCCTGATGCTGCAAGACCTGGCCGTGGTGCCGATCCTGATCCTGATCGGCGCGCTGGCAAAAGGAAACGGCGACGGCGCCGCCATGCTGGCCGTGGTCACGATGGCGAAAGCCGGCGGCGCCATCGCCCTCATCTACCTGGTCGGCGGACGCGTGATCCATCCGCTGTTCAAGGCATTCGCACGCCAGCGCCAGCCCGACGTTTTCATGGCCCTGATCCTGCTCAGCACCTTCGGCATTGCCGGGCTGTCGGCGGCGGCCGGTTTGTCGATGGCGCTCGGCGCCCTGATCGCCGGCCTGCTGCTGGCCGAGACCGAGTTCAAGCACGAGGTCGAGCTGATGGTCGAGCCCTTCAAGGGCCTGCTCATGGGCCTGTTCTTCATGACCGTCGGGATGCAGATGGATACGCGCCAGGTGGTCGAAGCGCCGCTCTGGCTGGCGGCGTTTGTCGCCGGCCTGGTGCTGGTGAAGGCAGGTGTGATTGCTGTGATCTTCCGCATCGGCCGCCTGCCCTGGCCGCGCGCCGTCGAAGGCGGCCTGCTGCTCGGCCAGGGCGGCGAATTCGCCTTCATCGTGATCGGCTACGCCATCTCGACCAAACTGCTGGCGCCCGGCCTGGGGGCGCGCGTGATGCTGGCGGTCGGCCTGTCGATGTTCATCACGCCGCTGCTGGCGCGCCTGGGCCGCAGCATCGGCGAGCGCGCCGAACGCCGCGAGCAGGCACACGTCATGCAGGTCGACGATGCCGACCTGGCGGCGGCGCGCGGCCGCATCATCATCGCCGGCTATGGGCGCGTGGGACAGCAGCTGGGCAAGCTGCTCGAGGCCCAGCGCATCGATTTCATCGCCTTCGAGAACAACGCCAGGATGGTGTCAACGCTGCACGCGCAAGGCGTGCCGGTCTACTTCGGCAATGCCGCGCGCTGCGAGCTGCTGCGCCGCGTGCACGCCGACGAAGCACCGGCCATCGTGCTGACCATGGATCACCCGGCATCGGCCCTGCAGGCGGTGCGCGGCATCCGCCGCGACTTCCCGCACGTGCCGCTGTTCGTGCGCTCGCGCGACGAAAAACACGCACGCGCCCTGCGCCTGGCCGGCGCCACGGTGGTGGTGCCGGAAACGCTGGAAGCCAGCCTGCAGTTGTCCGCCTTCGTGCTGGAGACGATGGGCCTGGACGAACGCACCGTGGACGACATTGTCGACCGCGAGCGCGATCTCTTTGCCGAGCAGTTGAACGACGCCGGCCTGCGCGAAGCGGGCACGCATCGCGCCTGAAGCATCAAGCCAGGGCACGCTCCGCCGCGCGCCAGCCCCACCACGAGGCTTCCTCGAACACCGACAAGCCGGACAAATCGGCATGCGCGAACAGGACAGGACCGTCCGCTTCGCGCAGCGCCGCCATCCCCGCGTTCGAACGGAAACCCGGCGCCGGCACCGCCATCGCATGCGCGCGCAAGGTGATGTCGACGCGCTCGACGTTCGCCGCCAGCGTCCAGCCATAGGCCGCCTTCAGGTCGGCGCTCGCCAGTTCGATCAATTCTTGCGCACCCGCCGACTGCATCCAGCGCCGCGCTTCTAGCGGCGTCTTGTGCGACAGCGCCACGTAGGCCGTGAACACACTGCGCTCGGCCGGCTCCATGCGGATGTCCTGGTGGGTCGAGACCACATAGCCCAGCCCCGGCTCGGACTGCACCACGTTGTCCCAGGACAGCGCCACGTCGTCGCGCTCGCGCGGCGGGTGCCGCATGACGAAATTGGCGACCAGCCAGGGCGCGTATTCGGGCAAATGGCGCCGCATATCGAAACCGTCGTCGGCCATCCCCTCGACCACGCGCGCCGCGACAAAGACCGGCATCGCGCAGACCGCCTTGCGGGCGCGGACAAGGTAGGTCACGGGCATCCCGTTTTCCAAACTGAAGCACAGCGCCTCGACGCCACTGCCCGTACGGCGCACGCGCACCGCCGTGCCGGGCCGGCGCGGGACACCCGAGCGCGCCGCCATGCCCGCTGCCAGTGGCGCCAGCCCGCCCGGCCAGGTCAGCACCGCCGAATCGGACGCATTCGCCGCCTGCCCGCTGCGCCCGGCAAAGTAATGCAGCCCGGCCCAGGCCGAGACCCGGTCGTAGCGCGCGCCGTAGTCGTCGCGGCAGCAGTAATTCAGGTACCAGTGCAGGCTGGGCGCGCGGTAGCCTTCGCGTTCCAGCCATGCCTTGAAGCTGATGCGGTCGAGATCCGCCTGCGCCATGTCGGTTGACGACAGCGCCGACGGGAACACGAACAAGCGCTTGCCGTCCGCACCGCGCTGCCCGCGCAGGCGTTCCATGTGGGCGAAGAAGCGCCGCTGCTCGGCCAGCTCCGCCTCCGGCACGCCAAGCGCGGGCACCAGTCCCTCCTGCCACCGCCCGTTCACCAGCAGCCGCTCCTCGGGTGCATGCACGATGTAGCGCTCATCGTAATAAGGCGTCTCGCCAAAGGGATCGCGTTCGATGATGCCCAGGTCGGACAGGATCGCGCGCACGTGGATCGATTCCGTCGACGGCAGCGGCAGGTAGTGGGCGCCGGTCGGGCATTCCAGCTCGCCGTAGCGCGCCCCGGCCGCGTTGCCGAAGGCTTGCGGCCCATCGATCATCAGCGCCCGCGCCCCTTCCCTTCCCAGCTTCCAGGCCGCCGTCAACCCGGCGATGCCCGAGCCGAGGATGACGACGTCGGTCTCGACCGCGCTGGACGGCGGCGGCAAGGCCTGCGCATCGCGCAGGAAGTGGCCCTCTTCACGCCCAGGATAGCTGAGATGCGGCGTGACCTCCTGCCAGCGCATGAAAACCGCCCCGCTGGCCAGCGCCGCCAGCGAGGCGCCGCCGGCCGACAGCAAGAACGACCTGCGGTCCATCAGCGGATCACCTGGCGCCAGTCTTCTTCGAACTCGTGCACCAGCGACTGCGTGTTGAGGCGGTTCGGCGCCATCTGGCGGCGTCCCATGTCGGGCGGGAAGGCGAACATGGCGCGCGTGGTCTCGGCGTCGAGGTAGCGCATCGGCAGGCGGTAGCTGTCGGGCGGCTGGTAGCGTCCCTGCGGCGAGGCGAGGATGAAGCCCCACTCGCCGAACGACGGCACGTAGAGGTGGTAGGGCCAGGTCTGCATGCCCACTTCGCGCAAGGTGGCGTCCACGGTCCAGTAGGCGTTCGGCGCGAAATACGGCGAGGTCGATTGCACCACCACCAGGCCATTGGCCGCCACGTGCTTCTTCAGCACGCCGTAGAACGGCACCGAATACAACTTGCCGAGGGCGAAGCTGGACGGGTCGGGAAAGTCGACGATCACCGCGTCGTACATGCCGCGGTCCTGCTGCAGCCAGATCGCGGCATCGGCATTCACCACCGTCACGCGCTTGTCGGCGAAAGCGTGCGCGTTCAGCTTGACCAGTTCCGGGCGGCTGGCAAAGGTGCCGGTCATGGCCGGGTCGAGGTCGACCAGGGTCACGTGCTCGATGTTCGGGTAGCGCAGCACTTCGCGCAGGGCCAGGCCATCGCCGCCGCCCAGCACCAGCACGCGCCTGGCCCAGGGCAGCTGCTGCAGCACGGGGTGCACCAGCGCTTCGTGGTAGCGGTATTCGTCGCGCGAGGAGAATTGCAGGTTGCCGTTGATGTAGAGGCGCAGGTCGTCCTTCCAGCGCGTGATCACCAGGCGCTGGTAAGGCGTGGTGGTGGAGTAGACGATGTCGTCGCCGAACAGGCTGCGCTCGCCCCAGCCGACCATGCGGTCCGAGAGCACGAAGCCCATCGTCAGCACCAGCAGCACCGAGCAGGCGCGCAGCACGCGGCCGGTCATGTTCGCCAGTTCGCGGCGGAAGGCGTACAGCGTCCAGAGGCCAACGCCGACATTCAGCATCCCGAACAGGAAGCCGGTGCGCACCAGGCCCAGGTGCGGCGCCAGCACCAGCGGGAACAGCAGCGACACGGCCAGCGCGCCCAGGTAGTCGAAGGTCAGCACCCGGCTCACCAGTTCAGCGAATTCGGTGCGGCGTTCGTTCAGCGCGCGCATCACCAGCGGCACTTCCATCCCGACCAGCATGCCGATCATGAAGACCAGGGTGTAGAGCAGCGTGCGGAAGGGGCCGGCCATCCACGAAAAGGCCATGAACAAAAAGGCGGCCGAGACGCCGCCGATCAGGCCCACGGCGAGTTCGATGTCGATGAAGCGCGCCAGCACGTCTTCGTCGCGCACATATTTGGAGAAATGGGCGCCGACGCCCATGGCGAACAGGTAGCAGCCGATGATGGTCGAAAACTGGAGTACCGAGTCGCCCAGCAGGTAGCTCGACAGCGCGCCGGCGATTAGTTCATAGGCCAGGCCGCAGGAAGCAACAACGAACACCGAGAGGATAAGAATTCTTTTGGTCATGAAACGGCTTTTGTTCTAAGATCGCAATGCGTCATCATAAAGACAACTTTCCTCGGAGAACCGGAGTGCCCGCCATCCTAGCCTATCTGCTGCACCTCGCGACAGCCATTGCGATGGTCATGGCATTTTTTGTGGTGTACACGCGGGTCACGCCCTATGACGAAGTGCTGCTGATCCGCCAGGGCAACGGCGCCGCCGCCTTGTCGCTGGGCGGCACCCTGCTCGGCTTTTCCGCCACCGTCGCCTCGGCTCTGATGCACACCGCCGGCTACTACCAGTTCCTCGGCTGGGGCCTGGTCGGCATGGTGGTGCAGCTGCTGGTGTTCCTGGTCGCCACGCGCATGCTGCGCATGTCGAAGGACCAGATCGAGGCGAACAATTGCGCCTTCGGCGGCCTGCTCGGCGCGATCTCCCTGTCGATCGGCCTGATCAACGCCGGCAGCATTTCCTGATTCCTTTCCGTTCCCGTTCCCGTTCCTTCCTGGAGCCCATCATGTCCCTCGGTTCATTCATCAAGAAGCAGTTTATCGACGTCCTGCAGTGGAACGAAGATGCCGAGGGCGTGCTCGCCTGGCGCTTCCCGATGCAGGACTTCGAGATCCAGAACGGCGCCGTGCTGAACGTGCGCGAATCGCAGATGGCGGTCTTCGTCGACGAAGGCCGCATCGCCGACGTCTTCGGCCCCGGCACGCACACGCTGACCACGCGCACCCTGCCGGTGCTGACCAACCTGAAGAACTGGGACAAGCTGTTCGATTCGCCCTTTAAATCGGACGTGTACTTCTTCAGCACCCGCGTGCAGACCGGCCGCAAGTGGGGCACGCCGCAGCCGATCACGATCCGCGACAAGGACTTCGACATGATCCGCGTGCGCGCCTTTGGCATGTACTCGTACCGCATCGGCGACCCGCGCGCCTTCTTCACCGAGATCAGCGGCACGCGCGACACCTACACGCGCGACCAGGTCGAAGACCAGCTGCGCGGCATCCTGATGGCGACCATGGCGTCGTCGCTGGGCGGTTCGAACGTCGCCTTCCTCGACATGGCGGCGAACCAGGCGCTGATGGCGCAGCAGGTCTACAAGGACCTGGCCACCGCCTTTGCCCGCTACGGCGTGAAGCTCGACGAGTTCAACGTGGCCAGTGTCAGCCTGCCGGAAGAACTGCAGGCGGCGCTGGACGAGCGCATCTCGGCCGGCATGAAGGGCAGCCTGGGGGCCGACCGCATGAGCGGCTTCACGCAATTCCAGGTGGCCAGTAGCATCCCGCTGGCAGCGCAGAACGAAGGCGGCCTGGCCGGCATCGGCGCTGGCGTGGGCGCCGGCATGGCGGTGGGCCAGGCCATGGCCCAGGGCATGACAGGGGCATTCGCGCAGCAGCCAGGTGTACCGGCTGCCGCTCCGCAAACGCCGGCTGCGCCGCCCCAGGACTCGATCGAGGACCGCCTGAGCAAGCTGAAAGTCCTGCTGGATAAAGGCTTGATTTCCGCCGCCGACTACGACAGCACGAAGGCCGAGCTGCTGAAAAAGCTGATCGGCTGAACGGCTGCCGATGCAGAACGTCTCCTGCCCTTCCTGCGGCGCCCCGGTCTCCTTCCGTTCGCACGCCTCCGTCATGGCGGTGTGCGAATTCTGCCGCGCCTGCGTGCTCAAGGAAGCCGGCGCGGTGCGCGACCTCGGCAAGATGTCCGAGGTGCTGGAAGACTATTCGCCGATCCAGGTCGGCACCAGTGGCGAGCATGGCGGGCGCAGTTTCACCGTGGTCGGACGCATCCAGCTGCGCTACGAGGCCGGCATGTGGAACGAGTGGTATGTGCTGTACGACGACGGCGCGGGCGGCTGGCTGTCCGACGCATCGAGCCAGTACGTGCTCACGGCCGAGCAGGAACTGAAGGACGACTATCCGGCCTTCGATGCGATGCGCCCGGGCGGCCAATACCGCTTCGGCCTCGGACCGCAAACGCTGGCCGACCGCCGCATGGCCACCTGCACCGGCGGCCAGGGCGAACTGCCGTTTCGCGTCGGCCCCGGCTGGCAGGCGCGCGTGGCCGACTTCCGGCGCGAGGGCCAGTTCGCCACGCTCGATTACTCCGACGGCGACAAGCCCCTGCTGTACAGCGGCTTCGCGGTCACCCTGCCCGGCCTGAAGGCCCAGCTGCTGCGCGACGACGAGCAGATCAAGGCCAGCGCCGGGCGTTACCGCGGACGCGTCGAATCGCTCTTGTGCCCGTCCTGCGGTACGGCGATCGGCTACCAGCCGGGCATGGCCACCACCCTGGTGTGCCCGGCCTGCCACACGCGCCTGGACGCCAGCACGCCGCAGGTGCAGGTGCTGGCCAAGGGAGAAGAAGCGAGCCGCGTCCAGCTGACCATCCCGCTCGGCGCCACGGCGCGCATCAACGGCCAGGAGCTGCGCGTCAGCGGCGTCATGCAGCGCATGGACGACGAGGGATCGACCTGGTTCGAATACTTGCTGTTCGATGCCAAGGGCGGCTTGCTGTGGCTGGTGGAGACCGACGAAGGCTGGCAGCGTTCGCAGGTGCTCGACACCTGGCCGACGCCGGCCAATCCGGTGGTCGAGGAAGTCATGCTCGACAAGCTCCCCTACCGCAAGCTGTACGGCTACGAAGCCACGGTGCTGTACGCGGCCGGCGCCTTCAACTGGCGCGTGGCGGCCGGCGACAAGGCGCAGGTGGTCGAATACGAGCGCGGCGCCACGCGCCTGTCGGCCGAACTGACGGCGGACGAGCTGACCTGGAGCCGTTCGACGCCGGTGGCCGACGACCAGGTCCGCACCTGGTTCGGCAAGCAAATGGCCGCGCCGGTCAAGCGCCATGCGGCGGAGCAGATGGACGGCGGCGGCGGGTCCGCCGCCAAGTTCACGATGTGGCTGATCGCCCTGAACCTGGTGCCACTGCTCTTCAATTTCGGCACCGTGCTGTTTTTCACCATCATCGGCCTGGTGCTGCTCTGGCTACCGCTGATGTTGACGTCGAAGGAAACCTGACACCCCATGCGTAACAAGTACTCCGCCTATGCCCTGCTGGTTACCATCGTCATCGTGGTGGTGAGCTGGATATCGCTGTTCAGCTCTTCGTCGAACACCGGCGGCGGGCGCTGGGGCGGCTCCGGCTATTCCGGCGGCGGGTATTCAGGCGGCTCCTACGGCGGTGGGCACAAGTGACGGCGCTGCACCGTCCCGCCGGCATCCACCTGCTCGCCGATCTGCACGGGATCGAGGCATCGCTGCTGACCGACGCCGAACGCATCGACGCACTGCTGCACGAAGCCGCGCTGGCCGCCGGCGCACGCATCCTGCACAGTCACTTCCATGCCTTCGGCCCCGGCATGGGCATCACCGGCGTGCTGCTGCTGGCCGAGTCGCACATCTCGATCCACACCTGGCCCGAGGTCGGCTTTGCCGCCGCCGACATCTTCATGTGCGGCGCCGCGCGGCCGCAACTGGCGCTCGATGTCATCGACCAGGCCCTCGCACCGGGCGCGCGTGAAGTAAAAATCATCGAACGCGGCCAGCTATAATCGGCCCTCTTTCAACCTGGCGAAAAAGACAATGACCGATACTTCGAAAGCACTCGGCCACATCCGCGTGCTCGACCTCTCGCGCGTGCTGGCCGGCCCCTGGTGCGCACAGAACCTGGCCGACCTGGGCGCCGACGTGATCAAGATCGAACGTCCCGGCAGCGGCGACGACACGCGTGCCTGGGGTCCGCCCTACGCAAAGGACGCGGACGGTCAGGACACAAGCGAAGCCGCCTACTACCTGTCCGCCAACCGCGGCAAGCGCTCGGTGACGGTGGATATCGCGAGCAGCGGAGGTCAGGCGCTGATCCGCGAACTGGCGCGCCACTCGGACGTAGTGCTGGAAAACTTCAAGGTCGGCCACCTGAAGCGCTATGGCCTCGACTACGAATCGCTGAAGGCGGTGAAGCCGGACCTGGTCTACTGCTCGATCACCGGCTTCGGCCAGGACGGCCCGTATGCGCACCGCGCCGGCTACGACTTCCTGATCCAGGGCATGGGCGGCCTGATGTCGGTGACCGGCGAACGCGACGAACTGCCCGGCGGCGGCCCGCAAAAGGCCGGCGTGGCGCTGACCGACCTGATGACCGGCATGTACGCGACCATCGCCGTGCTGGCCGCACTGACGCACCGCGACCGCACCGGCGAAGGCCAGTACATCGACATGGCCCTGCTCGACACGCAAGTGGCGATGCTGGCCAACGTCGGCAGCAATTACCTCACCAGCGGCAAGGCGCCGAAACGCTGGGGCAATGCGCACGCCAACATCGTTCCTTACCAGACCTTCGCCTGCGCCGACGGACACATGATCGTCGCTGCCGGGAACGATGGCCAGTACCAGAAATTTGTCGAAGCCGGCGGAAGGCCCGAACTGGCGCACGATCCACGCTTCGCCACCAACCCGCTGCGCGTGCAGAACCGCGACGTGCTGGTACCGTTGCTGGCCGAGATGGCGGCCACGCGCGGACGCGACGAATGGATCGCGATGCTGGAAGAAGTGGGCGTGCCGTGTGGGCCGATCAACGACGTGGGCGAGGTGTTCGCCAACGAACAGGTGCAAGCGCGCGGGATGGCGATCGACTTGTCGCATCCGGCGGCCGGCAAGGTCACGCTGGTGCGCAGTCCAATGAAGATGTCAGCCACGCCGGCGACCAGCGACAAGGCGCCGCCGCTGCTGGGCGAGCACACCGACGAGGTGCTGCGCGATGTGCTGGGCAAGAACGGCGACGAGATTGCGGCGTTGCGCGGCAAGGGTGTGGTGTAGGCTTTCTTCCCCTGCTGCGCTGTTTGTGGATTAGTGCAGCTTGTGCTTGAAGTCGGATAGCTCCGCGTGCACGCGGGTGACCACCGCTTCCAGGTGCGCCGGCATTTGCGGGCTGGAGCGGCTGATGCGCTTGGCCTCGTCGCCCATGTCTTCCAGGCTGTCGACGCACTGGACGATTCTCGCTTCGTCGTTCGACTGCATCACATCGCGCGCCTGTTTCAGTTCACGCGAGATTTTCTCGATACAGTCGCGCATTTCCTTCGGCGTGTCTTGCGACGAGCGGCAAGCCTGCTCGGCTTCACCGATGGTTTGCTGCAGGTGGTTGTAGCGTTGCTGGATTTCGTTTGCTTGCAACATGATGACCTCCGTTTTGAAGAGAGCAGCCGATTTTAGCGCCGGGAGAAAATGGATGCGTTTTGCGCGTACGTTACCGGGATGAAACCGTTAGTTCGCTGGAGGTGGTGCGCTTATTCGACGGAGCTTACAGCGTCAGATTAACGACTGAACTTGCTTTGCCACTGCAGAGAAAGCCCAGCACTGTCTCGCCTGGATTTTTTGAGCTCGGCGTGAAGTGCTGCGCAGTCTCCGACACGGGATAAGACCATTTGCGAACTGCTGTTTCGCGTGAAGAGCGTTTTGAGACCGGAAGATAACCAAGGGCGTGCGGAGTCTGCTGTGATCCATGCAGTTTCTGCTGTGCTGATCCGGGCGAATGGAACGGCTGGTGCGATCTCTGCTATTCCCGTAACGTAGTCGGTCGGCCTGGGAGCGACGTCTGTAGACTCTTGCGTGCCGACTACTTCCTGGCATACTGTATTGATGGGCAGGTCAAGATTTACGAGGTTCAGCAATGGCAGTCCTTGTCATCGGAATACTTAGGCATACTGACTGCGACGCCGCATGCAAGCGCCGGCAGTGCGACAAGAAACCATTTCGCTATCATATGCTTACCAAAATCTGAGGTTTCGGGTGCGCGTGGTGTACTGTCTTCGTGTGAATGCATCTGACTGTTGAGCGGACTGACGCAATCATTTGCGAGCGATGCACTGTACATGTTGCAGAGTTAATCGCAGGCCTCGCTGATCTCGTTGACCATCCATCTCGCCCGACGATATGACGACGCAATCCCTCTTATACAAGCTTCATTGGGAACATATTAAAGCGTGATACGCTCATGCTCAACGTGAACCTCGGCACTCCAGGCTTCACCTGCGGCCATGACACTATCGATCAGCTCGTCACTACGCCGAACGATCTCGGAGGAAGGCTCCTGACCAGTATCTTCAGACTTTTCTCGAAGTTTCATCGGGAGTAAGCCGGCAAGATAGGTATGACTTCCCGAATTACACACGTCGCCCGATATTTGTTGAGATTATTTTGATCGCCGCAGTATTAACATGTGAGGCAGCGCAAGCCAATAATGAGTTCCCTGCCTTGAACGTTTATGGTGCTGACTATCCTAATGCTTGTTCGAAGTCGGAGCAGCTAAAGCTGTGGAAAGTCATTTCCGGAAAAGTAAGGGATGTGCCAGTGGCAAAACGGGCACTGCATGCGATTTTGTGCGTGCTTCGTACCGGTCCGAGCGAGCCTATTAGGGAAGCGCTGATTTAATCGCCGACCGAGTCCGACTGGTGTCCGAACTGGCACAATACCGTCTTCGATTCCTGCAGAGCCACTATGAAGCAAACCACGTTCTCTGACGCCGAGTTCACC
>Ga0209023_10006116_pt1 | contig 12840 bp, 14 predicted proteins | sample LakOneMetagenome_FD_187468 | JGI IMG/M metagenome (GOLD analysis project Ga0209023, IMG submission 187468) | Freshwater and sediment microbial communities from Lake Erie, Canada (SPAdes) (version 2) | ecosystem: Environmental > Aquatic > Freshwater > Lentic | place: Lake Erie, Canada... | reverse complement strand
AAGTCTTGAAGCACAATATTCGTGAAATTGATGCGTTAGGTCGTTATGGGGGTGAGGAATTTGTCATTGTCTTGCCTGGTGCAGATCACCTAGAAGCTCAGAAAATCATTGAGCGTTGCCGGATTAAACTGTCAGAGACTGAAATATTCTCCGACAATAATACCTTGATTAAGATCACGGCTAGCTTTGGTTTAGTCAGTGTTAATGGACATACGATTGAATCACATACCTTGATTAAAACAGCAGATGAAGCCTTGTACCTTGCCAAACATAGTGGCCGTAATCGAATTGAAACCACGATCTTTGAGGCGGTTTAGCCTCATCAATCATCGCCAATGATCAAAGTAGAAGTCTCTCATTTTGAATGTCGAACGTGTTTCGTGTGAACGTTACCAAGAACTTTTGGTTGCCCAATATGCAGAATGCGGATAGTCTCTAACGAAGGACTCTTACAGATTCATATCATTATTAGAGTGTAATATCTATGGATGATCAAAAACTTGAACTGCCTAAGGCGGATGTTTTTGTAATACATCATTACATACAAGACACTGAACAGACGTTTGAATATCTAAAAAACCACCTCAACTGGACATATTCTGAGGGGATATCAGGTCGACGATACTGCAATATGGGCGCGGACTATCTGTTTGACTCAGACGAATTTCAGGATGGTCAGCCAATAGAACCGTTTGTCCTCAAAGTCATGAAGTCGCTCAACACAAATTTTAGTGTTGCCATGAATGCCGCTTATGCCAGTTTTTATGAAGATGGAGACTCAGAACTGCTATTTCGAAACGATAAGGAACAGCAAGTTGATCTCAATCAGCCCATATTCATCCTCTCCTACGGCTCACCGCGATATATTACGTTTAAAGATATTGAAACCCATGAAGAGTATGACTTTTTACTAAACGATGGTGACCTCTGCATCATGTAAGAGAATAGCCAAGTCAATTATCTACATGCTGTTAAAAAATCAACTGAATTTAATGAGCCTCGTCTCGCACTTTCGTTTAGACGCTTTCATAACTGGTAACCACGCTTTAAAAAGAAAACCCTGCAAATGCCATATTTTTCAGGGAACATAGGAATAGGAATGAATAAACCGATCACTGCTACCGAAGAACAACCAGTGCCGATTCAAGGCACGGCGGTATCAGCTGTGAACGTGACTCCGATTCAAGCGAATGGTTGCACTGAAGAAGAAATATTAGCGATCTTAAAGACCAAAAATCGATGGTTAACATTTCCTGCGCCACTTGAAGCAGAGTATCTAGAAAAACATATTCCGCGTGCGATCAGACGCCTTCATGTCTTGACACCACTAATGCTAATCCTCTATCTCATTCTCATATCTGGAATCGTTATTGCAATTCCAGAAAGTGATTTCTGGTTTTGGTTAGCAATCGATGGCTGGGTCACTATCGCAATCCTTGGCGTCATGCTGATCTCTTATTTTTCTCGTTTTAATCACTGGTATCAGTGGTACTCATCCTGTGGTAGTGCCGTGGTCATTGGTGTATCCATTACTGTTGCGGAGGTTTTTCCACTCGGATCAAGTGCACCGTTGACTTATGCAGGGATTATCTTTGCAGTGCTCATTATTTACACATGTGTGGGTTTAACATTTCAGTGGGTGGTCACCGCTGGACTATTGGGCGGCATCATTGGTGTCACACTCACCTATTTGATGGGTGCTCAAGTAGACTGGTCATTGTTGCATCGCACCTATACCTGCGCCAGTATGTTAGGAATGGGGTTGAGTTACGCACTGGAAAACCAAGAACGCCAGAACTTCTTAAACACATATCTATTGCGTCTGACTGTGCAGAAAGGTGAAAATTTAGCGAAACAACTGGATGCCTTATCTCGCCAAGATTCGCTGACGGGGCTTGCAAATCGCAGGCACTTAAATGAATCTTTGAATAGTGAATTGAATCGTGCGTTACGCCAACAGCAAGCATTAACAGTCATGATGATTGATGTGGATTACTTTAAAGTTTACAACGATCGATTCGGACATTTGGCGGGCGATGAATGCCTACGTCAAATTGCAAAATTACTTTCAAGTAAGACAAAACGCAGCGGAGAGTTGGCAGCACGCTATGGCGGTGAAGAGTTTGTTCTTGTCTACCCTGTGATGGATGCAGATTTAGCCGAAAAACAAGCGATTATCCTGCTCAAAACTATCGAAGCGTTAGCAGTCTCTCATCCAAATGGACACTCAGTGACCTTTAGCATTGGCATCGCCGTTTATCTACCAACGGAAAATGTAAACCTCGAACAAATGTTACATCATGCTGATGCTGCACTTTATATTGCGAAAGAAAATGGACGGAATCGCTACGAATTCTTTAACAAGTCAATGCGCCAGAAGAAAAGTAGCGAAGTTATAGAATAAACACCTCTAAAATCATTTAATTTGTAGGTCTTCCGGCTTTCAAATGTAGACCTTCGAGCGAAGGCGCATCCAATCGATTCCCTGCACGCTGATCAGTAATCACACCAAAACGTGGTGTTTCCATCGCCCAATCACGTCGCGCCTGCTCCAACTCTTCTTGTGTCCGCGCGACAAAATTCCACCAGAGTAGAATATCTTCTTTAAACGGTTCGCCGCCGATCACGAGTATTCGGGCTGCTGCATGACCACTGATAGTCACACGCGAATGACCTGTCGCAAAATACAATAACGTTCCAGCTTCCAGTGACTCTCCGTCTACCGTCGCCTCACCTTCTAAAAGGGTAATGCCATGCTCAAAATTCGGATCAAGTTCGAGTTCAAAAGTACTGGTTTGTTTGGCAACCAAATCTACCGCAACTAGGGGCGTAAAAACCGAAACGGGCGATGTAACACCCAAACTATTCCCGACCAAAACCGTGGCATGAAAGCACTCGGTATCGACCATGGGTAAATCAGGATAATTTTGGAACTGTGGTTCTATATGTCGGTGACTATCTTCAAGCGCAATCCACAATTGCGCGGCATGTAGCGTGCTCGCCTTATCCGTCGGTGACACTTCAGCATGGGAAATACCCCTACCCGCTGTCATCAGATTGACTTGATTGGGGTAAATCATTTGGCTATTACCCAGACTATCAATATGCCTGACTTGCCCCTCGATCATCCATGTAAAGGTTTGTAATCCAATATGCGGATGAGGACCCACATTCATGCCTTCGCCAGCTAAAAAATTCACAGGCCCTGCGTGATCTAGAAAACACCACGCACCAATCGTCCGTCGCAATCGATTTGGAATCATGCGCGCTATCTTCATTCCCTTGCCAATTTCAGCAATACGTCCCTCAATCCGCAGGATAGGATTCTCAATACTCATGGCGTCACTCCTGTCACTTTTATAATGAAACTCATCTCAATCACTGCTTCGATTGTAGCTTTAGATTAGAAATATTTGAGAAAGATTTAAGACATACACTGTTAAGCAAAAAAATAAACGCTCAATCCGATGTGTAGAAAGAGCGTTTATAAAACTGAGTCGATTGTGTTTAAATCAATATCAATCAATCGAAAGACTTCAGAAAAACACGAACTGTGTGCTGAATCAAGACAACTTAAAGTGATCCGAAGTGATGCAGGTCTCGCTTATTTTTTACGGTTCACGACGAGAATAAAAAATTTATGATCAGCAACAGCCGGTAGAAAAATCTCTTTTGACAGCTTATACGTCGTCATCATTTTTGCACCACTCAAGGTTGGAAGATTCTGAATTACTCGATAACCATCGAAACTGGTCTGATGCGCGATCGTCAGCGTTGCTGGCTCTCCACCATTTGCCACAAAAATATTCCGCGTTTCAGAATCATACAGAACACTACCTGCATTCGTCCCGACGGAGAATTGCGCGATACGTATACCCGTTAAGGAGTTAGTCACAACCGCTCTACGATTACCACACGCTGAGATTAATCGGGAATGATCAATATCAAATGCCAAACCCGACGGTTGATCACACCCCTCGAGTTTCCATGTCGAGACGACTGTATCCTTGGCAGCATCAATCATATCAATCCCAGAACTGTCTTGGACATTGACATAAATATGCCCGTAGCCATCCGTAACCGCTTGGCTCGGTTTTCCAGAAGATTTGATGGAATGGATCACTTGCAGCGTTTTTGCATCGATCACATCAACAGTGCCACTTTGATTATTAAAAACATACACTTTATGAACGGCTGGCTCATAAAGGATACTGTCTAACCCACTCCCCGCAACTTGAATATCTTTAATGCGTCGCATGGAATCTAAGTTAAAAACCGTCACCGTATTGGTTTGACTATTACTGCTAAAACCTAGATTTAAGTCTTGGGCAAAGGCGACGCCACGCACACCATACGTCTCGGGTATCCTTCCAATGATTTTTTGCGATTCAAGATTCACCACATCGATCCGATCACCTCGCGTCACATAGAGACGCAACCGCCGAGGATCTACGGCAGTCAAATCATACTTTGTTGCATCACCCAGCATAAATTTGGAGCTGAGTTCATAGGTTGACTCTTCAGCGAAAGCAGGTGGCGATTGCAAGGTGCTAAACATCAGTAGTACTGCCAGCAACAGCGTCGAGGAGGTCATCGAGGTCATTTGTGTTTTCACGAGCGGCTTCCTAGGTATAACGAAAGTAATCACTTTCAATCTATTATGGGGATTGAAATTAACGCACGGCATCATAGCGGTAAACGCCATCATACGCATTGTCTTTTTATATAAAAATCATTGATATATGATCAATTAAAGATATGACCGTATGATTAATCATAGATGACAGATATTGATCTTAATATGCCTTGCGATTTAAAAGGCTATGTATACGTTAAATAGAAAAAGAGCTTCATGCTTGTCTCCTTCCCCATTAGGGGGAAGGTTGGGATGTGGGGTGCTTTTGACTTTAAAATCAAAAGCACCCCTATCTAAATCTTCCCCCTCAGGGGAAGACTTCAAAGCAACTTGGCAGCAAAAAAATCATGCATAAAAAAAGCGCGAACTTTTAGTCCGCGCTTTTTTGAATCCAAACTTAAAGAATTAAGAATGAGTCATATCAATTGGAACAACCCATTGAGCAAATTCAGCTTCAGTCACGTAACCGAGTGCCAAAGCCGCTTCTTTCAGGCTAGTGCCTTCTTTATGCGCTTTCTTCGCAATCGCAGCTGCTTTGTCGTAACCGATATGCGGGTTCAACGCTGTGACTTGCATCAAGTTCTTAGCCAAGTTTTCTTCGATTTTTGGCAAGTTTGGCTCAATACCAGTTGCGCAGTTATCGTTGAATGCTAAGCAAGAATCAGAAATCAACTGAATGCTTTCCAACACGTTATGTACCATGACTGGCTTAAACACGTTCAATTGGAAGTTACCTTGGCTGCCTGCGAATGCCACTGCAGCGTCATTACCAAACACTTGCACAGCAACCATCGTCATCGCTTCGCTTTGTGTTGGGTTAACTTTACCTGGCATGATGCTGCTGCCTGGTTCGTTTTCTGGAATGTTCAATTCGCCAATGCCGTTACGTGGACCACTTGCCAACCAACGTACGTCGTTTGCCATTTTCATTAATGCACCAGCCAAAGTACGCAGGCTTGCGCTGGTTTGAACGAGTGCATCATGCGCGCTCAATGCAGCAAATTTGTTCTCTGCGCTTTTGAATGGAAAACCCGTTTCTTTTTCGTAGTAACTTGCTGCTAATGCACCGAATTTTGGATGTGCATTTAAGCCTGTACCCACCGCAGTACCACCGATTGCTAGTTCATACAAACCAACCAACGCATGACGAACTTCAGCGATACAGTAATCCATTTGTGCAACCCAACCACCAATTTCTTGACCTAACGTGATTGGTGTTGCGTCTTGCAAATGGGTACGACCGACTTTTACCAAATCTTTGTACTGTTCTGATTTTGCAGCCAATGTATCGCGCAAAACTTTAACGCTTGGGAACAGTTTTTCGTTCAACTCCAATACCACAGCAATGTGCATTGCAGTTGGGAAGGTGTCGTTACTTGATTGTCCACGGTTCACGTGGTCATTCGGATGAACTGGGGCTTTGCTACCCAGTACGCCACCAGCGATTTCAATACCGCGATTAGAAATCACTTCGTTTGAGTTCATGTTGCTTTGTGTGCCTGAACCTGTTTGGAACACAACCAATGGGAAATGCGCGTCTAATTTACCTGCGATGACTTCGTCAGCCGCTTGAACAATCAGTGCAGCGATGTCAGCTGGAATTTGACCCAAATCACGGTTCGCTTCTGCTGCGCCTTTTTTCAGAATACCGAGGCTGCGAATCATTGGACGGGTGAATTTAAAACGATCTACACCGATTGGGAAATTTTGAATACTACGTTGGGTTTGTGCACCCCAATAACGGCTGTTTTCAACATCCAGCGCGCCCATCGTGTCGGTTTCAATACGAGTAGTCATGGTATTCCTCTTTAAGGTGGTCGTTGTTTAGGTAGCTATATGTGAATGCTATTTTTTACTGCGAAATCTGTCGCGAGATTATACAAAAATTTGCATTCTCTGGGGTGGGTTTATGACATTTTAAAGTTATATGCTCGTTATAGAGCAATGATATTTACATGTGCAGCAATGAGACTAATCTTCCATATAGTCATTTGAGTACGATTGCGGCGTATTCGGTCGGTGAGAATTATGCGGAAGGGTATATTTTGGAACGAATGATTAGATAATTATAAATAATGATGTAATGTGCTTAAGCTTATTGAACTTTAAGTTGACAATAACTTTGGGGCAGTGTTAACTGAATCCTATTATTTATCATTATAAATAAAGAAAAATTCTAATGTTGAAAATGGAAATCTAATAAATGCATATTCTTTTGAATGGAACTTCACTTTTAGTCATTGTACTGTTTACTGGTTGTGCAAGTATGGGGCAACACGGTCAAAGGCTTGAAAAAATATCATATGCGGATGCATCAGCTTTTGAAAACTCACTACGTTCTAAAGAGAAGCCCTCTATTCCAATTCTTGAAGAATTATTTACCCAACCAGTAAACAAAAAAGAGCCATGCAAGATCCCAACCTCTCAAGATCAATTAGATCGCAATAATTTTCGTGCATATTGGGATGGTCAGTGCAGGAATGGATTTGCATATGGTCTTGGCAGAGATATAGCGATATCTGATACACATCATGTCGAAGAGATAACTGTACATAACGGTGAACGGGATGATTATAGTGCACCCGCTATTTTATATGATTACGTAAATAACGAAGTTACTTATAGTGTCCGTGGCGAAAAATTTCCTGAAGGTATTTGGATGGTACAGTATTTCAAAAATAATTCGGGGAGCTTCCATACTGCATTTCGAGTCAGAAAGATTGATAAGTTAGGGAATACTTTGATAATTGATAGTTCTCCATTGAACCCTGAACTTACACTTTATAATTATGATACGCAGGTTGTATACAAGTTTATGGAAAGTTCTGCACCAATAGTGGATCCTTTGCAAGTCGTCTCTACAGCAGAGATACTAGATCCAAAGACCGATATTGCGGGCGGTGTTAAGATTGTATTCAATGGAAATAGGCAAGTTCATCATTTACAATTATTAGGAACACAACAAAAAGAAGTAAGTCTACCTGCTGAGTACATTGCACTTTTAAAGGACAAATATGCAGCAGTAAAAATAATGGGTACTACTGCGAATGCAAATGTAGAGCCGGCAAGAAAAATTGAACGTGAATATCTATATATGGCATGTAATGGAAAACACAGCATAGATGGTTTGGATAACAATATAGCTACCAAGATTTGTACTTGGCGCAATCAATTTGAGACTCCGTATCGCGAGAGTCTTGTGAAATATAATGAGATAATAGAGCAAATGAAGCAAAGAGCCGTGGTTGTAGAGCAGCAGCGTAAACTCCAAGAGCAGTTAGCTATTCAACAGAATAATAGACGGGAGCAAGAGTCAAAAGAAGCAGTAGGAGACCTTTTGAATACCCTTAGTGGTGCCTTAGGGCAGGTAAGTCAGCAGCTACAGACTTCAACTGATCAAATACAGAAGAGTTATACGAGTTTTCCTTCTCCACAAATTACACCTATGAGGCTGCCAGGTTCGAACAATATTAGATGCTTAAATACGGGTTCAATTACAAACTGCAGATATTGAGCTTTAGCCCGAGTAGGTCGCAATAAGCCCAAGCGCATTGCGACCTTGCTGGGGTAGTTAGGCATTTCGAGAAAAAATACCATGCCACACGAAACACTATTTTTTCTTGCTCATATTAGCTTTGATATTGGCTTCATTGGAATTGATGAATATGATGAGCGTATTCGTGTTGCTGATTGGGTATTTTCCGACGACGACATTGATCCTCGTCAACCCTCCGAAGAGGAAGAAAACACAACTTGCAAAGGGTTTTCTGAAAATTTATCTCCCTCAGAAAAACCTTCAGAATCTCCTTTAACGTCAATGGAATTTATCGCACTCAATATATGGTTCTTCACTGGCTCGGATCCAGACTGTTATCCATCTATTCCTCATGGGCACTATCGTTGTGAAAATCGTCATTGGCCAAAATTAAACCCTTACACTGGTCGTGTCTTTTCAGCTAAGCATAAAGAAGATTCTCAACTTCGTTTAAAAAAGAAAGAAATGCAACAGCTTTGGTCTGATCAAGAATTTCGTCATTTTTGCCGCAAGCATATTATGTGGTACATGCAAGAACACTCACATTACAGGTTTTCAATGCTTCATCCGTTGCGCCTACCTAAATGGTAATATGGCAACAGCCCAAGTAGGTCGCAATAAGCCCAAGCGCATTGCGACAGCCAAAATAAAACCCATGAACAGCATGTAAAATCCCAAACAATCCCACAAGTAAATTGTGTTTGTATATCATATGCACATGTCGCAATGCCCTTTGGTTATTGCGACCTACGCTTGCTTTGAGCCAGCGGGCAAGGGGAAAAGGCGGTTGCGCTTTTTTTCATATCAAATTTTCGAGATTTTAGGTGTTGGACGCGACATGAAAAAAACTGTCATCTTTGTAGTGATCATTGTAAGCGTGATTGTGCTGTCGGTTGTTGGCAGAAATTTCGTCAAGCAAAAAATGGCAGACCAAGCCGCCAAAAGTCCCGTCAATGTCGAACAGCCTGCCGTCGCCAAGGTCGCCTTAGCGTTTGATAATGCTGACGAAGCTGCACGGTTTGAGGCGATCACGCATCTGATCAACGCCAAAAACAAAGACCTGTCTCTACCCCGCGAGATCAAGACAGGTATCTCGTTTGAGCATATCGACATGCAGGACGGCAGCAACATGATCGAAGCCAAATTCCGCTTCACCGATGATATTGCCAAAGACGAACAAGTCGCCAAAGCCAAGTCTGAATTCCGCCAGATGAAAATGAGCCTCTGCGCCATGATGACCAACCTGTCATCAGCAAACCAAGCGGCTCTGTTCAATCAACATACCTTCTATCGGGTCAAGTTTTACGATAAGAGCGATGTGTTTGTGGCGAACAAGGATTTGGAGTTGGTGAGTTGTGTGGGGTGATTTGAGGTTGTTCGGGGGGCTATCAGCCCGAGTAGGTCGCAATAAGCCCAAGCGCATTGCAACCTACCCTTGCTAATGCTGTGTCAGCTCGATTTATTTTACCATATTTGATAATAATACTTCTATGAACTATACTATTACCTACTACAACGAAGCTGTTGAAGACCAAGTTCTTGCATTGCCAGAAGGATTATTGGCGCGTTATTTCAGTTTGACTGACCGCATGCTTGAAATCGGTGCAAACTTAGGCGAGCCTCATACTGAAGCCTTTGGTGGAGGACTGTTTGAGTTACGCCTAAAATCCAAAGAAGGCATTGCCCGTGTCTTTTACTGCACATTAGTCGGCAAGCGTATTGTGATTTTGCATAGCTTCGTTAAAAAGACCCCGAAAACACCGCCAAACGAACGGCGGATTGCTGAAACTCGTTTGAAAGAGGTGAAAAATGCGAACACATGAAGAAATGAAAGCGATTGCGCTATCTAATCCAGCTGTGCGTGCTGAATACGACCGCCTAAACCGCGAAGAAATGCCTATGCTTGATGCTATTCTTAAGGCACGTAAAGAAGCCTGTTTAACACAAGCCCAAATTGCAGAGCGTATGGGGACAAGTATTCCTGCTGTATCGCGCTTAGAAAATGCATTGATTACAGGTAAACCTTCGCCATCCTTGGCAACATTAAAACGGTATGCTGCCGCAATGGGTAAAACAGTGAGCATTAGTTTTGTTTGAGTTTTGAACATCAAACAAAACTAAGGATATTTATCATGACAGTATTGAATGACAAAGAACTTAAGAAGTTTGAAGCTGATCGAGATTTTAGTGCTGAATTGCTTGCTAGTGTTGAGCAAATGGTCGCAGGTAATTCAGTACTAAAAGCTAGCGAATTGAAGAAATTTGAAAAAGGACGTGATATTGATGCAGAAATACTACAAGCCATCGAAGAGATGCGTAGTGGTGTTGCATTGGTTGAACACGTTATTCAAATTCCAGATGTAGAATCGTAGGATGGGTTTCAACCCATCACAGGCAAGCAATTCCAAGCTAATATTTGTTGATTGACATGATTTGAACTTTATTAGGCATTATTTTTGAATGACATACGTGTTACACATGCTGCAAGATGGGTTAAAACCCATCCTACATTTTTGCACCAATAAATTAAAAAGCCCAACATTCACCGAATATTGGGCTTTTATTTCAAACTATTTAATCAAACCAAATTACTTAGTTTCAGCAAACAACTCACGACCGATCAACATACGACGGATTTCCGAAGTACCTGCACCGATCTCAAACAGTTTGGCATCACGCCACAAACGGCCTGCTGGATATTCATTGATATAGCCGTTGCCGCCCAAGATTTGAATCGCTTGGCCAGCCATCCATGTCGCTTTTTCCGCTGCGTACAGAATCGCACCAGCAGCATCTTTACGAACAGGATCACCACGATCTGCTGCTTTCGCAACTGCATACAGGTAAGCAACACACGCATTGTAGCCAACGTACATATCAGCCAATTTGCCTTGCATCAATTGGAATTCACCAATCGCTTGACCAAACTGTTTACGCTCATGGATGTATGGAACAACCAAATCAAGCACCGCAGCCATAATACCGAGTGGACCTGCAGCAATCACGATACGCTCGTAATCGAGACCAGACATCAAGACTTTTACGCCGCCGTTCAGTTTACCCAATACGTTTTCAACTGGTACACGGCAATTTTCAAACACTAACTCACAGGTGTTTGAACCGCGTAAACCGAGCTTATCGAGCTTCTGTGCAGTGCTAAAACCAGCAAAGTCTTTTTCGATGATGAATGCAGTGATGCCTTTTGAATTTGCAGCGATATCAGTTTTTGCATACACAATCAAAGTGTCTGCATCAGGGCCGTTGGTGATCCACATTTTGTTGCCGTTTAGCACATAGTGATCGCCATCCAAATCCGCACGTAATTTCATGCTGACCACGTCAGAACCTGCGCCTGGCTCTGACATTGCCAATGCGCCGATGTGTTCGCCGCTAACCAATTTAGGCAGGTACTTTTGCTTTTGTGCTTCAGTACCGTTCAAGCTCAATTGGTTCACGCACAAGTTTGAATGCGCGCCGTAAGACAAGCCAACAGCCGCAGATGCACGAGAAATTTCTTCAGATGCGATCACATGTGCCAAATAGCCCATGTTGACGCCACCGTATTCTTCCGCAACGGTCATACCGAGGATGCCGAGGTCACCCATCTTGCGCCAGAGTTCTAATGGGAAATGGTTAGCCTTATCAAAATCCTGCGCAAACGGCGCAATCTCTTTAGTCGCAAATTGACGCACGCTATCGCGTAGTGCAATCAGTTCTTCACTTAATTCATGGTTAAAAGTAGAAATGTACATAATGGCTAAACATCCTTAAAAAACATTCTTTAAAAAAAGCAGCAACGATATCAACAACTGAATATCAAACTTAACAACAAAACCAACTCTTTAAATTCTTACAACTGACTCTCAAACATAGGCGTTCATGATTTATTTATCGTTCAACGCCAATACAAGGTATGATGACAGCATTCGATAACGCTATAAACGCTGCACTACTGACTCATGAAGTCGAGGTGCTTAGGTTCTATTATGACTACAGATCCAACCTCTCCATCAGCGGCAAATAAAACCACTGATCCCTTACACGGTCTGACGCTTGCGGTCTTACTTGAACGCCTTGTCGCCGTCTATGGCTGGGAAGAATTGGCTCGTTTGGTCAAAATTCGCTGCTTTAGTCATGATCCGAGTATCAAGTCCAGCTTAACCTTCTTGCGACGTACACCTTGGGCAAGACAGGAAGTGGAAGACTTATACGTCAAATGGGGTCATTTCGCATGGCAACAAACCCAGACATCAAAATAGCAACATCTACACTTTTACATTTATTTGAAACTTGGAACACACTATGAAAATCATCGCCCGAAACTTAGCCCGCGAAACCACTGAAGAAGAACTGAGAGCACTCTTTGCCGAGTTCGGCGTGGTGGAATCTTGCAACTTAGTCTTAGACAAAGCAACCGGTAAATCCAAAGGTTTTGGCTTCATCGAAATGCCGCTCTATGAAGCGCGTACCGCAATCAAACGCCTCAATACCAAACGTATCGGCGGCAGTGTTATTCGCGTGAAAGAAGCCGAAGAAACACCAAAATAATCTATTCAATCATTTAACTTAACTGCTTTGAAGTCTTCCCCTTCAAGGGGAAGATTTAGAAGGGGATGGTTTTCAGATTCAACTCCAAAACCATCCCCTTCCCAGCCTTCCCCTTGAAGGG
>Ga0209023_10006115_pt1 | contig 12841 bp, 10 predicted proteins | sample LakOneMetagenome_FD_187468 | JGI IMG/M metagenome (GOLD analysis project Ga0209023, IMG submission 187468) | Freshwater and sediment microbial communities from Lake Erie, Canada (SPAdes) (version 2) | ecosystem: Environmental > Aquatic > Freshwater > Lentic | place: Lake Erie, Canada... | reverse complement strand
CATCCGTGATGAAGGTGTGCAGAACACCGACGCCGGGAAGTTTGACCCGCCGAACATCAACCATGGTGAGGACTCCTGAGGCTTAAGGATGGTTCGCCTATTCTATCCGAGCCTGTCCGGAAGCCGACCGTGCAGCGCGCACCCGCTCAGGGCGCACCCGCTCAGGGCGCGCCCGGGCTACTGCAGGGGCGCGGTGATGTCGGGGGCCTCCAGACGCACCCGGTCGGCCGATTCGTCGTCGGGCTGTTCCTGCGACGCCCGCTCCGCGGCCACCCGGGTGAGGTAGAACGTGACCTCCCGCTCAACCTGCGCATCGTCCCAACCGAGAACGCCGGCCATCAGGCGCGCGGCAACCGGGGCCGCGGAAACGCCGCGGTCCCACGCCTCGATGGAGATGCGCGTGCGCCGAGCCAGCACGTCCTCAAGGTGCAGGGCGCCCTCGTGCGAGGCTGCGTAGACCACTTCGGCCCCGATGTAGTCATCGGCGCCGGGGAGAGGCTCCGTGAGCGTGGCGTCGGCCCGAATCAGATCGAGCAGTTCGTCGGTGAGGGTGCCGTAGCGGTTGAGCAGATGCTCCACGCGCACGGTATGCAACCCGAATGCCCGGCCGATCTTGCGGCGTTTGTTCCAGGCCGCCTGGTATCCCTCGGCGCCGAGCAGCGGGATGTCGTGGGTCGCCGATGCCGGCACCTTGCCGTCGAGGGCATCGACCGCCGCGTCGACGGCATCCTTGGCCATGATGCGATAGGTGGTCCATTTGCCGCCGGCGATCACCACGAGACCCGGAACGGAGTGTCCCACCAGATGCTCGCGGGACAACTTGGACGTTTGGTCGCTTTCGCCCGCCAGCAGGGGTCGCAGGCCGGCATAGACTCCCTCCACGTCTTCCCGGGTGAGCGGCACGCTCAGCACGGCGTTGACATGCTCGAGGATGTAGTCGATGTCCGCTGCCGTGGCCGCCGGATGCGCCTTGTCCAGATGCCAATCTGTGTCGGTCGTACCGATGAGCCAGTGGCGTCCCCACGGGATGACGAACAGAACGCTCTTCTCGGTGCGCAGCAGCAGGCCCATCGCCGACTGGAACCGGTCGCGCGGGACCAGCAGGTGCACGCCCTTCGACGCCCGCACCTTGAACGTGCCGCGTTCGCCCACCATGCGCTGGGTGTCGTCGGTCCACACGCCGGTCGCGTTCACCACCTGCTTGGCCCGCACGTCGAAACGTTCACCCGTGTGCAGGTCGTGGGCATGCACCCCCACCACGCGCTCCCCCACTTTAATGAAGCCCTCCACCCGAACCCTGCTGGCCGCATGCGCGCCGTAGAACGATGCCGTGCGCACGAGCGAGGCCACGTACTTGGCGTCGTCGACCTGTGCGTCGTAGTAGGTGATGCCGCCGATCAGAGCGTTCGGGGCCAGGCTGGGCATGAGTTTCTGCACCTGGCGTTTGCTCAGGTGCCGGTGGTGCGGCACGCCGGGGTGACGTCCGCCCGTGTACGAGAACACGTCGTAGAGCAGCATGCCGGCGCCGATGTAGAACCGCTCCGTGAAGCGCTTCTTGAGCGGATAGAGAAAACGTACCGGCTTCACGAGGTGCGGCGCGAGTCGCTGCAACAGCAGCCCGCGCTCAGTGAGGGCCTCGCGAACCAGCCGGAAGTCCAGCTGCTCCAGGTAGCGGATGCCGCCGTGCACGAGCTTGGACGACCGGCTCGAGGTGCCCGACGCCCAGTCCCGGGCCTCCAGGATTCCGACACTGAGACCGCGGGTCACCGCGTCCATGGCGCAGCCCGCCCCCACGATTCCGCCCCCGACAACGAGGATGTCCAGTTCCTTGTCGCGAAGCCGTGCGATCGCTTCCGTTCGCTGCTCCGGCCCCAGTTTCGTGGACCGGGTTACTGATCGACGCGGTGCCGTGTTCTGCGATGCCATGAGCGACTCCTGTTCAACCGAAGAGGTGCGTGCGGGGCGTGCTGCAACGTCTGTGTTGCGGTGGTGCGGTGTTGCGGTGTTGCGGTGCGATCGTGTGGAAAACCGTGACGCTATCGACGCTACTTCACCCGGTACGGTGCGACAACCACCTCGACGCGCTGAAACTCTTTGAGGTCGGAATACCCGGTGGTGGCCATGGACCGCTTGAGGGCGCCGATGATGTTTGCGGTGCCGTCGGCTTCGGGTGCCGGTCCGTAAAGAATCTCCTCGAGCGGAGCCACGGTGCCCACTTCAACGCGCTTGCCGCGGGGCAGCTGCGGGTGGTGCGCCTCGGCGCCCCAGTGGAATCCTCCGCCGGGGGCATCCGTGGCCCGGGCCAGAGCGGTACCGAGCATAACGGCGTCGGCGCCACAGGCGATGGCCTTGACGATGTCTCCGGAGGTGCCCAGGCCGCCGTCGGCGATCACGTGCACGTAGCGTCCGCCGGATTCATCCATGTAGTCCCGGCGGGCACCGGCCACATCGGCCACGGCGGTGGCCATGGGGGCGTGGATACCGAGCGTGGCGCGGGTGGTGGAGGCGGCACCGCCGCCGAAGCCCACGAGCACACCGGCAGCGCCGGTGCGCATGAGGTGAAGAGCCGCGGTGTAGGTGGCGGCGCCACCCACGATCACGGGAACGTCCAGCTCGTAGATGAACTTCTTGAGGTTGAGTGGTTCCTGGTTCTGGGAAACGTGCTCGGCCGACACGGTGGTGCCGCGAATCACGAAGAGGTCAACGCCTGCGGCGACGACGGTCTCGTAGAGTTCCTGGGTGCGCTGCGGGGAGAGGGCTCCGGCTACGGTGACTCCCCCGGCGCGAATCTCCGCCAGTCGTGCGGTGACGAGTTCCGGTTTGATCGGAGCGGAGTACATTTCCTGCAGGCGCGCAGTCGCTTTCGCCTCGGGCAGCCGACGGATCTCGGCCAGCAACGGCTCGGGATCATCGTGGCGGGTCCAGAGGCCTTCAAGGTCGAGCACGCCCACGCCGCCGAGCTGGCCCATCATGATGGCCGTCGTGGGCGACACGACGGAGTCCATGGGCGCTGCCAGCACCGGAATGTCGAACTGATACGCGTCGATCGACCAGGAGACGGACACGTCTTCCGGGTCGCGGGTGCGCCGACTGGGCACCACCGCGATGTCGTCGAAGGCGTACACGCGGCGAGCGCGCTTGGAACGGCCGATCTCGATTTCCATACTCACACGTCCAGTTTAGGTGCAGCCACCGACGAGCCCCGCCTCGCCCGGCCGCCGCCCCCGTGCTTAAAGGCCGGTTGCCCCGCCGAAACCGAGGTTCGAGGGGGCAACCGGCGTGCAACGAGGGGGTTCAGCGACGGTAGTTCGGCGCCTCGACCACGATCTGCACGTCGTGCGGGTGCGACTCCTTCAGCCCGGCCGACGTGATGCGAACGAACTTGCCTTTCTGCTTGAGCTCTTCGATGGTGCGGGCGCCCACGTAGAACATGGACTGACGCAGCCCGCCGATGAGCTGGTAGGCCACGGCCGACAGCGAACCGCGATACGGCACCTGGCCCTCGATGCCTTCCGGAATGAGCTTGTCATCGGTGGGAACGTCAGACTGGAAGTAACGGTCCTTCGAGTACGAGGTCTTGGAGCCGCGGGTCTGCAGCGCGCCGAGCGAGCCCATGCCCCGGTAGGCCTTGAACTGCTTGCCGTTGACGAACACCAGATCGCCGGGGCTCTCGTCACAGCCGGCAAGCAAGGACCCGAGCATCACGGTGTCGGCGCCGGCGACGAGCGCCTTCGCGATGTCACCGGAGTACTGCAGTCCGCCGTCGGCGATCACCGGGATTCCGGTCTCACGGGCGGCGAGGGATGCCTGGTAAACCGCGGTGATCTGCGGCACGCCGACACCGGCGACGATGCGCGTGGTGCAGATCGAGCCGGGTCCGACGCCCACCTTGATGGCGTCGGCTCCCGCGTCGATCAGCGCCTGGGCACCGGAACGGGTGGCGACGTTGCCGCCGATCACGTCCACATCCGCAAACGCCTTGTCGCTCTTCAAACGACGGATGATGTCCAGCACGCCGGCGCTGTCGCCGTTAGCCGTGTCCACAACCAGCACGTCAACACCGGCCTCAAGCAGGGCGGTGGCACGCTGCCAGGCGTCGCCGAAGAATCCGATAGCCGCGCCCACGCGAAGGCGGCCGTTGTCGTCCTTGGTGGCGAGGGGGTATTCCTCGCTCTTGTCAAAGTCTTTCACCGTGATCAGGCCGGTGAGCTTGCCGGCGGCGTCCACCAGCGGGAGCTTCTCGATCTTGTGCTTGGCGAAGATGGCCAGCGCGTCTTCGGGCGGCATGCCGACCTTGCCGGTGATCAGCGTCGATGTGGTCATCACATCGCGCACGAGGGTGGTGCGCTTCTCGGCCCTGGGCACGAAACGCATGTCGCGGTTGGTGATGATGCCCACCAGCACGCCCTCGGCATCGATGACCGGCAAACCGCTCACGCGGAACTGGCCGCAGAGGGCGTCGACCTCGGCCACAGTGGCGTCGGGCGAAGTTGTTACCGGATTGGTAATCATGCCGGATTCGCTGCGTTTCACGAGGTCGACCTGCTCGGCCTGGTCGCCGATGGAGAGGTTGCGGTGCAGGATTCCGAGGCCACCCTCACGCGCCATGGCGATGGCCATGCGCGTCTCGGTGACGGTGTCCATGGCACTGGACAGCAGTGGCGTGGCCACGCTGATACGCCTCGTGAGGCGTGACATTGTCACTGCTTCACTGGGAATGACGTCGGTATGGCCCGGCAGGAGCAGAACGTCGTCGTAGGTGAGCCCGATGAATCCGAACGGATCTGGCTGATCCATATAACCCCTTAAATCGTATGTAGCACGTACAGAAGAACTTGTTGTCCGGCGCGGCAGCGGGCTGGACCCGTTCCTCAATGTTAAGCGAGTTTGACCGCCCAACATTCCGAAGAAAGTCTTTCGGGCGATAAAATGAGCCTGCCGATGCTCGTCTTCGAAACATTTAAGGCATAATCGGCACGTACTGTCGACAACGGTGTTGGCCGTAAGACCCGGCGCCCGCCCGGTTACCCACCCGCAGGCGTCAACATGGAGGTCCAGTGAAGCCCATAACTCCGGCTCGCAAACGCATACCGAGACTGATGATCATTCTCTTCGGCATGATGTTTGCCGCTCTCACTTTGTCCACGATCGTGGCAAGTCCTGCCCATGCGGACGAGATCGGCACCGAGTACGACTACAAGATCTCCGGAAACGTGCAGTACGCCGGTGACCCCCTTGAGGGTGTGAGCATCTCTGTCGAGGGCGGCGGCTACACGGCAGACGTGAAAACGGATGCCGCAGGCAAGTGGGCGATCGGTGTGCCCGACAAGGGCACCTACAAGGTCACCCTCGACGAAGAAACCCTTCCCACCGGTGTCATCGTCGCCAGCGGCGGCAATGTGATCGAGGCGGAGTTCGGGCTCACCAAGACCAAATCGGTGAACTTCTTCCTGGGGCAGGGCGAGCGGGTCACCGTGAGCTTCTTCGACCAGTTCGTCGAGCGGTTCGTCAACGGGCTGAACTTCGGGCTGCTGCTGGCCCTGGCGGCCATCGGCCTCTCGCTGATCTTCGGCACCACGGGGCTGAGCAACTTCGCCCACGCGGAGATGATCACATTCGGCGCGTTGATGACGCTCGTGTTCGGCGTCAACTTCGGGCTGCCGATCTGGCTGGCCATTGTGATCGCGATCGCGCTGAGTGCCGCGCTGGGCTACAGCCTCGATGCGGTGATCTGGAAACCGCTGCGCCGCAAGGGCGTGGCACTGGTTCCCCTGATGATCGTGAGCATCGGATTGTCTCTCGCCCTGCGGTACACGTATCAGTACTTCTTCGGCGGCAGCACGATGCAGCTTCCCGGGGCCGGCATGGCCAAGCTGAAGGTCGGCCCGATTTCCCTCTCACCGATTGACCTCGCCAGCATGGGCATCAGCATCGTCGTCTTGCTGGCCGTCGCCTACTTCCTGCTGCGTACACGCATCGGCAAGGCGACCCGCGCGGTTTCCGACAACCCCAGCCTCGCCTCGGCGAGTGGCATCGACGTTGACAACGTGATCCGCATCGTGTGGGTGATGGGTGGCGCACTCGCCGGCCTGAGCGGCGTGCTCTGGGCATACTTCCGACCCGGCGTCAGCTGGGACATGGGATTCCAGATGCTGCTGCTCGTCTTCGCGGCGGTCACCCTCGGTGGCCTCGGCACCGCCTTCGGCGCCCTGATCGGTTCGATCATCGTCGGCCTCTTCGTTGAACTGTCAACGCTGTGGCTCCCGTCCGACATGAAGTATGTCGGCGCACTTGTTATTTTGATCCTGGTGTTGCTGCTTCGGCCGCAGGGCATCATGGGTCGCAAAGAGAGAATTGGCTAGGGACAACCATGATCGACTGGGGTTCAATCTTTAGCAACGCAGCCGTCGAGCTGATCAGCCCGACCACCGCGGCCTACGCCCTGGCGGCGCTCGGGCTCGCGATCCACTTCGGCTACACCGGCCTGCTCAACTTCGGCCAGGCCGGCTTCATGGCGCTGGGCGCCTATGGGTACGCCATCTCCATCCTCACCTTCGGGTTCCCGGTCTGGGGAGCCTTCCTGGTGGGCGTGGGCGCATCCGTTGTCTTCGCCCTGATCCTGGGTATTCCCACGCTGCGCCTCCGGGCCGACTATCTGGCCATCGTGACCATCGCGGCGGCGGAAATCGTGCGGTTGCTGTTCACCACGAACACGTTCGCCGCGGTCACCGGTTCCGCTAACGGCCTCAGCGGCTACAAGAACGAGTTCGCGGCTCTCAACCCGATTCCGCCGGGAACGTACGGGTTCGGACCGTTCACGAACAACGAATACGACTGGTGGCTGCGCATCGTGGCCTGGTCGATCGTGATCCTCGCCTGCCTGCTCACCTGGAGCATCATGCGCAGCCCCTGGGGCCGTGTCATCAAGGGCATCCGTGAAGACGAAGACGCCGTGCGTGCGCTCGGTAAGAACGTCTACGCCTACAAGATGCAGTCCCTCATCCTCGGTGGCGTCTACGGAACCGTGGCCGGGATGATCTTCGCCCTGCCGCGCGCCGTGGTGCCGTCGAACTACATGACGACGCTGACCTTCTTCATCTACGCAATCCTGCTGCTCGGCGGTGCGGCCACCATCCTCGGACCGGTCATCGGCTCCATGATCTTCTGGGTGCTTCTGTCGTTCTTCTCGGGTTTCATCGCCCGCGCTCAGGAGGCAGGCTGGTTCCCGTTCATGACGAGCATCCAGGCCGGCCAGGTGCGGTTTATCCTCGTGGGGGTCGCGATCATGCTGATCGTGATCTTCAGACCGCAAGGCATCTTCGGAAACAAGAAGGAGTTGGCCTTTGTCCAGTAACGTGAATTCCGAAATCCCGGATGTGCCGGATGCCCCGGCCGCGCCGGCCGCGCCGGTCGTGCCGACAGCCAAGCCGATCAAGAGCGTGGACCTGCACATCGGCGACGCCGAACCCGGGTGCAAGAAGCGCGACCCGATCCTGATCGTGGACAGGGTGAGTCGCACTTTCGGCGGCCTCACCGCCGTCGACGTGGACCACATCGAGATTCCCCGCGGTGCCATCACGGCCCTGATCGGACCGAACGGCGCCGGGAAGACAACCCTGTTCAACCTGCTCACCGGGTTCGACAAGCCTGACTCCGGTACGTGGACGTTCGACGGCAAGCCGCTCGCCGGGGTGCCCGCCTACCGCGTGGCACGCATGGGCCAGATTCGAACCTTCCAGCTCACCAAGGCCCTCGGCCTGCTCACCGTCATGGACAACATGCTGCTCGGCGCCAAGGCACAGATCGGTGAGAACCTGTTTCGTGCCCTGTTCCCGTTCCTGTGGCGCGCGCAGGAGACCGCGAACGAGGCCAAGGCGATCGACCTCCTTCGGCGCTTCAAGCTCGACGCCAAGAAGGACGACTATGCGGCGAGCCTGTCCGGAGGCCAGCGCAAGCTGCTGGAGATGGCGCGAGCGCTGATGAGCGATCCCACCCTGGTGATGCTTGACGAGCCGATGGCCGGGGTTAACCCCGCGCTCACTCAGTCGCTGCTCGACCACGTGCTCGGCCTCAAGGAGCAGGGTATGACCGTGCTCTTCGTGGAGCATGACATGCACATGGTTCGCCACATCGCCGACTGGGTGATCGTGATGGCCGAAGGCAAGGTGGTCGCCGAGGGCGACCCGCACGAGGTGATGCGCGATCCGGCCGTGATCGACGCCTACCTCGGCCAGCACCACGACGAAGACCTCGGTGAGGATCCCTCCGCCGAGACCCAGCATGTTGCAGCGATCAAGGAGTTGCTCGATGACTAACGCCAGCCCCCTCGCCGAACCGGTTGCCGTTCCCACCCGCGAGGCCGTCGTTGAGGTGAAGAACGTCACGGCCGGGTATGTCACCGGTGTGAACATCCTCAATTCCTGTTCCCTCACGGCCTACGACGGTGAACTGATCGGCATCATCGGCCCGAACGGCGCCGGCAAGTCCACGCTGCTCAAGTCGATCTTCGGCCAGGTGAAGGTGCGCGAGGGCGAGATCCTGCTGCGCGGCAAGAACATCACCAACCTCAAGGCCAACAAACTCGTGGCCCAGGGCGTCGGTTTCGTGCCCCAGAACAACAATGTGTTCCCCACCCTGACCATTCGCGAGAACCTCGAGATGGGCATCTTCCAGAACCCCAAGGCTCTTGTAGAACGCCTCTCGTTCGTCACGAGCATCTTCCCCGAGCTCGGCAAGCGGATGTCGCAGCGTGCCGGGTCGCTCTCGGGCGGAGAACGCCAAATGGTGGCGATGAGCCGCGCTCTGATGATGGGCCCGCACGTTCTGCTGCTCGACGAGCCCTCGGCCGGGCTCTCCCCCGTGCGCCAGGACGAGGCTTTCTTGCGGGTGAAGGAGATCAACAAGGCCGGCGTGACCACGATCATGGTGGAGCAGAACGCCCGTCGCTGCCTGCAGATCTGTGACCGCGGTTATGTGCTCGACCAGGGGCGCGACGCGTACACCGGGACCGGCCGTGAGCTGCTCAACGACCCCAAGGTAATCGGCCTCTACCTGGGCACCCTCGGGCAGGACTGACGCCCACAGTACGACCTGGCGGCGCTCGAGACACGGTCTCGGGCGCCGCTGCTGTGTGCGCCGGCGTAGCGCCCCTTTCTGAACGCGCCTCACCCGCGGCGCGCGTCCGCCACTCAGGAACCTCCACGGGCACGCAGAAGGGCCCCGGCGATCGCCGGGGCCCTTCCTGGTGCGGGTAGTGCTAGTTGAGGCGCTTGTACGTGTTGTCAGCGTTGTACTGGTAGATGCCGATGGTGGCTTCCGTGGGGTCGCCGTGCTCGTCGAACGTGACCGGTCCGGAGAATCCGTCGTAGTCGATCTGCTCGCCCTTGACGAGGTCGGCTGCACCGGCTGCGAAGTCCTGCTGCACCTTGGTGCCCTCACCGGTTCCGCCCGAAACCTGGCGGAGGTAGTCGGCGATGGCCTGACCTGAGGTGTCGTTGGCCGCGTAGGCCGCCAGCGCGATCAGAATCACCGCGTCGTAGGACTCAGCCGCGTAGCTGAAGTCCTTCAGGGACGGGTCGACCCCGAGCAGGCGTGTGGTGAAGTCACCGAGGGTGGACACGTCGAGGCCGGGCAGGGTGCCTTTGGAGCCTTCGACGAGACCGGCGTCGAAGACGGCGCTGTAGTCGGACAGGTTGCCGTCGACGAAGTAAAGCTGGCCGCCGGGGTAGCCGCTGCCCACGAGGGCCGGAACAATAACCTTCGCCTGGTCGAACGTGATCAGTGCGATCGCGTCCGGGTTCTGAGCCGTGACCTCGGAGATCTGCGAGGCGAAGTTGGAGTCGCCTTCGTTGAACAACGAGCTGGCGACAACCGTTCCGCCGGCGGCTTCGAACGTCTTCGTGACGGTGTCGGCCAGGCCGGTTCCGTAGGCGTCGTTCAGCACGATCAGGCCGAGGGTGCTCACGCCGTCTTCGGCGATCTGGGTGCCGAGCACTTCGCCCTGCAGGATGTCAGAGGGCGCGGTGCGGAAGTACAGGCCCTTGTCCGCATAGTTGGTGAAGTCCGCCGAGGTGTTGGCCGGGGAGAACTGCACCACGCCGGCGCCGGTGATCTGGTCGATCACGGTCTTGGACACGCCCGAGGACGCCGCTCCCACAATGGCGCTCACGTTCTGCGAGAGCAGGTCGGTCACGGAGGTGGTGGCGGTGTCGGTGGTGGTGTCGCCGGAGTCACGGTTGATGACTTCGACCTTCAAGCCCAGGTTGGCGGCGTTGATGTCATTGACCGCGAGCTGCGCGCCGGCTTCTTCGGGCGGGCCGAGGAAGGCGAGGCCACCACTCTGCGGAAGCAGCGTGCCGATCTTGAGCGTGAGGTCGCGGGGGCCAGCGGTGATCGCCTTGGCGTCCCCGCTGGCGGCGGCGGTGGTGGCCGTACCGGCGGGCGTGGTGCTGGTGCCGGAGGCGCATCCGGTGAGCAGCAGAGCGCTGACGCCGACCATGGCGACACCGGTGAAAACGGCACGGATTGAGCGGGAGGCAGATGCCTTCGGGAAAACGCTCATGTTGCTCCTTGGGAGTAAGAGATGACGCATAGATAGCAGACGGGTGACTGCTGTTATGACACCATAAACATACCGACGCATCGCGGCGACAAAATCAGCCTTCCAAGGACGTAAAGCGACCAAATCGTTACGATTGGCGGCCGGTCAGCCCCTGGTAATCGATCTCCCGCGCCTCGCTGATGGCCAGCTGGCACTCGCCCCAGGACGTGCACACGGCCGAGCCGCCCCGCACCGTGATCCAGCCGGTCTCGATGGAGGCTGCCCCGTCGTCCCCGGTTACCGCGGCGGCGAGCGCCGTGGCCACCACCGCGTCATACGCTTCGGCGCCACCGGCGGTTGCAACGAGCCCCGGATCGGCCACCCGAAGACGCTGTGCGAGCTGCTCGTCGGTTTCGAGCGGTGTACCACCGTTCACCAAGTCACTGAGGGACAGGAACGCCGCCGGGGCCACGGATGCCTGCGCCTCGGCGGCCGCCGCGCTGCCGGCATCCCAGAGCACCACGTCAACGCCCCGTGCGGTGAGATCGGCGATGGCCGCGGCCGTGTCGCCGGCCGAATTGCGGTGAATCAGCTGAACCGGTTGGCCGAGCACGCCGCCCTGTGCGGCGATTTCGCGGGCAGCGACCTCCGTGCCGGCCACCTGTGCCGCACCACTCGCTGCGGCTTCTCCGGTCATGGGAAACATCGTTCCAATGCGCAGCAGACCATCCCCGGTGGGAGCCGGGACTCCACTGGCGGTCGGGGTGGCGGACGGAGCCACCGGAATCGGCTCCGAGCAGCCGGTAAGAACGAAGAGCAGCCCCGCGGTCGCCACGAGCGTGGCCAGCATGCGCCGGGTCGGCACGGTTCGAATCAGCACAGGTCGGGTGTGAACGGGGCGGGGCATCGAATTCCTCTCGGCAACGAACATCCCCTGAGCGTATCGGCGAATCAGGCGGGTTCGAGGGATGCTCGCCGGGGAGCCCGTCCAGAGAGGACCATGTCAACGATGAGGATGATCACGGCAACCCACACCAGCGAGAAGCCCGCCCAGCGCTCCGGGGGCATCGGCTCGTTCAGAACGAACACGCCGACCAGAAATTGAAGCACCGGTGCCACGAACTGAATCAGGCCGAGCACGCTCAGCGGAAGACGCCGCGCTGCGGCCGCAAAGAGCAGCAGCGGCACCGCGGTAATCACTCCCGCCGCCAGCAGGCCCGCGGTGTGCAGGGGAGACACCGTGCCGAAGGTGAGGCCGGACATGCCCGCCACGACCACGAGTTGAATAATGGCCACCGGTGCCAGCCAGGCGGTCTCCAGAGTAAGACCGGTGACGGCGTCGACGCTGCCGCCCACCCGCTTCTTGATCAGGCCGTAGAGGCCGAAGGAGAAAGCCAGCACGAGCGAGATCCACGGGAGGTTTCCATAACCAACGGTGAGCACGACCACGGCGAGGATGCTGATGCCCACGGCGATCCACTGCATTCGGCGCAAGCGCTCCCGCAGCACGAGCACTCCGAGGAAGACGGTGACGATCGGGTTGATGAAGTAACCCAGGGCCGCTTCGACGACGTGTCCGGTCGTGGCGGCGAACACGTAGGTCTGCCAGTTCACGAAGATCAGCAGTCCGGCCAGGCCCATGATGAGCATCACGCGTCGTTGTCGGAGAATGTCGCGCAGCACCGACCATTTGCGCGTGGCCGTGATGAGCGCGGCGCAGAAGACCAGTGAGAACAGCACCCGCCAGGCCACAACCTCGAACGCGCCGCTCGGCGCCAGCAGCAGGAAGTACAGCGGAAGAACGCCCCACAGCGCATAGGCGAAGAAGCCGAAGATCAGGCCACGACTGTTCTCGGTGGGAACGGCATCCGTCATGAGTGTCCTTGCTGAAGCGGAACGAACAAAAGAAAACTCCCGGATGGCCAGGCCATCCGGGAGTCAACTGGTGTGCGGGGATCTCTGTTTCGGAGAGCCCCTCAGGTAGGACTACTTAGCGAACGACGACCGCGAGAACGTCGCGAGCGGAGAGAACGAGAAGGTCGTCGCCACCGAACTTAACCTCGGTTCCGCCGTACTTGGAGTAGAGCACCTTGTCGCCGACGGCGATGTCGAGGGGAACGCGGTTGCCCTTGTCGTCGATACGGCCGGGGCCGACAGCGACAACTTCGCCCTCTTGGGGCTTTTCCTTGGCGGTGTCAGGAATGACCAGCCCGGAAGCGGTCGTCTGCTCTGCGTCGACCTGCTTGATGACGATGCGATCCTCGAGCGGCTTGATGGAGACCGACACGGTTGACCTCTTTC
>Ga0209023_10006114_pt1 | contig 12841 bp, 10 predicted proteins | sample LakOneMetagenome_FD_187468 | JGI IMG/M metagenome (GOLD analysis project Ga0209023, IMG submission 187468) | Freshwater and sediment microbial communities from Lake Erie, Canada (SPAdes) (version 2) | ecosystem: Environmental > Aquatic > Freshwater > Lentic | place: Lake Erie, Canada... | reverse complement strand
AGTTGGTAGAGCGCAACCTTGCCAAGGTTGAGGTCGAGAGTTCGAGACTCTTCTCCCGCTCCAGCAATGTTGGGGCAGCAGTTAGCAGTTAGCAGTAAAACGGTAGTAAGTGTAAGACTCCATGCGGGAGTAGCTCAGTTGGTAGAGCGCAACCTTGCCAAGGTTGAGGTCGAGAGTTCGAGACTCTTCTCCCGCTCCAGTGTTTTACAAATCGGTATGAACTCCTAAGCGGGAGTAGCTCAGTTGGTAGAGCGCAACCTTGCCAAGGTTGAGGTCGAGAGTTCGAGACTCTTCTCCCGCTCCAGTGATTCATCTCCGAATATGGCAGTACACTCCATGCGGGAGTAGCTCAGTTGGTAGAGCGCAACCTTGCCAAGGTTGAGGTCGAGAGTTCGAGACTCTTCTCCCGCTCCAGAATTCAGGGAAGTCTCCTTCCCGTGCTGATGTGGTCGATAACCCGCCAGGTCAGTGTCAAGCAAGTCTCCTCGGGCGAGGTAGCAAAGCGGTTATGCAGCGGCCTGCAAAGCCGTCTAGACGGGTTCGACTCCCGTCCTCGCCTCCAAATTCCCCAGTAAGACAGCGTTTCAGTGCCGGTTCAGCCTGGTTTCAAACCGCACGAAATTTGCGGTGCACCGCCGCTGTAGACGGCTAAATCGCCGTCTACATCTTGGTGTAGCTCGACTAGGATCAATCAGTTTGGCCTTGCCGTAGCATACGATGCGCAGATCATGGCCAACATCACAAAGCGCCCGTACGGCTTCCAGCTACGCATCGTCCACAAGCTTTTGCCTAAACCATTGTGGGCAACCTTCGACACGCGCGAGGCGGCCGAGCAGTACGGTCGGCAACTCGAAGGGCTTCTCGCTCAGGGGATCGTACCTGCGGCTCTGCTCGAACGGGAAACGCCCAAGCAGGAGATCTGGACAGTACAGCGATGCATCGTCGAGTATCTCAGGCATAACTCTGTCCCGCTGTCGGACCAGAAACTGCTCGGCACAATCATGCCGAGCATTGCAAAGCTGAGCACTGCCTCGCTCAACTACGCATGGGCTGAAGCCTGGGTTCGCGACATGAAGCGTATCGATCACCTGGCCCCGGGCACGATCCGCAAGCGGCAGGGCGCGCTTGCCCGGTGTTTTGACTGGATGACCAGGAAGCATGCTGAGATCATGGCGCAGAACCCCCTACGCCTGTTGAAGCGAGGGTTCGCCAGCTATACCGAGGCTGACTCCGAAGCGCTGGCGGCCCATGGCAAGAAGGTGCGGGTCGACGAGGAGCGGGACCGGCGCCTTGCCGACGACGAAGAGGCAAAGATCGTGGCTTACCTTCAGGACCGCGCCGATGAGCGCCTATTGTTCGAACTCGCGCTCCACACCGCCATGCGTATGCGTGAGTGTTATACGCTGCATTCCGCCCAGGTGAATCTCGTGAAGCGCACGATCTTTCTTGAGCGGACGAAGAACGGCTCATCGCGGCAAGTGCCTCTGCCAACGCCGATGGTCGCGTTTCTTTCTGAGTACATCAGCAAGCACCGGGAAACCATCGCCAATAGAGGAGACCGGCTTCTTCCGTTCTGGGACGGTAACCTGGACGTACAAGCGCTCGATGTCGCAACCCGGAACCTCTCGATACGGTTTGCGAGGATCTTCAGACTCGCTGGCGTACCGGGTCTTCATTTCCACGATTTGCGTCATGAGGCTACCTGCCGCTTGTATGAACGGACGACGCTATCGGACGTCTTGATCGCGAAAATCACAGGGCACAAGGATATTCGAATGCTTCGGCGATATGCGAGCTTGCGGGGTAGCGACCTGGCAGCGCACCTGTGGTGACAGTGTGCGCCTAAGGCTCTAGCGGCGGCAGCACTGGGAGCTGTCGTCGCCGTCTCTTGCGTTTCGGCACTGCGACGTCTACCCCGGCTACTGGTAACTGGACAAACGCGGGTGTGCGGCCCAGGTCAAGCCTGCTTTCATTCGCGTTCGCCTCGTCGGATTGAGGACACTTCGCACGACGTTCCATACTTTGGCTCGTGGCCAGCGCTTCCACGAAGTGCATGAGGGAGACATATGTAACGATGAAGTGCTTCCCGACGCGAGCTGCCCTGAGGTCGCCCGTGCGTATGTACTGTAGGAGCGTTTCTGCAGTGGCATGGACGACTTTGGCTGCGGCATCAAGATTCAGAATTTCGTTGTCGTGCATTTACCTTTCCTTTCGGAGAAAGCGCGAGCCGCCACGTGCGATTGGGATTGTTTCGTTGGCAGGCTCTGCTATGCACAATTTTCCTGCTTGCTACGTCGATTTGCACGCTCGAAAGACGGGGTGTTTTTAGCCGCTTTCGAGCTTAGCCCACTAGTACTGGGCAGTTTGCTGCAAAGTTTGCGGCCGTAGCGCGTCGCAAATGACCGTACGGCAAGACCGATCGTAAGATCAGCTGGGTTAGTGATTCCAAGGAGGCAACGCAATATGCAACTAATCGACGATAGGATGAGTCCGTCTGAGCAATAGCTACCAAATGATCGCCTACTGGGTTAATTGTTAAACGTGTGGACAAAGCATTCGCGATCAGGTTGCTTGAGTTACGTGTCCAAGCCAGGTCGAGTGCATCCGATCGTCCTGCGGAGACCGCCAGCGTCGGCCAGACCGCGTTGGCGCGTCTGATCACTGACGGCATCGACAGTAACTTCGTCGCGCAATCCGCTGTCATGGTGGGCAGTGCAAACCAGCAGGGGGTGCGCAGCATGGGCACGAGATTGTTCGCCGACGAGATTGAGCGCCTGAGCAACCCGCAGCAGGAGTTACAGCCATCCGTGCACGCCGGCCCCGTCACAATCTAAATGCGGCCATTCTCCAGCTTGAAACTAGGGCAGGCAGAGCAACTTAACCTGTCGCACACACAGTCGCTAGCGTTGAGAATCTGGAGTACCTCTTGGAGTTTTCAGAACTGGGACCTGACGGTGGGTGAGGCTTCCAAAGAAAGCTTGGATGGAATAAAAGTTGTTTTGTTGGCAATATAAGCCTATACTCATCAATGACCTGCGGCGATTTCTTGGTGCGATAGCCGATCACGCGAAAGGAGGGTGATAGTAACTTGTCGGAATCACGTCACAAGTACGTCACATGGTGAAATTAGTGGGCTTGCTGGCGTGGTAGCTACCCTCTGGTCGACCGTTACCCTCAGCCCTACCGCGCCCCGCAGCAACGTCCGTCGGTCACGACGTACTCTTTGACCGAATGGCAATACCCTAACAAGGGTTTCAGCCGACCGTTGCCGGTGAGCAACCGATGAGCTTGCAGCCACATTCCGTTATGCATCCCTCGACAGCCACAGGCACGCCGTTGACAGTAAGTGAACTATGGCCGGTAGTGATTTTATTTATCCCATGCGGTTTGCCGCCAGGATAGGACTGCGGACAGTCGACCTGATCGCCGATTCGAGCGATCGCTTTTCCTCTAACATCGTGATTGGGTGAGCCACTGATGACGGTTCCCCCGTGATCGGTTTTGTCTCCGACGGTAATGATCTTCAATGACATTTGGCTCTCCGTTGGAGTTGGTGCGTCAGTAGGTTGGCGGGCCGTCCGACTCGGGCTCCACCGCATCCTGAATGCCGTTCCATGCGGGTAGTTCCGCAGGAGGTAGCGGCAGTACTCGGTCCAGCCGGGTCAGTTTCAGGTCGGGGTTCAGGTCTAGTGCATCCGAGATCTGATCGTATCGGCTCTTGCGTTCCGGATCAGGCAGGATATCGAGCTCTCTGAGCGCAATCTGCTCCTGTTTGTCGCGCGAACTCCAGGTTTCGGCGTCGAACATAATCATCAATGCTGCTGCAGATTCTTTGCTGCCAAACCTCGTCCCTGCTTGGTAATATTCCAGCGCCTCGGCAAACTCCTTACGAAGTTTGGCTCTTATTCCGAGTTTGTAAGCAGCGGGACCGTGACCTTGTCTATACGCGCACATGACCATCGCTGCATCGGCGTCGCGGCGTTCGGCCTTTAAATAGGCGCTTGCCAAGGTCATCTGAGCTTCTGGACTGCCCAGCTCCGCTGCCTTTCGGTAATAAGCCCAGGCGATCTGTTCATCCTGCGCAGCGCCCCCGTAGCCATGCTCGTAGGCGACGCCGAGATCGTAGTAGCCCCAGGCCTGACCGGCTGCGACGGCCGAGCGCAGGATTTCTACCAGTTTGTCCGCATCCGGATCAAGCACGTGGTTGGTGTCGAGAGGGCCGAGGCCGTGTCGGTAGAAGTAGGCCATCAATGCGCGTGCTCCCCAGTCGCCCTGGTTCGCGGCGGCCTGCACATCGTGCAGGATGCTGAGCGCTTCCTGGCGCGTCAGCTGCCACTCGATCTTACTGCGCCACAGCTTGCGGGCGTTGATGTAGAGCCGGTACGCGGCCGGATCGCGGGTCTTCGGCATCGTGTCCTTCCAGCGGCCGCAAGTCGGGATCGGACCGTTCACGTCGAACGGCTGCAAGCCGGCGGGGATCGCGTGCATCTTCACGTACTCCATGTGCCTGGCGAAGGCATAGGCCCCTGCCATTGCACCGAGCGATACGCAAACAAGAATGGACCAGCGGCGAAGAGGGCGCATGGTTGAATAGAGGACTTGGAATGCGGTGAACGTGTGATAGCGATGACGTTAATAGCTCGGCGGGCCGTCCGACTCGGGCTCCACCGCATCCTGAATGCCGTTCCATGCAGGTAGTTCCGCAGGAGGCATTGGCAACACATGGTCGAGGCGGGCGAATTTCAGGTCAGGGTTGAGATCCAGCGCTTCATCGATTTGCTTGTACCGGCTCTTGCGTTCCGGATCGGGAAGGATCCCGAGCTCTCTTAGCGCAACCTGCTCCTGCTTGTCGCGCAAACTCCATTTTTTGGAGTCGAACATAAGCATCAGTACCGCAGCGGAACGTTCGCTGCCGAACTTTATCCCTGCCTGGTAATACTCCAGCGCTTTGGCGAAATTCTTTAATAGCTCGGCAGTCATTCCAAGATCGTAAGCTGCAGGACCATGTCCTTGCTTATAGGCGCACATCACCATCGCTTCCTCAGCATCGCGTCGTTGGGCTTTCAGATAGGCTCCTGCCAAGGCCATCTGCGCTTCCGGACTGCCGAGCTCCGCCGCCTTTCGGTAATAAGCCCAGGCGATCTGTTCATCCTGCGCAGCGCCCCCGTAGCCATGCTCGTGAGCGACGCCGAGATCGTAGTAGCCCCAGGCTTGGCCGGCTGCGACGGCCGATCGCAGGATTTCCACCAATTTGTCGGCGTCCGGGTCGAGCACATGGTTGGTGTCGAGAGGCCCAAGGCCGTTCCGGTAGAAGTAGGCCATCAATGCACGCGCGCCCCAGTCGCCCTGATTCGCGGCGGCTTGCACATCGTGCAGGATGCTGAGCGCCTCCTGGCGTGTCAGCTGCCACTCGATCTTGCTGCGCCAAAGCTTGCGGGCCTTGATGTAGAGCCGGTAAGCGGCCGGATCGCGGGTTTTCGGCATCGTGTCCTTCCAGCGGCCGCAAGTCGGTATCGGACCGTTGACGTCGAATGCCTGGAAGCCAGTGGGGATCGTGTGCATCTTCACGTACTCCAGATGTTGTTGTAGAAAGTAGGCTCCAGTAGCAAGAGCAACCGAAGCGGCGGCGATGTACATCCAGTGGCGGATTGTCAGGCGCACGTCAGATCACCGGCGGGCCAGGTTGCCTGTCGACGTGGAACGTAGCGATCTGGCCCTTCAGCGGCCAGCCATTCGCCATCGCTTTCGTGTTGTTTTCCATCAGCGTCAGCCAGTTCTTGAATGTTTCTCCCATATCGCCGAACTGTGCCGGACCCTCGTCACCGGTGCATTGGTGGAACAGCTTCTTGCGCAAGTCGAATACGACATCCATGGCCTGGCTGAGCAGATTGAGTTCGCTGTCGAGGGCCATGCTGCGCACGTTCAGGTTGGCCGAGCCGACCGTGAAAGCCGCGTCGTCGACGATCGCCACCTTGGCGTGAATGTAGGTCTCTTCGTAATCCTTCGGGGATTTAGGCTGCTCGGCGCCGCTCCACATTGACCCCATTAGGGCATTGATACCTCGCTTTGCCAGCTGCGCGGCCGTGATCGGCATCTTCGCTTTGCCACGCTTTGCCTTCGCCACGGTTTCCTCGTGCTCGACCTTCATGGTGTCACTGCTTCCCAGTTGCAGGGCAACGTCATAAGTCGCCAGATCCATGCCGTCGGTCTCGGGCGTCGAGGTCAGGATGAATACGTAGATGGGTTTGGTGTAGCCCGCGCTGCGCAGCTTCTCCACGCACGCCGTCAGGTAAGTCGCCCACTCCTCGTACTGGACGTACTGGTTCTGGATGAAGATGTAGTGATGCGTGAGCCGGACCAGGTTGGCGTAGCATTCCTTGATCGATTTTTCCTGGTACGCCGGGTAGGTGCGCAACAGCTGTGCGCTGTGGTGGCAGTCCTTCAGGGCGAAATCGGCAGCCTTGAGGTGCCGCCTGCTCTGCACCAGGACAGGCAGAGTCGCTGTCTTCTGTTCGGCCGCCTTGACCGCGACGGGTTCTTCCACGCCAGCCATGCCGGGCGGTGTCATCCAGATAGCGTTGTTCAAGGCTGGCGTGCCCGGTTCGGACTCCGCCCACCCGTAGCAGAAATTGTGGTTCATGTCGTACAGGATCGAGCCACGCACGCGCAGCGACACGTCCTGATACGGTTTCGCAGTGAATCCATATTTACGGATGAATTCCATGAGGCGCTCAGTCTTTCGCTGGGAAGCCTGGTCAAGCAGACCCGCCATCGATCGCATTTGCCGCTCGTACCAATCCTGCGCTTCATCGATAGCGGCTGTCAGCTTGCCGATCGCTTCGGCGGGATTCTTCTTGTACAGCGTTTCACGGCGCCCGTCCCGGAAGCGATGTTTGGCCGTGTCCCAGAAGTCAGTCGTCGAGTTATGCCCCATCACGTAGCCGACGGCGCGCTCCGGCGTTTCGTAATCGATCAGGATCATCTTTTGATGATGGGTGGGGTAGATGGAGCCGGCCCGACCGTCGATAGCGCTTATCTTGTACTTCTCGTCCGCCAGCGCCGGGCTGCGGAATTTCAGGGCGACTTCCCGGGTATGCAGCTTGATGTTCGGTATCTTGTTCGCGATGATTTCGTCGAACCATTCGCGGTTGTACCGGTCATGCGTTTCGCCGAAATAACCAGCGTAGGCGCCGATCGTGGGAATGCGGGTTCCATACAGGCCGGGATTATTTTTCTGAATCGCATACGAGGCCGCATTGTCGTGCCAGAGCAGCAAGCGCACGGTAACTGGGTTCTCCTTGCGGGTCGCAATCTGCTTGAGCAGGTCGCCGTAGCGCATGCCGTCTTCGGCCGAGCCGCCACGGACGAGCACCATGCCCGGGTCGAATCCCCACGTGATGATGTCCACGCTCCGCTGCGCCGCCAGGAGGTCTTTCTGGATTTTCTCGAATACTTCTTCGCCGCAGATGAGCGGCTCGATACGGCAGTGGTGCCGCGCCACGTAGGACTTGTGCTTGCTCGTCCTGACCCACCAGGGCAGGGACAGACACTGGTAAGGGCCTACCGTCTGGTTGTAGCAGAGCTTCTGTGTGTAGAGCCCCTCGTTTTCTTCCATGTCCATTCGCTTCCCTTTCGTTTGAAGGCTTACTGGGTGGACCAGGGATTGGCCTCGATCCGGTCCTGGTCCAGGGACTGTTCGTCGTCGGTCAGTGCGCCGCCCGGATTCTCGTAGCCGTGGTATCCAACGCCCGCGTTCTGCTCATGCTGCTCGCTGTAGGCGCTGGCCGCTATGTCAAACGACTGACCGGTTGGAAGCTCGACCTTGTACTCCGCAGCGGCATCGAGTTCGTGCGCGAACTGTATATTTCCCTTGTCGTCGATGTGGCCCTGCTCGACCAATGCCCCGTCCTTTAGCAGCTTGAAGGGCATCCCGGCAGAGGCTCTCCCCGCGGTCTGGGCGTGGCTGCCGAGGTGCAGAACCGCGCGCCCTTTACGCAGCACGTCGGCCACGGGCGGCATCTTGATGGCCATCTCCATGTTCTTCCCGTCGACGAAGCTGTGGTGGGCGGCGTGCGCGACGAAGGTGCCATTGGTGCCGTGTTCGATGCCACCGGCAGTGAATTTGGCATAGCTTCCGCCACCATTGATCACGACTTCCTTCTTGGCGTTGATCGTGATTCGGTTTGCCGTGTGCGAGATTTTCAGCTTCGCGAGGAGCTTGATGCTGTCGGATAGTGCTTGCACGTCGATATCGCCGCCCGCAGCCACCATCTTCATGCCAGCCTTCTGGACGAACAGTCGGAATGTCTGGCGGACGCTGGCAAAGAAATTCGTGGCGGCGGCCAGGGAAAGGCTTTTTCCGGTCGTGACGGCCGTGTGACGGTCGCTGGCGATATGCGTGTCGCCGGTGGTTGTTGTCGCGATTCCGGCGGGACTGGCCATGACCAAGTGGGGTTTGCCAAGCTCTGGGAAGCTGCCGGCTTTCGACGCCATGCCCCCGATCGCGTCGTTCTGTGCCTGCAGGACGGACGCGACGTCGTCCTGGTTGTCGCCAGCCTCCTGCGCGCCATTCTTTTGCGCGATCTCCGCCAGCAGTTGATGCTGTTCCGCACCGAGCGCCAGACGACGTGTCGTCTCGTCCATGTCCTTGACCGAGCCAACTGCTGCCTGCCGCGCCTCGGTCGTGATTAGCAGCCCTTTGGCGGCGCGCGCCACCCCGTGTCCGTCGGTACGCAGCTCCCAGCCTTCGCCACGCGAATCTTTTCTGCCGGAGGTGTCCTCGACGCGGGTAATGTGTCCAAGCGACAGCTGGCTGCACTGATGATCGCTCTTCAACTGCGCCTGGATCTTCCCCGGAGTATCGTCCAGCACCAGGTGATTGCCACGCCCGCTCGCTTCGCCCGCGTGCAACTCGCGGCTGCGCAGACCGCTCAGGGCCTGCTGCTCCGGCAGCTGCCATGGCGGCATGTGCGTGTAGTTGTACAGCACACCAAGGATCACCGGATGGTCGATGTTCCCGTTGACGAAGACCACGCCCACTTCCTCGCCGACGCGCGGCAGGCGAATGTGCCCGAACTCGACGCCGGCGCCCGGCGACATTACGCGCAGCCAGGGTGAACTGTTCTCGTCGTAGTTGTCCAGCCGGTTCCAATGAAACTGGACCTTGACCCGCCCATAGCCGTCCGTGTGAATCTCGGCGCCGGCCGGCCCGACCACGATGGCGGTCTGGATGCCGTGATAGGTGCAGGGTTGGCTGTTGTAGTGACGACCCGGGCGCCACTGGATGTCCTTGCGAACGCAGCGGAACGTGTTCTCGTAGTTCGATGGCGCCCCTGGCCCGGCTTGGTAGTTGTTGCTGGCTTCGTGGTCGACGGAGAGGATCAGGTAGTCGCGGTCGCGGATACTGGGCTTGGCCGGCTCGCCGCGCTTCGGAACTTGCAGCTCGGCGCTGAAGTGGTCGGCGAGCTTGAAGCACCGACCCGGCTGGGCGGTACGATCGTTGCCGCGGGCTTCGAAGGTTTGCGTATTGGCGTCGCGCTCGCCCATGCGCTGCTGCGCGAGCTGTTCGCCCTCGTCATGGGTGCGGAAACCGTATGCGCCCGTGTCTTCGTAGATTTCGTAGGGGAAGACGTCGCCCTGGTTTTTCAGGGACTCGGCGGTCGAGCGTTGCGCGACCGGGTTCTTGTAGTCGAAGCTGACCAAGGTCGTCCGGCCGGAGCCGAGGCGGCGCACGGGGCTCCATTCGCGGATGCCGTCGTCTTCGAGCGAACCGGCCTTGTCGCGGAACGGGATTTCGCCGGTATCGTCGATCCCGGTCGGATCGATGGGTTGCGCCAGCGTGCTCCTGTCGCTGAGCCAGAGCGTGTGCCCATCCGCCCAGTGCTCGTACCAGTAGTGCAGCCCGAGCTCTTCCCAGCGGCGGTGCAAGTGGTTGTAGTCGGTCTCGTCGTACTGGTTCGCGCAGGTCATGCGCGGATACTCGCCGACGATGACCGGATTCCAGTCGGCCTGGCGGTAGTGGGCAAAGGTCAGCTCGGTCAATTCGACGACGCTCTTGCTGTGGAACGACCGGTTGTCCTTGCGCAGCTTGGCGAAGGCCAGCCAGGGCTCGAGGACCATGTGGTAGAACGCGAAGCCGCCGTCGGTGCGAAGGAAGCGGAATTCGGTGACATAGCCGTTGAAGTAGCGCAGCGAGCCGTCTTCACGCACGAGGGAGATCGTGACCATCCGGGCCATCATCGCTTTCAAGGGAATGCATGCGTCGTCTGACAGGAGTTCGACCTCGAAGCGGAAGCAGCGCGAGACTTCTTCGTGCGCTTTCAAGCGGTTGGGCAGGAGAATGCGTTCCGGACCGTCGTTGCGGGGAAATTCCAGGCGCATCAGGCGGTCGTGCTGCGCATCGTGACTGAACGCCGATAGCGCAGCTCCCGCCGCGATCGCTTGGCTTTCGCCCATGTGTTGCCTCCGATGGGTTATATCGTTTCCTTGGAATATCAACTTACAGGTGCTGCAAGAATTCCTGTCAATTGGCGCCACATTTTCTCGTGGAGCGCTCCACTGATAGAGAGGATAATTATTTGACGCTTTTTACGCGGAATTTCCAAACGTTCTCGGTTTCTACAAATTCAAGTGCTACTGAATGGCCTGTTGGAACGAATTTATCCTTATCGATTACGTATTCTTCAAGCCGGACACCTATCGGTAGATCTGCTCCGGTTGGGTAAATGTAGTCAGCGTTATTGAATAAGGGTCGATTCAAGGCGTCCAATCGTACGCCCAAGCAAGAAGCGAATAAGCTTGGTAATTTATATGCGACTACTTTCCGATTCGGTCGCATCTCCATTAGATATACAGACGTATGGCGAACTGCTGTGCCACTTGCCGAAGAAGACTGGCCTTCGACGCAGGCGAATGGGAAGTGCTCATACGCCTTGGCGTTTGGCCCAAGATCATCATTTACCGTGAACTCACCGGGAAATGCTTTTGCCCGTGCCAGATCGATTCGTTTTCCTTGCCAGGACACTACTGTATTTGTCGAACCTGAAAACTGAAACGGTGTTGTCGTAGTAAACAGATTACTCTGCGTTTGGTAATACGCCTCATATCCGTCATACACCGCTTGGGACCAGGCGAACAAAGGCCAGCAAACCATCCCTGCAAATACCATAGTTCGTTTTTTCATCGGTAAGCCTTTCCACCGGTGGTGGTCAAGTATTCAGGATCATGAGTCCAGAAAATTGTTTTCCCATGTGCCGCCGTGGACACCCAGACCGTACTGAAGCGTCCACGCTCCTTGGAATTTACCTCCTCGCCTGTTTTGCGGTTTCGGACTTTCCAGTACAGTATTCGCTCGAAACGCTTTTCTTCAACGCCGAATATGTTATGGCTTTGATCACCGAACCGAAAGCCGTCCTTGACCTTCGGATGTCGCGCATAATTCGTCTTGAAGTCAACACCATCCCACCAATAAGCCCCGTTTGAAGGATCGACACCGTCCTTCGCCCAAGCTTTGGTAGCGGCATCCAACGCTTGCTTCATTCCTGAATCCTGATTGATTTCACTAGTGCTTCCATTTTTCATGAATCGCTCATAGCGTATATTCTTGCCATTGATCGCATATGTGTAGTTCGGGTCGGCCTGAATCAGCTCTGTTACTGTTTTTCCACCCCACGCACGGGCACGATTTGCTACAGCAAAGGCGATCCCTAAAATCTCATCGGGATCGTTCAGGGTCGACGCTTCGCCATAAGCGATGGCGGCAAGCTTTTTTATATTCAGATCGAGGCCACTCATGCTTGTTCTCTCCAAATCGTTTTACCGCTATGCTGATGGCACAAGGTCGGCTGCGTGGCTATAGTCGTGACTACGAAGACCACACGACCTGTCCGGATCCTTCTACTTAAACACCACGATGCCAGGAACCGTGGCTGTTGAAATTCAATCCTGTTTTCTCACTTCTGGCGCTCGCGTCTTTAGCTTATCCAAGAGGTGTGCATAATTTCTTTGTCGATTGGAAATCCTGGCGTTCGACCGCTTTCGTCAAGCACCCCCTCAACCAATTTTTGTTCAGTACTGTCTATACGATAGCTGAAGCCAGAGATTGGCTTTCCATTCTCATCCTCGAACGAAAAATACTGTTCTAATTCGTCGACGTTATGATCAGGAGCTAAGGAGGCGATTGGAAGTACGTCTGGGGTAGCCATACCCTTTGCTGGTGGAAGACTATGGCTTGCAGCGTGTGCGACGTAATTCCCATTGGTGCCGTGTTCGATGCCCCCAGCAGTGAATTTGGCATAGCTTCCGCCGCCATTGATGACAATCTCTTCTTTGGCACTGATGGTGACACGGTCTGCGGTATGAGAGATCTCCAGCTTCGCGAGGAGCTTGATGTTGTCGGATAGTGCTTGCACGTCGATATCGCCGCCCGCAGCCACCATCTTCATGCCAGCCTTCTGGACGAACAGTCGGAATGTCTGGCGGACGCTGGCAAAGAAATTCGTGCCGGCGGCCAGGGAGAGGCTTTTTCCGGTCGTGACGGCCGTGTGACGGTCGCTGGCGATATGCGTGTCGCCGGCGGTTGTTGTCGCGATTCCGGCGGGACTGGCCATGACTAAGTGGGGTTTGCCGAGCTCTGGGAAGCTGCCGGCTTTCGACGCCATGCCCCCGATCGCGTCGTTCTGTGCCTGCAGGACGGACGCGACGTCGTCCTGGTTGTCGCTAGCCTCCTGCGCGCCATTCTTTTGCGCGATCTCCGCCAGCAGTTGATGCTGTTCCGCACCGAGCGCCAGACGACGTGTCGTCTCGTCCATGTCCTTGACCGAGCCACGTGCTGCCTGCCGCG
>Ga0209023_10006111_pt1 | contig 12847 bp, 14 predicted proteins | sample LakOneMetagenome_FD_187468 | JGI IMG/M metagenome (GOLD analysis project Ga0209023, IMG submission 187468) | Freshwater and sediment microbial communities from Lake Erie, Canada (SPAdes) (version 2) | ecosystem: Environmental > Aquatic > Freshwater > Lentic | place: Lake Erie, Canada... | reverse complement strand
CATGAATCAAGTAAACATCATGATCCAGATTGTTGTCAAGAGGATCATATGATCCTTGCACCGGTCTGTTGCGAATAAGTTGGCGCAGACGCTGTTCGCGTGCGGCCACCGTGCCGCTTAGCGTCACGCGAAATTGGCCCGGTCAGACTGTATGGAGTTAATCAGCCGCCTCTGCCCGGCCCATCCCAAAACGAATGCATGCCTCCGGCCAAATTGCTCCTGCAAACTCGAACTCGGCACCTCGCGGTCCGTCTGCTGGCCCGCTGCCCCTGCAGTCCTCTGGTCTGTGCAGCGACCGCGCAAGCTTTGCTTCGACTTGGCGGGTGCCTGGCCGCGCCTGGAATGCGCCGAAGGGAGGCCATCTTGCGCCCGCTGAGGCCAACCGGCGCCGGCCCAGGATCTAATCTCCAGGCACCACGATCTTGCGCGGGCTGAGACTGCATTTGAAGCGCGGCACCCCAAATCTTGCGTGATCAAGAATTTCTATCTGAGGTTATCGAATATAGAGATTTGACGCTGTCCACTTCGACGACAAATTCTTTAGTCCAAAGAAGGACCAGGAGAGGATCGGCGGCCATGTTAAAAGCGGAGGAATCGATCGCAAGGCGCGATGCCCAAGCAATTCGAGCCGATATACGCGCCGGCCGCATAACCCATCAGACTTCAGGCATGGCTCCAGGTTTTGCCCAAGGCAATCTGGTCATATTGCCCAAATTCTGGGCGGCAGATTTTCTGCGCTTTTGTCAGGCAAACCCCAAGCCATGCCCGTTGCTTGCGGTGAGCAAGCCCGGGGATCCGGCTTTGCCGAGCCTCGGCTCCGGCATCGACATCCGCTCGGATGTGCCAAGCTACCGCGTATTTCGTGAAGGCAAGCTGGTCGAGGAGACGCCAGATATCACTGGCCAGTGGCGCCACGATTTTGTGTCCTTCGTAATTGGGTGTTCCTTCTCATTCGAATGGGCTCTGCAAAATGCCGGGATCGCTGTGCGTCACATCGATCTTGGTCGCAATGTGCCAATGTTCCGTACAAACATCGATTGCACGCCGGCAGGCCGCTTCTCGGGAAAGCTTGTCGTTTCGATGCGTCCCATGAAACCCCTGGCCGCCATTCGCGCGATAGAAATCACCTCGCGAATGCCCCAAGTTCACGGAGCTCCGGTGCACTTCGGGGACCCATCAGCGATCGGCATAAAGGACCTTGCGCGACCGGACTACGGCGATGCGGTGCCGGTAAACGAAGGTGAAATTCCGCTCTTTTGGGCTTGTGGCGTGACGCCGCAAGTGGCGTTGGCAGAGGCAAAGCCGCCAATTGCCATAACCCATAGCCCCGGTTGCATGCTCATCACCGATATCCGTGAAGAAGACCTGCTCAATGGCCGCTTCCAATTTGAGCCGGCTTCCGTGTGAGAGGTCTGACAGGGAGCCAAGGCACGGAATGCTGATTGGGTCATCTGGCTGTTTCCGCCAAGTGACCGGTATGGAGCAAGCAAGTCAAATCGTCAGCCGCGGAGCGTCTAAACGTCCCCGGGAAAAGCGAGGTTCATTTTTGGCTTGGGTTCTCACATCCCTGGGGCTAACTAGTCTACAGGAAGGGGTACCCATGATCGACCTGCGGACGCTCGAGACGTTTTATGTGGTAGCGCAGACCGGGGGATTTCATCGGGCGGCTGAAAAACTGAACACAACGCAGCCAGCGGTGTCGGCCAGGATAGCCCAGCTCGAACAAGAGCTCAAAGTAAGGCTTCTCGATCGCGACAAGCGGGGCAGCCACCTTACCGCAAAAGGGCGAGAGCTGTTGGGTTACGTTGAGCGAATAATGGCCCTGCGCACGGAAATGGTTGTGGCAGTCGCCGGTCGCGACGGGCTTGGGGGTATAGTTCAACTCGGGGTCTCGGACACCATCGTACATACCTGGCTGCCAGATTTGCTGAAACGCCTGAACCAAGAGTACCCATCAATAACGCTGGAGATCAGTGTTGATGGATCAGCCAATTTGGCCACCGCGCTGGCGGAGGGCAGTATCAACGTCGCTTTGCTTATAGGGCCTGTCAACGCCGGCAATGCGACAAATCTGCCGCTTTGTGATTATCCGATCAGTTGGATCGCGCCAGCAAATTTGCCGTTGAAGCATGGGCCGGTGACCCTGGAGGATCTGACGGCATTTCCAATCATTACCTTTGCCCGTCGCACCCGACCATACTGGCAACTGCTGGAACTTTTCGAACAAGCGCATTTGCACAAGGTGCGCGTGTTCGCCAATTCTTCACTGTCATCGATCGTCCGCATGACCCTCGACGGGATCGGTGTCGCTGCAATTCCAAGTCAAGTGGTGGCCGAGCATCTTGCCGCTGGGCAGTTGCGGGCTCTCGATACCGGGCACGAGATGCCCGTCTTGTCATTCACAGCGAGCTTCTTCAAGCGCGCGGACATGCCCTTGAACTCGATCGTGGCCGAAATCGCCCAGCAGGTGGCGGGGCAATACAAAGGCAAGTAGGATAAAATGGCCTGAACGCTACGACGGATCCCGCATAATTTCTGGCGTCTCTGGCGTAGGGCTATCGCCTCTTAGCCGGCACACCGAGAACCCCGGCCCACAACGCATCATAGATTGCGACCTTGGTCTCGGCGGTTTCGGCCTGCCTCTCAACGCTGTGGACGAAGATCCCGCCCAAGGTTGAAGTGCCGCGCCAATCAAATAGCGCCCCGTCCAGCCAGGCAAGCAGCAGAAGGATCGTCGTGGCTATCAAATATCTCGTCTGCAGCCTGCTGTAGCCCATGCGACCCTCCCACAGGCCGTCGATTTCTAGCCTCATTTGCCAATATCCTCCGGCAAAGACAGAATGTCAACGTTTACATCGGTGCCGCTTGAGTCAGTCGAGGCCGTGCGGACGCGATCGTCGCTGCCGGCAATTCGAGCGCTGGGATGTACATCGCATCCATTCATGCCGCCTTCTGTTGGGTACCAGCGGCGCTCCGGCGGTAATGATCCTGCGCAGCAGCTACGCCTGATCCCAGTTTCACGTTGAAACCAAGGTCGAGCATGGTCATTTCTGCCGTGGCAATGCCCGAGAGGGCCATCACATCGGTAAGACTGCCCAGATGGCCGATGCGGAAGACCTTACCGGCAACATCGCCAAGTCCGGTTCCAAACGCGACGCCGTAGGTCTCGGCCGCATGGGCCACGATCCTATTTGCATCAAAACCTTCCGGCACGCGGATCGCACTGACCGTGTCGGAGTAGAGTTCGGGGCGCGCGGCGCAAAGGGGCAGCCGCCATGCATCCACCGCCCTTCTGATGCCCTCCGCGATGCGCTGATGCCGGGCAAAGACGTTCTCGATGCCCTCGTCCAAAAGGATTTCGGTTGCGACTTTCAGGCCATTCAGAAGCCCGACGGGCGGTGTATAGGGATAACCGTTGTTGGCGTAACCGTTGGCCATATCCCGGACATCGAAGAATGTACGCGGCAGCTGAGCGGTCGGGACTGCATCGAGTGCACGGGGTGAAAAGGCGACGATCGCGAGGCCCGGCGGCAACATGAAGCCTTTCTGGCTTCCTGTGACGGCGATATCGACCCCCCATTCGTCCATTCGAAAATCCATCGAGCCAATCGAACTTACGCCATCGACGAACAGCAGCGCCGGATGTCGGGCGGCGTCGATGGCCCGCCGAACCGCTGCCATGTCGGAACGGACACCGGTTGCGGTCTCGTTATGGGTGGCAAGAACCGCTCTGATCCTATGCCCCTTGTCAGCGGTCAGTATTTCCTCGAAACGATCGACAGGAATGCCCTCCCCCCATTCCTGCACCACCACCTCGACATCCAGCCCATGGCGCCTGCACATGTCGATCCATTTGTGACTGAACATGCCGTTGCGCGTGGCGAGAACCCTATCTCCGGGCGAAAGCGTATTGCTGATGGCCGTCTCCCACCCCCCTGTGCCCGTCGACGGGAAGACGAAGATCGCGGACCGGTCGCTCTTCAGTACTTTCTTCACACCTTCCAAGGCCGGCTGCAGGATTTTGCCAAAGAGCGGACTGCGGTGGTCGATGGTTGGCATGTCCACGGCCTTGCGCAACACCTCCGGGATATTGGTCGGACCGGGGATGAAGACTGGATTTTGGCTGAACATCGCAGCACCTCCTGTGATTAACGAACCGCGGAATACTGGAGACCAGAGCCGAGCTACTTCAGCTGACGCCAGTCGCCGCCTTGACCCTTCCAGTCGACAACACGCCCGTTGAGCCGACCGATAGGCCGCTTGGGTCAATGTCAGCCCAGGTCGATGGTCACGCTCGACTTGATCGAATTGGCGATGAAACAACCTTTGTGAGCGCGATGATGAAGCCGCTCCAACCCCTGACGGTCAGGTTGCTTATCAGAACCAAAGGTTGCGACGGGGTGGAGCGTGATCGACGACACCCATTGGGCGCCTTCTAGGCTCTTGGAAACTTCGCCCACCGCCTCGTCTGTATAGCTCGCAACTTTGTAGCCGCTCCCCTCGCAGATCGCCAGGAAGTAAAGCATGTGGCAGCTTGCCAACGCATTCACGAGCAACTGTTCCGGGTCAGCCAAAGTAGAATTGCCGAGAAATTCCGCCGCCGCGGATACCGGAATCGTCACCTGCGGACTAATGATCGCCTTGTGGTCTCGGCTGTATGTCGGCTGCTGATGGTGCGGACTGGCAGTCCATTCAAGGCGAACTTTGTGTGTTGACATTTGGATGTCCTTTCTTTGGTTAGCGGAAGCACTCATGCCTGCTGAAGAATTGCGACCATGACCTCAGCGATCGCCACGTCGGCGGCGACAGGACCGCCTGACGCGCCGACGCCGCCGATAACGGCCTTCGCGTCACGAACCGGCAAGCCGCCACCGAAGACTACGAATTGCCTCTTGCCGCCACACGCATCGAGTCCGTAAAGCGGCCCCCCCGGCTGCACGGCCTCAAGCCAGTTTTCGGACGGGGAGCGGAGCGCGAGCGCTGTGTAAGCCTTGCTCTGGGCGATCTCGACTGTTGAGAGCGCGGCATCGTCCACCCGCATGAACGCCAGCAAATTGCCGCCCTGATCGACGATCGCCAGGGAGGACGGCTCTGATAATTCTCTGGCTTTCGCTGCGCCGGCCTCAAGTGCCTTAAATGCCATTTCATGCGTAATAACTTTGGCCATGATGGTTCCTTGCGTTGGTCCTTGCGGCGGTGCGCGTTAGTTGTAGATGCCGCCGTCGACGTTGATCGCCTGCGCAGTCACGTAGGAAGATTCGTCCGAAGCGAGATAGACAAAGAGCGGAGCGACTTCCTTGGCGGTCGCCTGCCGGCCGAGCGGGATGATGGCCTTGGCAGCCGCTTCCTGCTTCTCCCGACCGCCCATGAAATCGATAGCGGGCTGGTTGAACGGTGTGTCGATCCAGCCAGGACACACGGCATTCACGCGAATGCCTTCGGATGCCAGCTCAAGTGCGAGAGTTGTTGCCAATCCTATGACCGCAGCCTTGGAGGATGAATAGGCTGTCAGGCCCGGCGCTCCACGCTTGCCGGCCAGCGATGACATCATCACCACTGATGACTTACCGCCTTGCCTGAGGAAATTCAGAGACTCACGCACAAAGACGAAGTTCGCTCTGACATTGATTGCGAAGACCCTGTCCCAGTCCGCAGTGGAGAAAGTCTCAGCTTTACCCGAGAGCTGAATGCCGGCATTGAGGCATAATGTATCGATGCCATTCATCCATTTGGCGGCCTTGGCAATCGACTCATTGATCTCCACCTCTTTGGTGATATCAGCCGGCAGGAACTTCACTTTGCCTTCGAAATGCCGCTCCAGATCAGCGCCCCTCTTGGCGTCGATATCGACGACCGAGACGATCGCACCCTCGGAGACGAAAGCCTCAACAACGGCAAGGCCGATATTCGCCACGCCACCGGTTAGAAGGACACGCTTTCCGGCCATACGTTCGGACATGGTCTTCTCCTGATCCATTCAAAAGATTGCGGTTGCCTATGCCAATCGGCAGAGCGCCCGGGTTGAAAATCCGGTTTATGTTAACGTTTACATACTAACCCAACATCGCTGTGCTCTGCCTCATGGTGATGTTTTGATATTTTGGATGATATTGCTGTTGACGGATGAAGCGGCCTCCATCTGGGGCATGTGGCCTGCGGCTGGGATGATTGTGAGCTTTGCGTTCCTTGGCAGGTCTGCGGTTTGGGGAACCGGCACGACCTGGTCCTGGTCGCCCCAGATGAGCAGCACCGGACATTTGAGGTTGGCGAGCTGGCCGGCGATCGACTGACGTTGGCCGTTGTCGTCGGCGATGATGTCGGCGATCGCGGTGAGCGCTTCGGGGACGCCTTCCAGGCGCTTGAAGCGCAGCGTGCCCTCGACCATGTCGCTGGTGATCTTGGAGGGATCGGCAAACAGGCGTTCCAGCACGCCCTGGAGCGGACGCCGGCGCTCCGCAGCGATGAAGTCGGTGAGAAAGTCGCGGCTCATCGTCTTGCCAAGGCCGATCGGCGCGATCAGCGTCAGCGAGCCGACACGCTGCGGCTGATTGGCGGCGATGGCTGCCGCGATGGCGCCACCGAAGGAGTGGGCGACCAGATGGATCCTGCCGGGCGCCACTGATTGCAGCGCAGCCTCGACGGCGGCCACGATCCTGGCCAGAAGGTCATCGCCCATGATCGGCGAAGAGCCGCCATGCCCAGGCAGGTCGAGCGCGATGGTGTGCAGCGCCTCCGAGACGGCCGCCTGGTTGAACAGCCAGGTCGACAGGTCGCCGCCGAAGCCATGCAGGAAGACGACCGCTTCCTCGCCCGCCAGTCCCGCCTCCAGCACATTGACCACGCCCTCGCCCACGGCGATGGCACGTGGCGCGACAGCGCCCGCCTGGCCATCCTCCGACGAGCCGAGCCGGTCGGCATAGCTGGCGATGAAGGCATCGATCTCTTCTTGCGTGGCGGTCTCGTCAGTGATGACGCCGGCAAGCGCGCCAACAGGCGCGGTCGTTCCCTCCTGCAGCACGATCTGCCTCAGGATCCCGCTTGCCGCCGCCTCGACAACATTGGTCACCTTGGTGGTCTCGATCTCGAGCAGTTCCTGGCCGTGGGCGATGCTGTCGCCTTCCTTGGCCATCCATTGGGTGATGGTACCCTCGGTCATCGTCATGCCCCACTTGGGCACCGTCACAGCCTCGATCAGCGACATCTCAAGCTACCTCCTGACGATCGAAGTCGCCGCCTTCGCCACGGCCGCGGCCGTCGGGATGTAGGCGTCTTCAAGGTTGGGCGCGTAGGGCACCGGCGAATGCGGCGCGGTGACCAGCTTGATCGGCGCCTTGAGCGCATCGAAGCATTTGTCGGCAAGCAGCGCCGAGATGTCGGTGGCCACGCTGCAGCGCGGGTTGGCCTCATCGACGATGACGACGCGCCCGATCTTGTCGGTGAAGTCCAAAAGCGTGTCCTCATCGAGCGGCGAGGTGGTGCGCGGGTCGATGATGCAGGCCGAGATGCCCTCGGTGGCGAGCTTGCGGGCGGCCTCCTCGGCGACGCCGACCATGCGGCCGAGGGCAATGATCAGCACATCCTTGCCGTCGCGCGCCACACGCGCCTCTGCGAAGGGAATGGTGTAAGCGCCGTCCGGCACCTCCCCCATCGTATCGTAGAGCATCTTGTGCTCGAGGAAGATGACCGGATCGTCGTCGCGGATCGCCTGCAGCAGAAGCCCCTTGGCGTCGTAGGGGGTCGAGGGCATGACGACCTTGAGGCCGGGGATGTGGGTGAAGATCGAATGCAGCGCCTGGGTGTGCTGCGAGCCGGAGCGGCTGCCGGCGCCATAGGTGGCGCGGATGACCATCGGCGTCCTGGCGCGGCCGCCGAACATGTAGCGGAACTTGGCCGCCTGGTTCATGATCTGGTCAAGGCAAACGCCGGCAAAGTCGACGAACATGATCTCGGCGATCGGCCGCAGCCCGGTCAACGCGGCACCCGCGGCAGCACCGATGAAGGCCGCCTCGCTGATCGGGGTGTCGCGGATGCGCTCAGGCCCAAAGGCGCCAAGCAGCCCCTTGGTCACCCCGAAGGCGCCACCCCAGGCATCCTTGACGCCGTTGGCGCCGGCGCCGCCGGTCAGGTCCTCGCCCATCATGATGACGCGCGGGTCGCGCGCCATCTCGAAATGCAGCGCCTCGTTGAGCGCCTGCCGGAAAGATTTTTGTGCCATTGTCCGCAAGCCTCACAAATACTTCACATAGACATCGCTCGTCAGCGCCGACAGCTGCGGGAACGGCGCTGCCCGAGCCGCGCTGACGGCGTGGTCGATCGCGGCCTCGACTTCGCTGTCGACCGCATCGAGTTCGGCTTCTTCCAGCAGCGACACTTCGTTGACGCGCCGGCGAAAGTTGATCAGGCAGTCGCGCTCCTGGCGCATGGCCTTCTTCTCTTCAGGCGTGCGGTAGGTGTCGGGATCGCCGCTGTAGTGGCCATAGTAGCGCGGCACATGGATATGCAGCATCGTCGGGCCGCCGCCCGCGCGAGCCCGCTCCACCGCCTCGCCCGCCGCGCTGTAGACGGCAAACACATCCGTTCCGTCCACCTCGATGCTGGGGATGTCATAGCTTTCGGCGCGCCGGGTGAAGCTGCCGGCCGAGACAAGCGCATTCGCCGTTGCCTCGCCAAAGCCATTGTCCTCGATCGCGAAGACGATCGGCAGGTTCCAGATCTTGGCAAGGTTGAAGCTCTCGGACATCACCCCTTCGTTCATGGCGCCGTCACCGGCAAAGGCCACCGCAACCTGCCTGGAGCCAAGCAGCTTCATGCTCAGCGCCGCCCCGCAGGTGATCGGCGCGCCCGCCGCAACGATGCCGTTCGCCCCAAGCATCCCCTTGCGCAGGTCTGCAATGTGCATCGAGCCGCCCTTGCCGCCGCAGGTGCCGCTGGCGCGGCCAAACAGCTCCGCCATCATGCCGTCGATGTCGACGCCCTTGGCAATGCTGTGACCGTGGCCACGGTGCGTCGAGGAGATGTAGTCATCGTCCTTCAGCTGGAAACAGACGCCGACCGCGCTCGCCTCCTGGCCGGCATAAAGATGGGTATTGCCCGGAATGTCCCCGGTTCCCATCTCCTCCATCACCCGTTCCTCGAACCGGCGGATTGTCCGCATCGTTCGATATACCTTCAGAAGTTCGTCATGAGAGAGTTGCAGAGCTGACATCGGTTCCTTGGCTCGTAAATGGGTTTCGCTAGTCATGACGCATCTCGATCGATGCATACCCGAGGCCCATGCCCCTTGCGACAAGGTAGGATCTCGATCTCTTTTTGCACTGACGGACTTGCGGGCTTTCCATTGGATCACCTAACTAACGTTAGACAGATAAATCGACGTTGGCAAGATGAATGATGTCACAGCTACCTCGGTCCGCGACTTCAGTGTGGTGTACAAGTTTGGGCGACTGCCTATCGGTGCCGACCCTTGAACGGTACAACCGGGCCAAGTTGCGATGGCCGATTCTTGCCTCGTCAGTGAGTGATAGGAACTGAAAATGTCTCTTCCAGCCCAAGTGCAGCTTGCGCGTGACGACCTGAGGAACCACCTCGATAGGTTCGACTGGGCTGGGCAGACCGCCCGCAGACTGGAAATCCTTCAGACCTTTTTGAAGCTTGCAACCACGGAAGGCTACTCGTCGGTTACAATGCGCCGTTTGGCCAGGGCCATTGGGGTCAAGGCGTCCAGTATCTATTTCCACTTTCCGGCTGGACGCGATGAAATCGTAACCGAGTCTTTGCGCTGGCATTACTACGAATGGGGAACAGCAATTGTCGACGCCGTCGATCAATGTGATAGCGCACGCGAAGTCTGGGATGCGATGGTGCGGGTACACCTTACGCGACAGCTTTCGCTTCCAGAGAGCGACTTGTGGGACATTCTGGTAGCAATGGACCGCATCGGACGGTTTCTTCCGGACCAAATACGGGAGGAGATCGACCTTTGGTTGCACCTCTTTCCTCACATGTACGAAGCTGCTGCCCATGAAATGGGTTATAGAAACTGCGACACAGCGGTCCATGTCGTCGTGGCGGTTCTGGACAGTGCAAGTTCGTGGTGCAAACGGTCAGCCGATCAGCACGACCTAGTCATCCAGGTGAAGCAGGCGATAGCCATCACCCATGCCCTGCTATCTTCGCACGCCCAAAGCATTTCGACGCCCGCTCCAGGCGCCAAGCGGTCACGCGGCAGAAAGGTGCCAAACCGGACACCAGAATAGCTCGGTCCGCCCCCTAACCGAAGCCCGACTACTCCATCCGATCACTTCACGGCACCGCCCAGCGAGAAACCAGCCTTGAACTGACGCGACATACTCAAAAAGAGAACGAGAACCGGAATAGAGTACACGATCGAATAAGCGGCCACTGCTCCGTAGTTTATCGAAGTCGATCCCATAAAACCGTACAAACGTACAGGAGCAGGCTGCTGATCAACATCGCTTAGCAGGACGATGGGGATCAGGAAGTTACCCCAGGCATTGACGAAGCCGAATATGGCCGCTGATGCCAAGCCAGGCTTCGTAAGCGGGAATATCACCAGACGAAGTATCTGGAAGCTGGACGCCCTTTCCATAAAGGCCGCTTCCTCAAGTTCCGAGGGGATTGCGTCGATGAAGTTCTTGAGCTGGTAGATCTGGAACGGAAGCCCCGTCACCCCCAGGAGAACGCCTGTCGGAACGAGGGAAAACCAGCCCAAAATGGAGAACATCTTGTATGTTGGGACAATCAGGATCGAGACTGGAATCCCGGACAGGAATAGAACGGTCAACATGAGCGGGTTTTTGAAGGGTATGTGATGCCGCGAGAATACATAAGCGGCCATGAATGCGGCCGTCGTCCCAACAACCATTGCAATCCCAGACAAAGCCAGGCTGTTGGCCAATGCATTCAGGTTTTCCGCTTCAACCGCTGTAATGTAGTGGTTGATAGTAAGAGCAGGCATCTTGAATTGATAAGAGGCGGTCTGGTCAATCGATGCCAAAACCAGCCAGAGCATCGGAATCGCAAAAAAAAGAGTTAACACCAATACTGTCGCATTGCTGACAAGCTTGCTGGCAGTAATGGCCTTGGGCCGGTTCAATGGCAAATCGCCCCATGGACGATCGCTTTCGCGTGAAGGTAAAACTTGCATCGTACGACCTCATATTTCAATCAGTCGACCGGTCGACCATGTCAGGACAGATGCGCCTAACGGCGCGCCCGCCCGAAGTAGAGAAAGAGCCAGCCAAGAATGGCCGAGAGCAGCACCATCACGTTGCCGAGAAGGGCCGAATATCCAAGCTTGTGGAACTTGAAACCCTGTAGGTAGGCGTAAACGGGCAAGATATTGCTGTCGTTGCCGGGGCCGCCACCGGTCATGAGATAGACGATCGTGAAATTGCCGAACGTCTGAAGCATCATGAGCAGCGCTACTGTTAAAATGGTTGGCTTTAGCATTGGTATTGTGATCTGCATCAGGCATTGCGCGGAAGAAGCTCCTTCAAGTCGCGCGGCCTCGTAAAGATCTTCTGGAATGCTGCGCAGAGCTGCAGAAAACATGATCAGGCTCAGGCCTGCAAACGACCAGGCGTTGGCCAGCGAGACGAAAAGCATTGCGTGTTGATAGAGCAAGTCAAGGTTGGGCATGCCTACCAGCATCGCGATGATGCCTGATTGAGTCGTCGTTGCCAGCCAGACGAAGGCAATCGTGCTTGGCGGCAGCGTCCAGGCCAAGATTGCGAATGTATTGCCGATCCACCTGGCGGGCGCGGCACTTCCCTGCATCGCAATCGCCAGGATCAGGCCAAGCAATGTGGCACCTATCGCGCCCGACCCGACGACAAAGACTAAGGTAGACCATATTGACTGATAGAAGGTGGGGTCGTCCACGAGATCAATGACATTGGCCCAGCCCGTGAACTGATAATGGATTGCATTTCGCCCAATCAACTGGAGGTTCGTGAACCCCAGATAGATCGCGTACACCACTGGACCGATGAACAGGCCGCCGAGAAGTACCGCCGCCGGTGAAAGAAAGACAAAGCTGACTGGATCGACGCGCGGATTGTCCAGGCGTGGCCCGGCGGGGGGGCTGGCGCCCCCCCCTCCTTGAGCTTGCGCTTTGGCAACTGGAACGCCAAAGGATAGTGACGAAGTCATGGCAGCGTCTCGACCTTGTCCGCTCCGAGCTGATCGACAACGTATTTGCCCATGGCTTTGACGGCGTCATCGACAGACGTATCCGGCTTCAAAACCATGGTCTGCGTCGCCATCTGGAAGGCATAGGCCCAGACCGGAAGCTCAGGGCTGGACGGCATGCTCGCTGCCGAGGACGTAAGATCCGCAAAGCCCGTCTGGAACCGCGGCAGACTGTAGCTGAGATATGTCGGATCCTTGCTGAGCGACGGGGTTGGCGGGATCGCCGGTCCCCAGGCGCTCAGATCAAGTTGCTGCTGCTTTTCTTCCATGATGTTGACTACCGCCCAGGCCAGATCCGGATTGGGCGTGTCCTTGTAAATTGCCACCGATTGCGTATCCATCGTCGCGGCCGTCCCCGGATCCTGCCCGTTTGAGGTCGGAACTTTTGTCGAGCCTATGGCCTCTTGTTCCTTCTCTCCCCAACAAGGCGTGCAGACCTGCGGATTCCAGTCGATCGGAATCCAGTTGCCAGCAAACACAATACCGGTTTTGCCCTGGGGCAAAATGGTCGCCGAGTTGTTGGTCGCATTGGGATTCATGATCTGGGACGAAGGCGCCAGGAGATCGTCTGCGGCGGCCTTCTTGTAAAAGTCCAGCACCTCCCGGATGCCCTTGCTGTCGACAACCCACTTTT